>Ga0209208_10005286_pt1 | contig 18031 bp, 12 predicted proteins | sample S1TSphfallax_3_FD_187694 | JGI IMG/M metagenome (GOLD analysis project Ga0209208, IMG submission 187694) | Host-associated microbial communities from peat moss isolated from Minnesota, USA - S1T2_Fd - Sphagnum fallax MG (SPAdes) (version 2) | ecosystem: Host-associated > Plants > Peat moss >... | reverse complement strand
TTAATCTTTTACGATTACATACATAGGTTAATGATGAACATACACATGGCAAACATGACCTTGATTCCATTGCACGACCATTTTTTTTGCCCCATGAATAAGACCACATTTGAACTAAATTGGGTTTAAAGACATCATCAAACAAAGATATGACAAACATTAAGCAATATGGTGGGGTACAATCAATGCAAGATAAATGATGACAAGGGATGATCTCATTATGCAATAAAACATTACCTACTTTGTCACGACCCTAACCTTAAGCTTATGACCAAAGCAAAAGCATGGAAAGGTGCGGGTCGAGAATGCAACTTGAGAGTCACATTTGCACTCTTGAGAGTATGAAGGAATGAACCCACATACTCCCAAGTGGACTCCCAAGTGGACTCTAACTTTGGGATTTGAAATCCTTATGGAGTTTTGAATTTTCAAAAAGGTATTTCAAAAGTCAAAATTCATTGGATTAAAAATTTCTTATACCATTGAAAAGTTCTTGAAAGATAAATTTTTAAAAATAAATTCGCATGACTCATTTGAGTACTTAAAACATAAATTATGGGCAAAAGAAAGGTCAGGAGTCAAACTGCCAATTTAACTCCCGCCCATTAAAAGTAAGAATTGCCCTAAAATACGTGTGTGAAAATGGCATGCTACATATTGTTGGAAAGCTCTCCACAAGAACTACAAGTTTGTTTTAAAACTCATTTCAATTGAAGATTTTCATAACAAGTTATGGCCTTCCAAAGTTTTGGGAGTACCAACTTGAAAGTCCTAGGACAAAATGACATTTAGATGTAGCCTTCATGGCTAATCACATAAAATATTATAAGGGGGAAGGTGGTGGCTTCCCCAAGTGGAGGCCATGGTGAGTTTTGTGAGTCCATGTATGCCCATGGTTTGTTCGTGCACCAAAAATGCTTCAACCATGCACTAACCAACTTGTTGTTGAATTTGTGAAGGTTTACGTGAATAACTGATTCTCTTGTCATTCATCCTTGTCCCCATCTCAAACCTTCAACATGCCCTTCTACCCCCAAAGTGTTGTGAATTAGGGAACATCCTCCGATTCATTTTTTTTCCATTATTTTCATTTTTAAACTCACATTTGAGTCTTTCAAAAAATGTGCATGTGCATCATACTTGAATCATAAACACAAAAAAAGGTTTTGGCATTTACATAAAAATTCGATTGTTTCCCCTTTGCACATGGGCATTTAATCATCTAAATGATGTGTTTTATTTTAAATATGACAATGAAATTAATGGGATTCATGTCCCATTCATAATAGGGATACTAACCCCATTTCAATTGCATTCCATGATTTCATTAAATAATAATGGGGCAATTTCAATGCCACCTTTGGTGTCAATGATGTGAAACTTCACTTATTCACATTGATGGTGTTTGATGCACATTGTATCAAAGTGTAGTTGTGTGGATCATTACAAGTCACCAAACATGCAATGATTTGGTGGAATGGCCACCTCTTTTGAAAAAATACTTTTAAAGAAAAATCCTAAATGGAAATTATCATGTTTCATTATTGATGATGTTACATAAAAGTTACAAACGTTGCAATGAATTTTATTTTCATTTTATTTTTTTGGAATTTTTATGTACATGTAACCATTTCAAGTTTACATCCCACATTTTCCATTGTAAATAATGTTATTAATTGAAATAATAATAAATTGGTATTTTATGCATAATTAAGATGGTGTGGGGCGAGGATCAAGTGTCCATTTACTTTTGTGGATGGCACATTTTAAAGGTTTGAAAGTCTAATTAATGCTTACATTCAATGGAAAAAATCAAGGACAATGGGGTGCCATGTGTAATATTGAACAACCTTCACACCATGATCTACATGCCCATTGAACTAGGTGAAATCATTGAAACTTTCATGACTTCTCAGAGAAACAAGGTCATTGAAAGCTTCACCCAACATTTACCTAGTGATTCATGGATTCAATATTTTTGGACCTATTATTCCCAACATGGTACATGAATTAACTCTTAATCCATTATTGGTGTTTCACCATGTTATGCATATCCCAAAATATTTACTCTTTGAATTAAGTAGAAACACCAATGATCCAAACAATCCCATGGGGGTATTATGTATTTTGTTATAGATTTGTGGATGGTGGGGCTTTGACAAATGCCACATTCAAACCAAGACACATAAGCATCAATTGAATCCTACCATCAGGGATTGAAAAGTTGGTTTTCTTTGAAAACTAAAGGGCTTCAAGGTCAACAAATTGATTAGTTAATGTGTAGATTCACAACAATGGTTGCAAGATGCTACATTCAAACGACTAAAAATAAAGAAACTAGGGTCTATAAAAAACAAGGTTGTGAAACACATTGAGAAGGTAAACATTAAGAAGGCCATATTAATCCTTCACACCCATGTCACCCATGGGATAGATGTTTTGAACGAAACCGGCCATGCATGGATGGTACAAAGCCAACAACATCCAAATATGACATATGAGGTCTCATTTCCTTTCATTAAATATGTTTGTTACACATGTGAATGGATGTTGCGTGGAAACTTGTGCAAACATCAAGTTGTCCTTATTTTTACATGTACCAATTTCACTAAAGATAATAACATTCAATATTGTGGGACATGGTATGGATCTAATGGTGGAGGTTTTGTCGCCATGTTTATGGACCATACCTATTTGCACATTTATGACAATGAATCTAATGATGAAAAGGCCAATAAAAATCACTTTGAAGAGCCATGGGTTTGTGACACTAGATGATATTTTCCCTAGTGTAAAAAAAAAAGGGTCACAACCAACCTTCAAGTTCATTTGTTCCCGCAGGAAAAACACTTGCTCGAATGGGTGACATGATGCAAGAAATCATCAATGAAATCAAAGAAGGTGGGCTTTGACTCATAAACCACACCATATCATTGTTGCGTGTTATTGCAACAAATGTATAAAGTATTCACCTTTCCAAGGAAAATGAAGTCATGCATTATGACATGGTCTTTCATTACGTTAATGATGGACTTGGCAATTTAGTGCATTGGATGAAGGATTGGCATGAGATGATGTTAGAACATGGAAATATATGTAAGAAGAGGGTTCATGAATTAAAAAAACACAACACAATTATTTTTTATTTATCCCCCATATTTATTTTCAATCATTAAAATGTGCATGATAATACAATTGTGTCAAAAAAAATTATTTATGTGTTAATGCATTAATTTTCTATCAATGAACATATAATGTTTGAAAGTTAAACTTACTTTGTTAAGGTTATATTGCACATCTATTTTAAAACTCCCAAATAAGAATATCTCACCAAAAGTGGTGATCTACCACAAGAAAATTTAACCAAATCTAGGAAACCCATACCATGTTAGCTAACCATTAATTTTTATGAGCTCAATATGAATTTTTTATAAAAGTGGGTATTTATTTAAATAAAATGCAAATATTTCTTGAACCATGTTATTTAGGATTATTTTGCGAAAAGTGTATGGTGAATTTTGATCACAAATAAAATCATTGTAATTCAATATTAATACAATTAAGATGTAAAGTTTAAGGTTAATTTGAATAAATGGGGTGTTTCAAGTAACATGATATTATTTAGTTCTTGAATTATGGACTTGTGATATTGATGTGTATTTTAGAATTGAATATTTATTAATATTTTTTTTCCTATAATAATTGTCAATATGTTCAAATATTATAACGTGATATAAATACAACATATTATCAAGCCTTTTATTTTTTTATTTAGATTTATATTCCAAATATTCCCTATTCAAGCATTCAAGTATTACATTTGGTGGAAAAGGTGCCCTTCAATAATTATATGATGAGGGAAAAAAATTCTTGCAATATTTTAATAATCAAAGCTTATTAAATAAAGGGGGGCTTGTGGTGAGGTTACACAATGCAAATTTATGTAGGTATTATGAAAACCTTGGAAACCTTAAACCCTTGGAGTTTGGAAAAAATGCGGCATTCCCATCGGCAATGTTTAAATCTAAAAATGAGGGCATTGCTAGTTGGTTTAAGGTTTTATACGTACAAATATCTTTTGGATATTTCCTATTGCATTTGGTGGACAAGATCCTTCTTACATTGTATAAATTGTGAGAAAATTAACTTTGTGACCACCTTAATAATGATTACAAAAATTCAATGATGTAAGTATTATAAATTGGGGTTTAGAAAAAATGGGGCGTGTCGATATACATAGGCAATGCTTACACCTAAAGATGAAGGTACTAGTAGTTGGTTTCAAGTTTTAATTATAAATATATTTTGGATATTTCCTATTACATTTTGGAAAGGTCATCATCCTTTTCAATTTGTGAAAAGGCATTATGAGTGATACATTCCATTCCCCACATAGGTATGCCAATGATACTTAACAATTTGTTGGAGGCAAACTTTACTAATAAAGGTCAACAAACCTCCTCAAGAACTTGCGCTTCAAGTTGAGGTCAATCCCATTTAGCTTCAACTTTCTTTTTTGTTTGGTCAATTGCTTTTTATTTATTTTGTGTCTATCATGGTTGCGGGTTGTTCAAAATCCAAGCATTGATGGCATGGTGGTTTTGTTGCCTTAGGCTTCCAACATGAATAGAAGGAGGGACAAAGTTACCTACCTTCATGTGAAGCCCATGTTTGTTGTCCAAATGTTATTGAAACAACCAATTAGTTGCGTAATTTTCAGTGCATCCATTGATCTTGCACTCCCACCTTGACAGTTGACCCCTTGTGTACCCAATCTACATCTTCCATCGCATGATTTGGTGGTCTTTTTCCATGATCATTTTCATGCAAAAGCACACCAACTCCTACAAAAACATCTTATCAAATGAATGTGAATATTGATAAAAAAGATGGAATATTCATTTATAAACCATGAAGGGTTTGTAATCAAAACATCAAATAGATGTTAAACATGATGAGGGTATTGCAATCAAACCAGCAAGTAGATGTTAAACATGACAAGGTATTGCAATCAAACCAATAAGTAAATGTTAAACATGACGAGGGTATTACAATCCAATCAGCAAGTAAATGCTAAACATGATGAAGGTATTGCATTAAAACAATTAGGCAAAAAATGTGGACGGGTAATTTTTGGCTTAATTTTCTTTTTGCAATGTTTGGGGTGATTGCATGGTATGGTGGCTCATTTTAAGCAAATGCTCCACGCCATAGGCGTCCATAAAAAGTTTTTTAAAGAACATGGTTATTTGTTTATCATAACTTATGATTATAATCATTTATAAATTGATGTTCATACATTTGTGAACATTCATATTCTACTTTTAAACTTAAATATAATGATGATGATGTTAGCTGTTTTGATGGATGCAACTTTTTAAAAATCATAATACTTGGAAAAATGTTTTATAAAATCCATATGAATAATAGTTCTTTTAAATATTTCATAATCAAGCACTTTTAGAACAAAAAAATTAAAAGAAAAGATAATTTGTAACTCATAAAAACTTATGAAATAAGGTCAAATTTTAACCATTTAAAATTCCATTAAAAAATATTTGTTAAGGTTTTCAAGAAAATGGTCCCATATACATGTTATTTATTCCATTCTTCAATTAAATTGAAATTTACTATGAATACATTGATGTTATACCATAGTAGTCAAGAAACTAGTCCATACATTGTTCTTTCAAAAGTCCATTATTAACAATAAGGGTAACATTTTCAAATAAAAATATTATACTTGTAGTTTCATAATCAAGTTATGCAATTATCAATTAACAAAGTGAAACATAAATTTATCATCACATCCATTTAAACAAAAGGTACCCTACAAAAATATGAATACAATTCCATAAATGAGCCACCTTACCATGCACTCACCCTTTGTGCTACATAATTTTTTAAAAGATTTACCTTCAAGAAATAGGTGGATATACAACCACTCTTTGTTGTATTTCAATTTGCTCATCATTTGTTACATCACTCATTTGTTGTTGATTACCGTTGGTTGACATTTTCCCTTGGTGTCTAAATTTCTTTTGAGGTCATGCCCTCCTAAAAAAAAGGGTTCATTAATGTTTTGTTGTCACCATTAACATAAAGCTTCAAAACAAACACTTGGAAAAACCATATAAAATAAGGATGGTAATTTACCTGGTTGAATTTGATTCAACCTGATATGTTTTGTTGACACCCAACAAGTCCTATTACAAGTTTATTATACCCAAAAGCAATTTGCAACAACAAGAATTAATTAAATATTTGAAGATTTAAAAGTCCAATAAATTAAAATTTTACTATAATAATATAAATAAATAAATAATACTATTAATATTATATTATATAATTATATAATTTGATTATTGTAAGTATTTTGTATTATATTTAATTACTAAAATTAATTGATTAAAATTTTCATTTTCTTATATCTACATTTTATAATTTAAAAACTATGATGTTTTTTTAATTCATTTTTTAGAAACTTGACATGTTGCCACATGTTGACATCTTATTGAACCAAGAAAGAAGACAACAACAAGTTGGGTGTTCGTTGTCATCTTTTTTGCAGAGGGATAAATAGACAACGAAGAAAGGATGATGACAAGCACCCAACTCCTTCTCATCCTTGTTTGTTGCAAACAAAACGTTACAAAAAAATGAGAAGATGATGATGAATTATGCTTGTCATCATCTTTTCTGTAATGAGACACAAATAATAAAGAAAAGGACAATGAGGAATTGGGCGCTTGTCATCATCTTCTCTATAAGGGGACAAACATATAATGAAAAAAGGAAGACAATAAGTGCCCAACTCATCGTTGTCAATATTTGTTGCAAAAAAAATAGAAAGAAAAGAAGATGAAGATGAGTGAGCGTGTTCATTGTTGTCTTCTCTACAACAAATAGACATACACAAAAAGGGACGATGATGAATGTGTAGTTTGTTGTCATCTTCTTTTTTTCAAAAATCAAGTTTAAGAAAAAAAGACGATGACGAGTTGTGCATTTGTCGTCATCTTTTCTACAATCAAAGAAATAAACACAATTTTTTCTGTTTTTTTTGTGTCTTCAAAAATCAAGTTTTATATTAAAAAAATGTTATGTGCAAGGGGATAGAAAGACCCTCTAGAAAGAAAGGGTCATAATCCAAGTATAAAAAAAGACAAATTTTTTTAATGACAACTTGATGTGTGTTGTCTTCTCTGCAAGACAACACAAAAATAGATGCAAAACAAATAAAACAAAAAAAGGGATGTACACTTACATATGAACACAAGTGCGTGAGTGTGAATAGTGGTTTCTCGTGCACTATAGGTCTTCACGCTCCTTGCATGAATTCTTTTGTAGTTTGTTGTAGCGGTGCATCGTTGCTTTGCAATGTTGTAGTAGCGTTTCGTTGTGTTGCAATATAGTAGCAACTTGCAATAGCTTCTAATGTCATAGTAGCACTTTGTTGCATCCTTTGCAATAACTCCTAGCATTCCAGTAACGCCTTGTGTTTTAGAGTTCCACAATGGCTCTTAGTGTTGTAGTGACTATTCTCCTCGTGCTAGAAATTACAAGAATGGCTATTTCTTAGAGCTTCTCACTTAACGTAAAGTTTGAGTGGCGATGAAAGCGAAAATAAACCTTCAACCTTAAACCCATTAGGTAAATAGATAGATGGGCAGGGTGTAGGTAGGTAGATTGGGTGGTATGCTTGGGTAGATGGAAAGATTATTTTAATGTGTAGCCTTTAGGTAGGTGAGGGGAAAAAAAAAACCCAACTTCAATAGTTGCACAAGATATAGTAATTGGGATGAATTTGAGTTCATCCCAACAGAATTGGTGTAGTCATGGAGGTTGGGTCATTCAGGCCGAAGGTTTGCATTGTGATAATCATCATTTTGAGAACCACCCAAAAGTTTCACCATCCCTCAACCTTGATATCCATGGTAGTTAAATAGGAAATCAATCCAGTTTAGTAGTATGTAAAATAATTAAATCCTAAGCCCAAATTTGAACCCAATAGGCCTTAGGACTTTTGCATAAAGTCGTAATTCCTAACCACTAGTGATTAGGTCACAAGGTCTCCCATATGAAAATCTTTTGGAATCATTTAATCTAAAGTTAGTACACATGGCATTTTTTCATGTGAGGGAAATGTTTATTGCATTTAGATAAAATGAGAGCATGTGCATTGTGGCCTAGTTGTGTAGCTCTAGAATATGTCTTTTCTGCTTGAAAACTAGAAGTCCCTAAAAACCAACATTTTTTTTTTGGGTACTTTAAAAACTAAGGTGAATATTAAAAAAAATTATTGTGTAATAATACATTTGGATCCAAATGGTTGAATTATTAGAGGGAGGACTTGATCAATGGGGTGTTAGTGACCTCGCAATAGCTCCTTTCTTTCACTTGAAGTGTGTCGAAGGTAGTGAATCCTTGAGTTGTGTAAGATCACAAAAGTAAATTCGCATGTGTTGGGTGAGTTACAACAATATCAACTAGGGTGCTAATTTCATTTTTGGTGAACACAATGTCAACTTGTTGATGGGAGAAATTGATTGTGGTCAAGGGAAGTTGTTTTCGTCCCACATGGAAGTCAAAATTTTGCGCCAGGGTGTAAACATGATATCATGCGCTAAACTAGCCCCTTTAGGTGATTGTTTATTGGGTGTTTATTCTAGGATATTCTTAAAATCTTATGAAAAAAAGTCTTTAATTTTTTTTGAAAAATCCTGAAAATTTTCATCACATTATTATGTTATTGTTCACATAAAAACTTTGCTAAAAATATGTCATTGTCAAAAAAATTCAAGTCCATTTTAAAATCTATTTATTGTTTAAAACATTGGTTACAATGTTTTCAAAATGTTTTTGGGTATTTTTCATTCATTAGATCAATTTCAAACTTTTAGACTATATATACTAAGACATTGAAAATAACATTATGTGAAAATAATTCCACTTGGGAATTATTTTTATTTAAAAAAATTAAAAATACAAAACCAAACATTGGTTACAACGATTTGTTTATGTGTGAATGCGATTGCACCCACAATGGTTGCAAAAGTGTAATGAATTACATCATGGGTCCATGTGTGTTCGTTGCCATGGGCACAACATAAAACATGGATGCCCATAAGGTCAATGGGATGTGTGCACACACATAAGGCGAGGCTTGCAATTGAAAAATGTGATAGTCCTAACCACATCCAAAGCGTTGTGAAAAAAATTGGGGAATATAATCAAAAGGTTGGGAAGACTAGTCAAGCTATACACCAAACACTTGCCCCAAGGCCAAAATTATGGCAGATGGGATGACAATGACATCGCCAACATAGTTATGATGATTATAATATAAAGAAGATTCAAATACATAAAATGCATGATTAAACGGGATGAATTGTATGTTATCCCCACCTATTATATGAAGTTTTTGAAATATGACCCCTTTTAATAGTAAATTAGGTGCAAATGGGACACAATGAACTAATGGATTACTAAAAAAATGGATCACATGTCTTTTTTGTCAATTTTTTTTTTCATATGAACGAATTTTTGGATATTATTTTTTTTACAACTTGTTATAATAAATGCCTATAGTTGTCCAAAGACATGACATGTTTTTTCTTCATCATTTTTGAACCCTAGTCCCCATTCATTAGACAAATGAATTCACTATTTTTTCATTAGTCCCCATTCACTGCAATTAATGAATTCATTCAAAATCCAATGAAATCAATTGGCGGACATGGACACCTTTTGTTGTAGTGAAAGTTTTGTTTTAAAAAATGATAACAATCTGAAATCATAACCAATTTTTTTTTTCACATTTTTTATGTTTTTTTGTATGGTAAACTATGATTTTTCTTAACACATCATGTACATTTTAACCAATTTATGTGTGGCAAAGGAATTTTGAAGTTCTAAAATTCTAGATCAATTTTGGAAAGTTCTTTGAATTTTTGAAGTTTTACATTCCACATATTTTAAGGTATGAGTGTTTTTTTAATGTGGTTAATAGGTCTTTATCCTCTTAATTTTTTCCCATCAGATTTGATTTATTATATGAGTCCTTTTGATAGTTTTTTGAAAAATTGACTCTTGTTTGACACGTTTTTGTACACTTTTCAAGGTCCTAAATCAGAACTTAAAATTTAAAATTTCATCAAATGGATTTTTGGTTTGAATTCCTTAACATTCAAATGAATGAAATAACAATAACTTTTCATGATTGCCATGGTTTTAAATGGCAAAACATGAATATTTATCAAATTTTCACTATTTTTCTTTGCGGTTGGATGCCCTTTTTGGTTCGTTGGATTATGACTGCACCCAATTGAAGGCATTTATCATGTCCAATTGTAGAATAAACTAGTTGGTGTGAAGCTTCAAAGTTCACTTGATATCATGGATTAACGCTTCATATTCATCCTTGGTTGCTACTTCAAATTAATGTTGGGAAAAATGTGTTGCAAAAATGTTGCAAAATTGGAGGCATAAAATGTAACTTGCAAATTGATGCAACAATTCCCCTACGATAATGGGCATAGTTATGACATTCTTGGTGCGAGAATGTTATGGAAGCCCAAAGAAGCAAGAATTTTAACGAATTTTATAGATCAACTAGTGTAATTTGGTAAACATTCACGGGTCAAGAATGTTTTGACAAGGTGGTAAATGAAGAATTTTAAAGAATTTTAATGTGCAAAATGAAGAATGTCATCACTAGGATATTGGGACAAAATCCACATAAGGGCTTGGTCATGGTTAAGAGGTGGGCTACCCCAAGGACATGTGCAATTTGACATGAAATGTGATTTTGTGCAATATGGGAACAAAGTTGAAACAATTGTGAAAATTTATAAACAAAATCTTTTGGGTGAAAACATTCTTGAAGATGTTAAAAAATAATCCTACAAGGAGGTCACTTGTAAATAAATGTGATACGTGTTGGAATATCGGATTGAAGAAGTCGTATAAAAATTTGAGGTCCTTTAATTTATATATTTTTACAAAAAATGGGAAGAAGCCATTGATTCAAGATGTAGAACATCAAGAGCCAAGGTGGTGTTAAATGACATGTGTGCAAAAAAAAATGGTGCTTAAAATGCGAATTGCTCAAGAGTATTCCCTTACACATTCAAAAACAAAATTTTGGAGGATACATTTATAAGCATACATTTATACATTCAATACATTTTAAAGGATCATGTTGGGGAAGAGGTATTGAGCTCAAACTTACTGCCAAAACTTAGGCTTGTAAGAAAAATTCTTCTTATAAGTTTTCCCAATTGCCTATTAGAAAATGTTTGAGTTGCCCCCTTTGAAGGGGTAAAACAAAACATCATTAGGATAATAAAAAGAACAAATGCCAAACTACCACATCATAAAGGTCTTGTGCTAGTTTATCTAGTGGAAAACAAATTATTATTTGTTCATCATATTGTAAAAACAATATGGATGCAATTATATAATTAAGGACAATGAAAGTTTAAATGGAAAGACTTGAAGAAATCCAATGTCAAAACCCAAGACCAAGTTAATGTAATCGGGGTGGGGGTAAGGGAAGGTATAGGGCCATGATGGTCATGTAGGAACATTGGTGATGAATTAACTTTCAAAGGGTAGATTGACATCCACATGTAGGGCAATAAATTTTAAGTGAAAGTTGTAGGCATGTTTGGGAGTTTGATCATGAACATGTGCATTATTTAAAGAGATTGGAAAAGTGTTGGGTTGGGACCCCACATTCACATGAAGGGTTAGAGGTTGGTAGGGGAAGCTAGCGGGTGGTGCGTGGTTTGCATAAGGAAGGGGGTGGAAACTGGGAATGTGGTGGTGTGCGAAAGGCAAATGGGCAATGTGAACTACAAGGTTCAATGGGACATGATGAATTAGGGGACATGGGACATTATGTGCCCATGATAAAAAGGTATACTAAAAGCACATTTATGAATTTTTAAAGACTACCTATTTCTCCATGACAATCCTAAACTTACAAAACCATCTAGACAAAACTAGGCAAATCAAAAGGTCACATTATCCAAAGATTATGTATTTTTACATAGTAATTTTAAACCTACAAGACCAACCACACAATTTATACTCTTTTGAAAACTACTATGAAAAGATTGAAGGCACAAAAACTTCTAGGCTTCTATTTTTTAGACTACCCAATTAAAGTAGTACACAATCTTAATATCTAGGATGGAAACACCCAAGTCTTGGAAAAAGCTTGTGAGGTAGTGGGATGTGGTAGAAACAAAAAGAATTATGGGGAATCCAATAGCCTATGATAATGGCTATGGTAGATGTCGTCTTTGTTGTTACAAGTCTACATATTTGGCTATGTGTGAGGCTATGTGTAGTTGTGATCATAACAACCCAATGGAAAGATACCCTAACCACTAAATCATAAAACATTCGATATTACAAATGCTTGACTCAAACACATCTAGATTTGATATCTTCAACCTAGAGCAACAACAAGAAATGTATTTTATTCAGACATCCATTTGTGTGACATTGAAGCGCCTCCACGTTCTCCTCTTCTTCCTCCCATTGTTATCACTACCATTCCACATTCTTCTCATCTTCCTCGCATTGTTATCACTACCGGTGTTGTAGACCTTCGTGAAATCTAGCAGGAGTCTAGTTCCATAGTTCTAAAATCAGTTATATCTGAAAAGGTAAACATATTATCACGCTTCTCAAGTTCCTAGCTTCCCTAGATTGCTGGAATTCCTACAATATTGATATGCGACAAAGAACAAAATCAACTAACATTGGTTTATACCAGTGTTGTCCAGATCTGGGTTTCCAATCGGATCCACATTTGGGTCCGGGTCCAAATCTAAGAATCAGATTCAATGATCTTATGCAGGAAAAGACCAGCTGATAAAACCCAGACCCTACCTTAAAGTTGGCACCCATCCTTGGAAAAGCCAAGGTTGGGTAGTTTAACTTGTATATCTTATGATCCTTTATGCAAGGTTGGAGACTTCAATCTAAATACGGTCTAGGTAAGTTTTAAGACATAATTAACAGTTGAATTTTATTGCACTTTGGACTCCTATAGGAAAAACCCTTCCCTTTGGACTGCTTTGAAGGATTCTCCATTGAATGGCTGAGCAATATTTCTCATAAGTAACTAGCAATGAACATTGAGTTGAGATCGGGAGCTCATTACAAGTTTTATAGGTTCTCTCATTACAGCTTTGGGCAATGCAAATGGGATAAAACTATGGTGCTACTTGCCATTAGGTTAAAAATGACGAATTGTTTTTTCCAAGTTTGTAACCCCCAGGACTTTGGGGGGCCATATCTCTGGTCTTATTAACCTTCCTCCCGTGCACATTCAGTCCAAAGGATTCATTCATCTGGTCTCTGGACACATCTTGCAGCACCTCCCTTCCAAAACCAACTGAACCTATATATTCTGCACAATGTTCTGCAATACATTACAAGTTGTGTATTTCAAGGCCCATGCGCTATTTAGCCCTGCAAAATGCACTTGGCAACAAATCAAAATTAAGCCTCTTGCAAAAGGAAAGGGATTAGTCTATACTGCACGCACTCAGAGTGTGGCTTCCACCTGCACATCTATAAATGGAACCCATGCGAATCCATTCATATCCCATACAGCAGACACCCATCTTCTTCAGCTTAGCCTGAATGCGTTGCTTTTCTTTCTGTTGAAGTTCCTGCTGCTTGCGTCTGAACTCAAGTTCACGCTGTTTCAGTTCCACAAGCTTCCTTGCTTCCTGGGCTTTGCGCTCAGCTTCCTCACGACGCCTCTTGTCCTCAGCTTGACGCACCAATTCTTCAGCTTGCCTAGCTTCCTCCAAAACTCTTTGCTTGGCTTCTTCCAGTTGTTTAAGCTCCTCCTTAGCTTGCTGCTCTTTTTCCTTCTGATGTCGAATGGCTGTTTGAAGATCATTCCAAATTTCATCTGACACTCCAGCATCCCGCATAACAGTTCCATCTACCTCGTCATCAATGTCTGTTATAACTTCAGCATTTGGGTCATGAAGCAATGGGGTAACACTCCCATCAGATGCTGAAACCTGTGACATTTTAGACTCAATCTTCACAAGTTCAGCAGGTAGGTCCCAAGACTGACTTGCTGCTTCAGGTTGATGATTCGGCTCATTTCCCAAAGTTGGCAACAGCAATGCATCAGTGGTGAACTTCCTCTTCTCCAACATGAGCTTCATACAAAACTCCACATGGTGTGTGCTGACCTTAAAGGTGTCACCTGCAGAGATCTCTTGGCTGTCTTGATGGACTGCAATGTGTCGAATAATGTCCTTGGACAGTGAACTGATGTCTCGACCATTGCCCCATCCTGGTGCCATTTGTAAATCTTGCAAAAGCTTTGAAAATTTGATTTTGACATGATCAAAATCTGGGATTTCAAATCCCTCGTTCATCAAGCTCTGGTTGAGCAGCGAGGAACACTCATCCACCGAAAAATGCCGAAATGTCACAGCTTCGTGGAAGCGACTTGACAGGCCTGCATTTGATTGCATCAACCTTGAAATGTCATCTTCATAGCCAGCCAATATGACAACTAGCTTTTGATGAAATTCTGGCTTGGTCAGCTGATCCACTAGCTCATCCATTGCCTCCTGAGCGAAGGATCCATGTTTGCCAGGGTTAAGCCGGTAAGCCTCATCAATGAACAACACTTTACCCAGAGCCTCTTGAAGCTTCCCAATAGTTTTCGGACCAGTTTGCCCAACATACTGTCCAACAAGGTCAGATGCAGAAGCTTCGACAACATCATCTGAAGCCAGTATTCCCAACGAATGGAATAACTTGCCCATCCGACGTGCCACAGTTGTTTTGCCTGTACCAGGAGGGCCGATGAAACGGAAGTTTGTTGGGACATCCTTGAAGGGGTCACGGCCCATCTTGGTTGCCAACTTAATGCTGCTTCTGTACTGCTCCATTTGCTCAATAATGTGGTCACAACCAATCAAACCAACAAACAGTCCCCGAATATCAACATCATTTCCAACATTACCACCATTCCAATCTGGGTTGAAATCTTCAGGAATCAGCTGTATCTGTTTTGCCCTCTCTGATGTACTCAATGCCCGTTGCCTGTGTTGCAGCTGCTGAATTGCTGTTGTCAAGAGATTTTCGACCTCCCCACCATTTCCAAAGTTGGGCCGACAACGACGTTGATTCAATACAGAAATGGCAGCTTTCTGTGCATCATGTGAAGCTATGATTTCCTTCTGCCGTAACTTCAGATTCAAAATCCGCCACAACTCATCAGCAGTAAAGTCACTGAATTTGAATGCATCTTCCATGGAAAACCGGCGAGCTAAACCTGGGTTGGAATTATTGATCATTTTCTCCATCTGTTTTTCGTACCCAAGAAGTAGCACACAACGATCATCTCCTGGGACGTTCTGCACTTCACCAACAATTGTATCAATGACAGCAGCCTTGTATGGATCTGAAAACCCACCACCTTCATGTTTAGAACCTGCACCATGATAGAGACCATAAGCCTCATCAATAACTAGGACTTTCCCAATTGTTGCTTGCAAGATCCCCCTTGTCCGCTCCTCTGATTGACCAAGTGCTGATCCAACAAAGTCACTTGGTTTCCTTTCAACAACTTCCCCATTGCTCAACAGCCCAATGTCCTTCAAAATTTGACCATACAACCTTGCAACAGTTGTCTTTCCAGTACCAGGGTTGCCCAAGAAAATCCTGTTCAGTGCTACTTCAAGAAGTGGTTGTTCCAGCTTCTCTCTCTCAGCATTTGTTTTGACCATCTCAACAAGACTCTCCACACTCTGCTTGACACTTTTCAAGCCAATCATGTCCTGCAATTGTTTCCAAGCCTTGCTATTTGACAATGCAACAACAGGATCTGGTCCTAGGAGATCCTCCTGAGAAAGGAAAAATATATCTGGGATTTGACCCTCTTTACTTTCCTTGGCAACACGAGTTGCTTGCCGTTCCAAAACCCGGTCCACTAAGATCTGAACAGCACGTGCATTCCCAAACCCTACCCGACCTCGTCCCTTCCCAAGACGCTTGACGAGGATCCGGAGTGGCTTTCCATCTAGTCCATCCTCCAGGTGAAAACTTCGGTCTCCAAACTTCTTCTTCAACACCCCATGCATAATGCTCATCAGCTCAGCATCTGAGTAATCTGTAAATTTCAAAGTATAGGGGAAACGGCTAGGCAGACCCTCATTATGTTCGAGGAGCTTTTCCATCTTTTGCTGATATCCAGCCATGGCAACTACAAGGTGACCCACATTCTTCTCCACCTCTGCTACCAGATAATCAAGAACCCGCTTGCCTTGAAACTCTGTTTTGGGATCTAGTTGGTATGCTTCATCAATGAAGAGGACCCCACCACCACCATCCGAAATATCCTTCAGCAACTTCTTGAGTCCATCAACACCTTCATTGACAAGGTCCGCACCACTGGTCTCCATGAAAGCTGTACCAGAAAGAGCACCAAGGGAAACCAGGAGTTTACCATAGAGTCGAGCAACAGTGGTTTTCCCTGTACCAGGATTACCACAACAAACAATGTTCATGCGTTTGTCTTTTAGTGACAGTTGTTGTCTTTTGGCTAAATCTACTGACAAATAGATGTGAAGAAATTGCTGCTTGACCGCTTCAAGCCCTGTCATCTTCATGAGAGTGTCTAAAGTCTCATTGCGAGCCATTTTGACATTCTTTTCATACTCCCAAGCGGCTTGAGCAGCAGACACATTTGAATCTTTTGCTGAATCATGGCCACATGCCAGCATGCCCTTTGTTCTTCTTAATACAATCTCTTGGCACTCTTCCTCCCAAAAGGTAGGCAGCAACCGATCCGATCCACATTTGTGGAGAACAGCTAGAAATGCCAGCCCGTGGCCACATGCCATCCTTCCAAATTTAGCATCAGCTTCCAAATCTCCATGGGTAGAATTGAATGAAGCAGCCCAGTCCAAAACAAAACACAAGGTATAACAATGAATAAGGATATTGTGACCTGAAGAGTCAAAAATCAGCCCTGTCTCTTCCTGACTCTTCAACTCTTCCACCAATGTCATGTCATCCAGGCGAGCACGGCATAGTGCAGACAAGCTCATTGCATCTGGAAACTGGCCATGGTCAAGCTTTGCAAAATATTGCAGTGCTGTACTGACTTCCCCATCAGATAGCAATTTGAGACCATGACCCAGTTTAGGGGACACTTGTACTTCAGCAAGAACTGCTGGATTCAACCATTCAGATCCATGTATTCCCTTGACTCCAAACACATCTTTCAAGCAATTTGGCAGTTGCTCTAGCATCTTGATCATGTGAGGAAGATCATCTTCTCGGAGAATATCTGCAAGCGTGCATTTGTTGCCAATTACAGAAGTATCAGTTTTGCTCTTCAACTTCAAGGTAGCATCCTTGACTATGTCAGTTGAGCATGACAAAGGTTTTTGCTTGCTGACTCCACCACTCTTCTTGGCAGTAGCTGTTAGTGTTGTTTGGAGATTGGCAAGGGAACAGTTGGCGGACTCTCTGGATTGCACTACCTTTTGCTGCAGCAACTCTTTGCTCATACATTCCCGCAGCTTCAATTCTGCGTCCAATTTCTCCTTTTCAATAAGCAATGTCTGCAGACTGAATTCACGCTCCTGTCTATTGTTGAACTCCTCCAATTGCCTACGCTGCTCGAGGATTTCAGCTTCGGCCTTTGCTCGCTCTAGCTCGTATTGAGCCTTCCGTTGAGCTTCCTTGAATGCAAGCTGTTGCTCATTCTTTCTTCGTTCCTCCTCTTGTCTCTGCAAATCTTCACATGTTTGGCACTGTGGTTTGTCCTGGTAACACTTGTACTCCAGCACATGCCCTCTTGAACAACACATGCTGCACAATGCCTCACATTTTTGCTTGCTGTGATCACCTACAGGATGACACTTCCGAGGACACTTGTGGAGCCCACATGCCAACATACTGTCACAAGGGGTGAGACATCCACCATTTGGAACAAGCTCATCAAACTGCTCCGGTGTTGATGGCA
>Ga0209208_10005284_pt1 | contig 18037 bp, 6 predicted proteins | sample S1TSphfallax_3_FD_187694 | JGI IMG/M metagenome (GOLD analysis project Ga0209208, IMG submission 187694) | Host-associated microbial communities from peat moss isolated from Minnesota, USA - S1T2_Fd - Sphagnum fallax MG (SPAdes) (version 2) | ecosystem: Host-associated > Plants > Peat moss >... | reverse complement strand
ATACCAACTTAGAGAAAGTTAGTTCAAAAACAGGAAAACAAAGTAAGCTAGGCTTTAACAGGGCATGAAACTCAGTTTAGCAGCAAATTTGGTGCTAAACTGAGTTTGCCCTGTCCTTGCTTTTTCTTCGACCAATTGCTCCTAGTGCTTTGTGTACTGTAGTTATAAAAATGTTCTTGCGTCTTGTGCAGTTAATCCTGAGTCTCAGTATTTCATAAAATTTCATGACTTTGTGGACAACAACCAGGAGAGGATGAAGCATCAAATGAAGGGTGCAACTGAGGCCCAACAGGGGATGACTTTAGGGATAACTTTATTATACCAATCCCAACTTGAATGAGCTTATTTTCAGTTTCAAGCTTCTTAACTTATAAAAAGGGTTTGGCTTCAGGAATCTGACTCCAGAAGGACCTTACCAACTTCTTATTGATTTTACTGGATTGAAAGACAGTCCTGATCAGGGTTTTTTCTTTTCAGTTCTGTGAGATGGGGGGAACTGGGATCATCAGAACTTAGCCAAATTTGGTTGCAGGCTAGAGAGGGAAGTAGATTTTTCTGGAACCTCTCTATATTTTGGCAACATGCTAGAACCTATCATCTAAATCTGTCCATTTCACAAAATAAATCCTTTAAATATCGCAACTTTTTGCAATTTCCCCCCCCCAAACATGCTTTGTATGAGTCTGAGCCCCTTTTTTTGTTGTCACCAAGTGGCCAAGTGGCAAATATTAGCCACAAAATAAAATTCTGGTCCTGATGTGTATTTCATTAATTAAGTAAACATGTAATAAGCCAATTGCAAACTGAATTGAAAAATGTAAACAAATTCATCACTCATTCAAGGGTGCAACATTCTTATTAATCAAGGTTGTCATAAGTCACAATTTTAAAAGATTGTTTGGTCATCATACCACATTATATGCACATACACAATTTCTTAATGTGGCAAGAATGTTGTGCTTATCAACAGGGCCTTGGGTGAACCAACACCTACACTAGTATCATCAAAAGATGAAGGGCATGACCACCTTGAGATGGATGAAAAACTTTGGTAGGTGGTGTAGATTAGGTGTCTAGGTGCTTACGCTAATCTAGGTGCCTACTTTAATCTCATAGGTTTTTGGAATGTCATTTTGTGCTTCCATATTTGCACCCATCACCATGTTTCTTCTACATTGTTGTTGTCATCATGCCTTGCTTTCCCTAGCTTTGTCACTGTTGCATGTGCAAGGTTTGTTCACACAGCTCTGTAGCTCTTGTCATGTTTCTCATGTTCATTGTGTTCATCATATTCATTGTGTATGTGTACTTTAGCTTATTGTGCTCAGAATGTCGCTTTTGTTTGGCTAGGGTGAAAAGTGTTAGGGGAACAATTTGGATTGTCACAATTTTAATTTTTTTGAATTATGGATGAACTTTAAGAAAAGAATGGACTCATAATGGACTTTTAAATCATAAACTTGGGTCTCTTGATAACAAAATAAAAAATTGCATATGAATTTCATAAATATGTCATGTAGTAAGGTTAAATGTTTTTTAAAAAAAAAGACAACCACTAGTGGTTATGACTATAGATGCAACTAGTGTCCAAATTAATTATTTTTACGACTATATTTAGATTGGTCCTATGTGTTATTTTAGTTGTAAATGTGTACATAGTCATATATGTGATTATTATAGTCACATACGTGACTACAATGTTGATGTAACCAATTGAAATTACAAATGTGACTATTACATATTTGGATGGAAAAATAAAATGAAATTGTACATTTTTCATCCAATATTGAATGGATCCTTGAATGAATGAAAACTTACTTATTTTTGCAACTGGTCAAAGTTGTTTTGGCAACTAGGGCCCAATATTTTTTCCATTTTCCATATCTTGATGATTAGAACATATGTGACATCTTTGGGATTAAAACATTTGCTGAATAATCAACTTGTGTCTAACTATTTATTGGTATTCTAAAAAAAAAATAGACATTAATTCAGTACAAATTATTATTTTTTATTAAATATATTTGAGTTTTGATATATTTATAAATGTTATATATGATGATTATTTAATTATATTTGATACATTTAAATTAAATTTTATGGTAAAAATACAACATACTATAATCATAATCAAGTAAGATGTCTAAAACATATATCATTTATTTCATCATAAGGTTTTTATCATAATTTTAGATAAAATTTATATATTACATTTGTAAAAATATAAAACATAAAATTCCATCAAGTTCATTAATTATCTAGCAATAAAAAAAATATTTTAGATTAAAATATATAATATAAAAAATTATAATCATAAATAATATAACTAATATAAAGAATTTTATTATATATTTTTGAAATGTGACTAATATATTATCAAATCATAAAGCTTATATGTGAATTAATTAAAATATGATATATTGTAATCACATTGTTTAATATTTTCTAATGAAATGAAGGATTAAAATGTGGGAGATAAATAAATAAATTATTTGTTACTAAAAATTAACCATAAAATATTTTCCATTTATAAATCATGTGTTTGTTTTTCCAACAAATCATCATCAAAATTCAAAAAACATTATTCAGATTAATATAATTTTTTGGAAGAAAAATATGTTTAATCATGTACATCATTGAAAGTACTTTAAGAATAAATTTTTAAATTTTCCATTTGGACAAATATCAATAAGAAGTAAAAAATTGAAGTTGATGTATGTGCAATGTTGAAAACCAAGTATTGGCTAAATAAAATGCATCCTACTATGTTTTGACATTATATGGGGTGGACTGATGGCAAAGGAATTGATATCCATCCTTGGGGTCAAAAGATCAACTCCCACAAGTGACATAGTTGTGGTCAACAATGGTATGTTAATCGTTTATGTCCTATAGAGTTAGAATATTTAAATCATTGGATAGTAGCCTAGGTAGTGACACATGTCAACAATTCAAAGGATGAAATTTATGAAATTAACAATAATTTGAATGATTATATTGCATCATTTCTATAAATAGTAATAATTCATTTAATATACGTCATTTTATAAATCATTTAAATTTAATTAATTTTCTAATGTTCCCCAATATTTTATGTAATCGTATATGTAATCGCATAGACTTACGACTAGTTAATGGATAAAACATTCTTGTAGTTGCAAGTGATATGTGACTACTAGTGTGATTGTACATGCCATGTGGAGTTTTTTACGATTAATTGTTTTTTGCCACTTGTTTAAAGTGACTGAAACATTTATATCACATGTGTCCGTTGCAACTAAATTTTTGACTTTTGTAATTAAAATTTTATTTATTGATTTCCAAATTTCTTCTAATGAACATCAAATGAGGTGTTTAAGAGTATGACACATTTTAATTTTCCCTATAGGATTTTTAAATTTTTTATTAACTTAATATTGCATTATCTTGTCTTATTGGTCCAATTCTTATTCAAAACTTCATGTTTTCACATGAATTTTTGACCAAAAATCTATTTAGCCATCTACACACTTGGGGTTATTTGAATGAAACATATAGAAATATACATTACATGTATAAGTTGTTAATTATCAAAATACATAAATATTCATTAATTAATATCATAAAACTCAAATGGTGTGCATAAAATTGCAATATCAAAACCTCATTAATGCCACCATTGGGCTTAAAAGAAGTCAAAGCTAAGACCTTCACATGCTTGTTCAAGTATACTTATTTTGAACACTACTTTGCACTAGCTTGAAGAAACAAGCAAAGATTTATTTATATGTCAAAACATTATGAAACCAATTAGATCTTTAGAAAAAATTTGGAAATTAACCACTGAACAATATTGGAAAATATTGTTGGAAAAAATATTGAATATTGAACAATTTTTTATTTAAAGTTCATTTGAATCTTAAAAAACATTGTAGGAAATTTGGGTGTGTTCTTGGTATTATTGAAAAGCCCAAGGCACCAAATAGGATTTAATAAAAGTAATTTGGAAAATTTTAGACCTAAAATACAAAAAATAATCAAATTTGAATAGTTTTTTGTAATTGGAAATTGAATTAAATTGAATTAAATTACCCAAAATGGTTTTGTGAGGCATTAGGGACATCCAAAGTGATTTAGTTTTTTGGGATAAGCATCTTCAATCGGTTCATCACCAAAAACATTGCTCACACTATGAGCATTTCCAAAACAAGCAACTTTACCATGATAGGCTCTATCCTAAAATAATGTTTAAATGAAATTAAATTAATGGGTTGAAAATAAATGAACTATATGAGGAGGGGCCAAGCAAAACAAAATAAAAATGCTACAAAATTGAATCAATTTGACTTTGAACCTGAATTACATGCAATTTAATGCTTCACTTGCTGGGGGGGGCCATCCCCCACCAGTTGCGCTCTGGACAGGACCTGGTAGGACCAGGGTTGTTTTTTTTTTTTTTTTTTTTTTTTTTGGGTGATGAATTTTCTTCACCTGGCAACAAAAGAGGAAAGGCCGCCAACTCCAACAAAGGGATTTTTGAGAATTTAAAAAAAAAATTCACCATACCTTGAGAAAAAAAAGAGTTAAAAGTCACCACATTTAGACAGTGTGCTTCATTAGATGGTCAGGATAGACATGTTTTTCTTCTTCATGTAGTAAGTAAGGGCTATCCCCCACCAGTTGCCCTCTGGACAGGACTTGGTAGTAGTAGGACCAGGGTTTTTTGACCAGAGTGAACCAGCCTCCATGACTGCACCAGTTGGTCGTTTTGTCCATAGGATGGGCTATGTTTTTATCCGCCTCTTCACCCTACATTAACCAACGTTCTACCACAGTCAATTTTTTTGCCTGCTGACCTTTGACTTTTTTTTTTCCTTTTCTGGGGCCAAATTTTTCCCAACCCTTACCCTCCAAACTACCCTCCCACCTAGTTACCCTACTAACCTACCTACTCTACTGACTTACCTCTTAGCCTAAACCCTAAACCAAACCAACTAACAACCAATCCTTTACCTACCCTTTCTATCTTTTCCTGGCAAACCTATATCTTTTCCTAGTTAAACCTATATCTATTCTTGGTTAGACTTCTATCTTTTGGCAAAACTTATATCTATTCTTGGTTAGACTTCTATCTTTTGGCAAAACTTATATCTCTTCTTCAGTAAACTTTTCTTTCTTGGCAAAAATTGCATTTTTTTTGGCTAAACTTTTATCTCTTGGCAAAACTTATATATTTTGTTGGCTAAACTTTTCTCTCTTAGCAAAACCTATATTTATTTTTGGTTAAACTTTTCTCTTTTGGCAAAACCTATGTTTTTTCTTAGCTAAACTTTTCTTTCTTGGCAAAACTTATATATCTTTTTGACTAAAATTTTCTCTCTTAGCAAAACCTATATGCCTTTATGGCTAAACTTTTATCTCTTGGTAAAAACTATATCTTTTTTGGCTAAACTTTTATTTCCTGGCAAAACCTATGTCCCTTCTTGATTAAAATTTTCTTTTTTGGCAAAATCTCTTTTTAGTCTTGGTTAAACTTTTAACTTTTGACAAAATTTATATTTCTTCTTGTCTAAACTTTTCTCTTTTAACAAAACTTAAAACCTATATCCATTTTTGGTAAAACTTTTAATCTTGGCAACACTTATATTTCTTCTTGGTTATTTTTTTTTTCTTGGTAAAACTTATATCTCTTCTTGGCTAAAATGTTAACTCTTAGCAACCCTACATCTTTTTTTGGCTAAATTTTGACCTTTCAACAAAACATTTTTATTTGTTGGCTAAACTTTTACCTCCCAACAATTCTTTTATATATTTTTGGCTAAACCTATACCTTCCAACAAAACCTTTCTATATTTTGGGTAAACCTCTTTATTTCATAATTAAACCTCTATTTTTCTAGATGGAAAAAATAATAATGGAATCCACAAGGTGTAAAATGAACTTCAATGTGTTTTTTAAAAAAAAATCAAGGAGGTAAAGAAACAAAATATTTTCAATTGTTATTTAATTCAATCACTTAAATCATAAGAAAAGTAATGTAAAACATATAGTTTTGAAAAGAAGGTTAAATTTACATAAAGTTGAAGGTTTAGGTTCTTGGCATTACAATACTCGTGTGAAGTTTAAGTTTTAATACCATGTTTTTAATGGTTTGGAATTCCCAAAACTAACACCTATTGTATGTATAAAATGTAGGTATTGCCTATTATGAAATATTGTATGGGTAACATTGTAGGTATTATCCACATATTCAAACAATGCCATTTGTGATTGAAATGAAACTTTTTTTTTGAAATTGTTTTTGCATATTTTAGATTAATTTTCTAATTTCTTGTACTTTAATTTCTCATTCTAAAATTATCTTTTTTTTTTCTTGTTCTAAATGATTTTTCTTCTATTTCTTCTTCATATTCAAATTTTTATTTCTTTAGAAAAAATTTAAAAATTCCAAACTATCTTTGTTAATTTTTGTTTATCATTAAATATGCATATTTTATGCCCAATATTTGGGTATTATGTGAAATATTACACGTTTTTATTTCATGTTTCTCTTAAATACTTCTCAAATCTAACCAACATTCTATGCTTCAAATGTAAATATTACACAATTTTATTTTATTTTTTCTTTTAAATAATGTCAAAAATGAAAAATGAAGGTATTACATACAATGGACCAATCATACAATGGACCAATCATACTATGGTCGAGCTTGAATGAAAATGGACTTAAATTTTGCAATACCCTCATATTAAAATTGGGGCCCCATTGGAATTGAAATACAAAAAAAATCAAGTCCATGTAATTCCCATATAATTTCTACTACCAATTATATTTCATTTATGTAAAGGGGTAAAAATGAGCTAATAGGAGCCAACAACAACCTCCTAAGTCACTATGTAGTATGATTAGTCTTGAAAAGATGATGTGGTGGCACAAGATTGGATGAAATGTCTTGAAGTAGTGCTTAACAACGATACTTAAATAATGTTTTTAAATTATTTCATTGTGTTGAAAAACATTGGTTACCGGTTTTAAAATGTGCTAATTTTTTAAAAATATTTATTGGATTACTTTCAAGTTTAATTAGATGCTAAATTAACATATTAGAAAGGGCTTCACATAAATACAACATATATTTTCAACATTGACTTAGTGTTTGAGACTTATGAACATCAAAACCAATGATTAGTTACACCAAAATTGGCTCCTATTAGCTTGGTTTTACCCAAAAAATTTAATATGTGGGTATTACAAATATTTGCTCCTCCATCACTTAGGTTAGGGTTACTAGAAAGTCCATAAAAGTACAATACCTACAATATCCAATACAAATGTCGAAATATGGGTGAATGTAATTCCTACACATTCAATTGTGATTATTCATTGCATACACCAACAAAACAAATATTTTCATCATATTTTGAAATGTGTTGATATTGCATTACCTTCATCCAAAAATGCATTTCCATGCTATGAAAATGAACCCATTGGCAATACTTGAATCTATAAGCCCATGCTACATTACCTATATCCATTAAAGGAAGTTTTCACTATGAAAACAACAAAAAAAAGACAATACCTATATCAAAATGGCAAATCCCTTGCTAGAAAGGTTATGGGATGGGCAATACCTTCATATATCACAACAAAAAATCATTGTGTCCCATGTAATATGTGAAATTCTATGCAATATGAAAAAGCTTGTTCATTAATCCTAAACTATTATACATCAATTGTTTGAACTAGTATGGTGTTACTAGTACATAAAGAGTCCAAATCCACTAATGAATTCATTAGGTTTTACAGTAAATTAAATGAATTTTAGTTCTAGTGAATTTGTCAATTGTTTAGTGACTGATGATGAGTTGATACAGAGAAGTAAATTCATTAACATATGAGTACTTAATTTTTTTGAATATTTTAATTATTTAATCCAGATAATTTAATATTTTTTGTTTCATTCGAATTATTTCATTCATTCAAGTTTTTTTTAATTGAAAGTTTTAAGAAAATTAGAACCCATCTACCTAGGTAGGTAGAAAACTAGCACCTACTTACTTATGTAGGTAGGCAAATAGGTAGGAAAGGGAAAATGTAGAAGGAAGGAATAGCCAAAACATATTTCATTCATGTCACAATTTCCATTTACGATGAAACATTTCTCCACTCGTACCAAATTGGCATATGCATTTCTGGGTGAATAATCAAGGAAAAACTTGTTGTTTATATGGCTTGTGAGATGAGATTCAAAGACAAAACATATGGGTTAAACCTTTTACTTACACTTTAATTTTAAATTAAGATGCAACTAAAACTTTTCCAAAAATCAACTTTAATTAGTAATATCATTTTCATATTATGTCCAAATGAAAAAAAATACTAAAAATATGATTTTTTGGGTATTACACAATACATTTTAATTATGAAATTAATAAAAATTAGTTCATAAAATATGATGTATGAACATATAATAACATTATTTTCAAAACCATTCAATGTTCTATAGTGTATTTAAGAAATAAAATAAATTTAAATATGGTATATTGAAATTTTGGATAATGTAAACAATTTCTAGCAACGTGCATAAGGTATTTTCATGTTTGAAATGAACATCAATATTGAATGGATATAAATTAAATGGAAAGATCTTTATATTTTAGTTTCATTTTCATTTTGAAATTTGAAATTTGGCAATTCTCATTTTTTTTTTGGTCGCATTTTGGGTTTAGGTTTTTCATGAAAGGCATTTTGTTATGATGTTTGATGGGTGTACATATGAATAAAAAAATCATTCAAATTTTTTTCCGTGTTGTTATTGACATATATGATTCTTTTTTGCACATGGTCCATGAAAAAAATGTAAAAAATGCAAATTCAAGCAACAAGGTGCCAACATTTTGAGAGTAATTAATTAGGTGAAAAATGCAACATTTACATGCATAATTTTTACAAATGCTACCCTCCTCAAACATTCCTCTCACCCCACCGAAAAAACAATTCGTTGGAAGTAAGGGTGGGGGGGAAGAGAAAACCTAACCCAACCTATACCTTCTTCCTAAATTTTCATTTATAACTTCAACCGACCCAACTTTAGAAAGAAGTTGAAAACTTATACCTCTACCTGTAACTTTATCCATCAAGCCAATTTTTGATTATGTAACCATTCCCTTTGATCAAACTAATTATATAATTTATCAAAATAAGATTTTGAAAAAAAATCATGAGATAAAAAGTGATGTTATGTGCAAATGATTTGAAAAACACGTGAAAACTTGTGAAACACATTGAAAATGTCATGAGACCTATTGCACATATGAGGAAAGAATATTGAGAACATGGTGAGAACACCAAAATCCTAAATAAGTTTCAAGCCCGCATGTTACCCTTCTCCATCCTCAAAAGGTGAAAATATGGGCCATCATGGGCACATGTTTAGCCTTCTCATTGGATTTTTCTTGTTCCCAATGTGTTGCTATTGTATTTCCATCAAGTTCTTAATGTGTTTATAACAGGTTCTACAAGTTCCCAATGTGTGCTTACATTAGAAGAAAAATGGGCTTTTGTGATTGGTCATTGCATCTGACATTTATGATTAAATGTCATTAAGTGTGTTGAACTAGTCACATGCAAACATAGTTGGTGTTGTTGGTGACTAAGATGGGATTAATTTGGTCAATATTAATAACAAATGATGTCTTGTTCTATGGTAGCATTTTAGAATATTTCAAAATTAAGATGGCATCTAATGTGTAAATGGGTAATGAAGTTAAGCCTAACGAGGTAAGTAGGTAAGCCTACTATGTTAATTAGATAAATTTTTAATTATTTTATTTTATTTTGGGTTTAGTTTTCAAGGTTGAACCTTTTTTATTAGTTCATCCGTTGAATGTCAATTTTTTTCGAATATATATATATTTTTAAACCAACAAAATTGAAAAAGGTTTGCAAAATATATATATTTTTTATTGTAAATTTTGTTGGATGCCAACAGCCTATCAAATTATTTTTACTTTAGATATTTGCATTTCATGCACTTAAGTTTTTGAAACTATGAAATACTTGAGTTAACTTCATTTAAGTAATTTATTAAATATGATGTTCACTCTAATTAGGTGAAGATGACATTTACATGGTTTCATAACTTTGTGCATGCAATAACAACATTTGCATGTGTGGTATTCACCTCCTAGTAGGTTAGAGCTTGGGAGTGGATAATCTAGTTATGAAGGTTTAGGGTTTGTTTTGTAGTTATGAGATCCACCGCTTCAGACCATGTTCTTGGTGTCTTTGGAAAGCTCTTGATGAGGAGGGTGCATGGGCTTGGTTCCATGACGTTTGGACTTTGCAGTACAAAAGTTCTTGAATATTGAGTGATTTCTTCACTGAAAATTAATTTAAATCATAGCTGAAAATTTCAGAGGAATTGGAGTGTGCCTTTGGTGTTGTTGGAAAGATCTTGATGACCAGGATTTAATGGAAAGTTTTTGGTAAGATTTGGATTCAGAATGTGGGAGATATTGATTTTTAAGTGCATTCTGCCGCTGAAAATTCAAATAAATTAAAAAAAACCAGGTTTTGAAAGGAAAAATCAGTTGAGGACATGGTAACACTTGGGCAAACGGCACAGGCCACACTATAAAGTTCATAACAACTTGTGTCATTCTAAGGTTTGGTGGAGGTTTTATTGTAAATTTGTGTTTTACTCATTGCTATTTCCTCGTGGATGTATAATGATATTCCAACAAATTTTACTAATTTTCCTAATATTTTGGAAAAAATTGCCAAATTTTCAAATCACAAATTGAAAAAAAAGGTACCCTTGGTGTTCTTGGCACTCATTTAATCTTTGCAAAAGAGAGTTTCTTTTTCCTTTTTTTCGCTCAATATATTTGCATTCAAAGATTCTAGAAAACTCTAAAGCAGGTGTCTCACGAGCCAGCTAGCTGTCATGCTTTAGAGCCACAAGCAGACGCGTGGCGCCACGTCACACAGCGCATGGCACCTCCATTTTCCCGCCATTTGGCACAAGGCAGACAAACGTCGGCCGATCTTCTTCAGTTCACAAACAACAAACGCTCGTCTTCTTGTTGGCTGAATTTCTTGCGAAAATCTGCGCAATTCTTCTTCGTTTCTTCACTACAAATCTGGCACCCATCCCACTCGTCTCTTCCAGAATTTGTATGCAGATTTTCCTTCATGTTCTCATACACGACAGTGGTGATTCAGTTTTGGTAGCATGCAGGAATAATTTTTTTCAAAGATTTAGCCAGAGAATTTAGCTGCCAAGGCTTTCTTCTGTTTTCCCCCTTCAGTTCGGGCACTAGGCGGGAGATTAGATCCTCTGAAGAGACGAGAATTCTACTTTCGCGTTATATGCTAAAAGCAGGGGAGAATTTTATTTTACTTTTCGGGGGGCGGGGTGTTCAGATTGTAGCGGAGGAGGTTTTGGATTGGTGAGAGGACGAGGAGATCCAGCTTCCAGGAGCTTAATTGAGATTCTGTAGAATTATTTTTTAACGAGCTCGAGGAAAAGAGTGAAAGAGGATCATCTATGGCGGCTACTACACAAGTTGCAACACAGGTGACGACAAAGCGGTTGTACAATCTGATGTCGGGCGGGCAAGCATTGATGCGGTCGGTGTACTATTCCAGGCAAGTGTCGTCGTCGGCTTTATGGAAGAAGCCACATGAAGTTTTGGGATTCTTGAGCCGTGTAGGCTCAAAGAGATGGGCCGGCCCCTCGAGCATGCAAGAAGAATCTGAAGAAGTTGTTCTTCAAGAGCAGAAACAGCCGTCCGAACACAACGTTGAATCGACGGCGCAGCAGCAAGACACTAGTACAGTTTCTAATACAATTCCTGCCGCCACAGAAAACAGCGGTAAGAGCTATGGCGCTGTGCAAGACGACCCGCACCATGTGGCTCATAGCACCCACGAGGAATGGAATAGCAAGGAGGATGATCAGGAGAGGCTGGAAACCGTAAACTATGACATGTCCAAAGTCACCAGACCTTCCGGAGGCGAATGAGCAAAAACTGGTGGAATATGTTCAAATTCCGAAACTCAGAACAGAATCTAAGTAGTGGTCAGGAGGCATGATCATGAAGATCATTACTGGACGATCATGAAGAAGAATTCTGTTTGCAGGAAAACTGACTAGCAATTATGTTAAGATAGATTGTTTCTCGACAATGCAGTTAGTGACTTGCCAGCGCTCAGGGCAATTAGGATGCAAAGTACACATCTACATGTGTCTCTATAGAAGTCTACTGGAGTAGACTGCAACAAAACCCACAGTTTGCAACAAATCCTTAGTACTGCAATTTCCTTCAGATTTATTTTATTGCCATTTCAAGATATGCGTTTGGCTTTGAATTATTGCAAGATTCAAGAGTTGAATGGCTATTATAGGTAGATCCTCAAATGATCCATTTGGTCCAAATTCGATAGTCTGGCTGAAAAACAATAATAATTAGAAATTGTTGGATTTCTGCTACAACATTTTCGTGGGTTGCAGCCAAATTCATGTAGAAGGATGCAACAAGGTACAGATCTTGATCTGTCTCTCTAGAGCACTGGAATAGACGAGTAGACAGTTGCAACAAAACCCACAGTTTGCAAGAAACCCTTAGCACTGTAATTTTCTTAAGATTTATTTTCCTGCCATTTGACTTTGAATTATCACAGGATTCAAGAGTTGAATGGCAATTATTAGGTGAAATGTCATTAAATGATCCATTTGGTACAAATTTGATAGAGTTCGAAAATAATAATAATTACAAATTGACGGATTTCTGCTACAATGGTTCCAGGGGTTGTAGCCAAATTCTAGAAAGGATGCTGAATTTTTTTGGTTACTTCCATATAGTCAAATTGGGTTTAATCTTCAAGATTATGGATGATTGTCCCTTTGCCTACATCACAAATTTTTGTGGGGGCGGGGGTGGGAAGAAAAACTCTGGGTAAAGAGATTTTCAAATCCATTCTCCATTCTCTCTTTGAAAAAGATTTCCTCAGTTTCAGATGCACCATGGAATGTTGAGTTCATAGATAAAATTTTAACTTTTCAGCAATTATTTTGCATCATTTGAGAATTTAGAACAAAGACTTAAACAAGCAGCTCATTCAGAATTGTTTTGCCAAGCTTATGACTCAAGTTTGAACAAGCTTCTTACGAGGTAGTGACTGGCCCCCTAATGGCCAGTTAATAGCAGGCCTCAGTTCAAATAAGAAATGATCGATGAAGTTCCCAAAATAAGAACTTAATAGTTTAATAGTAACACCTGGTGAACATTCCTCAAAATGTGGGACAAAATGAAAACTAGAATGGTTTTCTAATCTCTCCATTACAAGTGGAGCCAACAAAACCAAGAGAAATAATGGCACCATGTGGCATGGTTAGGTAATTTACCTATGAAGAACCAGCCTAAAATTTCTCCCTCTGAGGCACAACCAACAAAAATTTCAACCTAATTGTATGCATTGATAGCCTCTTGACCAAAATCATGGAGAGAATGAAACACACAACTGATTTGATGAAATCATTATTTTCGAAGATTTGTTTTTTAATAGCATTGTTGTAGAATTAGGGGCAGTGTGCACTGGAGGGCTTGGGATTGGGATCACACAAATTAAAAATTCCTCATTGGTCCAAACTTTGAAGGGTGGTCACTTTGGGTTTACATTATAGTAGTTTAGTCCTAAGCACAACTAAATGATTTTGGATGAAAAAGCTTGTAAGAATCTTTTATGGATAGTTGTGAATAATATTGCTTAAGCTCTTGGGGTATTTTTTTTAGCCTACCTCAAAAAGGCGGGCCTAATGAAAATAGTGAGGACCCATGGGTTTTCAAAATAATCTTAGAATTTTATTTTATGATATATTATTAATGCTTATTATTATTTTTAAAGACTGCCAAATCTCTGTCTCAATCCTGGTATAATAATAAGCATCAATAAATCCTTCTTTATATTTAAAATCAACCAAATTGGACAAAATCTAATGCACTCCCATTTTTGTGAATAAGGTTATTTGGACCTAGTGTAATATCCTTTGGAAGAACAAATGGCAACCATTACATTGTATATAACACATTACAAACATGCAGCCCCAAGGTGAAGAAACACTTGCCCTTGCTTGGTTCAAAATCTCAATTCATTTGGTTTTTCCCACCAAAGCTGGCACTGCTAATCATGCACCTCAGCGCCTCAGAAGAAAAATGATACTCTGCATTCAAGCCCCAAAATTGAGAGAAGTTTGCTAATTTTGAGTCCTTAAAGCTTTAATTATGTGTGGCTAGTCCTATCAAAAATACCAAGAAAGCTGCAGTGTGCACCCTTGTTTTGACATGAAAAATTAGCTTGATGCACTCCAAGTCTACTTGAGCACCTGGCCTTTTGTGCCTTTGTTCCCATAGAGAATGGGAACTGGGAACCAGTAGATATGGAACCAATATTGGTACTTGTTAGTTTCCCAATTCTCAATTATTTTTTTCAAAGGCCCACTTTAGACTAGAAGTCAAAAAAGTTTGGGGTCAATAATGGAAAATTTGAGCACTTCTTGGCTCATTATTTGGTCTCAAGTTACTAATAAAATATTATTTGTTTGGGGGCCAATGAATTCATGTGTAAAGCCATTAAGGTCAAAAATGATTTTGACCCTTTCATATGCTTTATATATATATAGCCTCTTTGCTTCCGTTCTCAAGCTAAAACTTAAAAATCAAACCACCATGGATGATGGTAGAAAGAAGATTCTGGTAATTCTTGTATTTGTCATTGTGATTTGTATATTATTTCTGTAGTTGTGACATTGTAACAACTTGCACTTTATCAACATTATAATACAACGATAAGGAGGGTTATTTTCATTATGGAAACAAATGAAGCAACAAAAGAGATTTGTATAAAGCTATATGATTCAGCAAGTGATTTCATGGAGAGGTAAGATATAGGATTTGGTCTAGTGTTTACTTTGATCCTATGGTGTGGATTTCATCAAAACAATATTTTATTACTAGAACATTGGCCCCAAGGGTTGCAAATTGGCCTTCTAAGGTGATAGGTATCTTTTTTATACCTTGGGGCCGAGTTAAGGCCATAAAGTGGTAAACTAAACAAATGTTTTCTGTTTCAACCTGGACTCCTAGTGTAAAGTGGGCCTAATAAATAAGTAGTTATAGGTTCATTGTTTGATTTTGTTTGAATTATTCCAGAATAAATTTGGAACCTTAAGTTCCGTCCATACCTACTTTTTCAGATTGGTGTTTATTTGATGTTGAATCTGGTTTGGAACTGAATCCATCCTATTTTGTCACCCATTGCCCAGTGACTATCTACAGCACCTGTTTTTTCGGTCACCAGTTGGGGTAAATTCACCATACAAAACAAAAAAAAGGCTGGTCCCCTTGGTGCAAAGTGCAAGAGGGTGAAATTATGGTTAAGTATTTACCCTAGTGCCTTGGCCAATTCGACACTAATTATATTATTTTCAAGAATGTTGAAATTATTTTTAATTATTTTTTTCAAATCAGAAATTATTGTGAAGGAAAATAGTGAATATTTAGGAGTATTCCATTTGTTGAAATGAATGTTTTTAAATTAATTGATTATTTGACAGACATGTGTTGAAATGGCCAAGGTACTACGATATTACCATTTCTGATACTTTGCATGTAAAATATTGAACATTATTAATTCAGCCTATTGCAAATTGACGAATGTTCGTTTAGGTGGTCGGCTCATTCTTCCCTAATAAAAGCCCCCTGTAAAATACTTGAAATGCCCTTGAGTGAAAGGGAACCCAAAGCAGACGCCAAATTGTATCCCTAATTTATTAATTATAAAATTCAATGATTCTTTTCATCATCCTTTATGATGGGGAAAGCCCCCCCCGGGTTGGGGAGGTTCCCAAAACATGCAGATGAATTCAATTACTGCCTCATGCTAGGCCCCTTCTTTTAGGAATGCTCCCACCCTAGGCAAGCATTATCATAAACCTAAATCATCAGTAGTAGGAGAGGGAGGGTTCTTACACCTACTCCTTCAAAGTGAGAGAAATTTGATGGGAATCGTTTGGGAACTTGACAAGAACAAAAGGATATTGATAGGTTATAGATAGGAACAAGAGGAATTTGATGGGAACTTTCTAAGAACTTGATGAGAACAAAAGGAATTTGATGAGAATTTTTTGGGAACTTGATGCGAACAAAAGGATATTGATGGGGACTTTTTGGGAACTTGATGGGAAATCAAGCCCCCCCCCCCCTTTCAAAAAGATAAGAAGCATCCCTTAGGGGCATGTTTGCACCACCCAATTGGTTCACCCCTTACAAAAATAAGAAACATTCCTGTGGACATGCTGATGCTCTTCACATGCTTTATCCTAATGTGTTTTCTTTAGGATAGGTTCTACCCATGTATGGAATTTTTTAAAACAAATTGCCTGGGTCAGGGAGAGAAAATTAGATGGAGCAGCTAAAAAAGGTGGTCAGATTATGTGTGCATGTGCACATTTTATCTACATGCCTCCCTTTCTGCCAGCGGATTTCAATGAGCAGGCAGGCAAAATCTAAGGTTTTCACAATCATGTGCACGACCCGTCCATTGCCCTTGGTGTTCTGGGGCGTGATGCCCCCCTGAGTTCGCTGTGCTTCTTCTTCTTTCTGTTGTGGATTTTTTTCATTTATGTCAAACAAAAGAAGAAAGAATATTCTGTAACAAATGCCTAATAGATTTTGCCAAATTTTGGACAAGTTTCTAGTGTTAGGGTAGGTTTTTTTGCCAATTTTGTTTTATTTTCTGACATTCTTCCTAAACCTTGTCATGCCATCAATGCTAACACTTAATGGGGATCATTGTCAATAGTGCCACATCACCAAAAATTGTGAAAAACGCCTATTACCACAAGCAAAACAAATCACTTTGGGTACACCCTCATAACTAAAAACAATTAACAATATATACACCCATTTGTAACAACCTCACAGAGAACTCTTAGTGTATTTATAGAGCAGATTACATTTAGAAATCAGGCTTACAAAAAGAGCCTTAGGCTGGAAGGTGTGAGACTGTAAGATCCCCAGCCTTAGGCCGGAAGCTGTGAGATTGTAAGATCCCTAGAGCGCAGGATGTAAGCCATTGAGATCTTTGGAAGAGAAACATTTTCTTAAAAAACCATTGATTACCTTGGTTGTTATGCAGGGTAAGGCCTTGCTGTGAAGGAACTACTGCGTAACTACTCGTGTGGTCCGCCCCAGGTGCTCACACAATAATTCTCTGAAAGCAGAGCTTTACCCTACACTTGCAGCCCTTGCCATTAGCCTAGGCAGAAAATGGTAAGAAAGAGAAGGAGGGATAGAAATTTTGGAAAGCTAATAAGGTGAGAGCTAGCATGCACCTAAGGGGACCAACTTCTTTTTTCTCTTTTGGTGGAAGTGGTCGGGTGTGACATTTTCCTTTTGCGGGGTGGGTGTGAGATGTAGGAAAAGGTTTGACTTCAACTAGTCAAAGCAAGTGCTTGCATGTCCAAAAATATAAAGTACTTGCAATAGCTGTTCACTTTACTCCATATACTTCCCCTTAAGTTCTACTCTTGGTACCTATATAAATAGCTCAAAGGAAGAGATTAAAGCACATCGATGTTGGGAAAGTCAAAAGTTTACTAAATTCCTTGATGATTGGTGATCAAGATGCCCATCACAAAAGAGGAGAAAAAAGACTTTCCAGGTCCCCACAACTAATTAATATGAGTCACAACATAGTAGTATAACCTAATACATATGTGTCAAAATTGGTGTAAGGTAAACCTTTTTATGTTGTTGTACTATAATTTAGAAGCAAGCTTGATGAGCCAGAACCAAAACCAACCCAGTCACAGCAAGACCTGTTGATGATTGAACAGTCAAGGGAATTAAAAGTCATTTGAAGCCATTGGGAAGCTAAATTGGTCTCAGAATGCAGCATAAATTAAGGTGAAAATTGAAAGAGGCCTCACACAGCCTTTTATTTGCTGGCGAAATTTTTAATGGAAAATTCCAAAACGAAGTTATTTTTTGG
>Ga0209208_10005283_pt1 | contig 18038 bp, 9 predicted proteins | sample S1TSphfallax_3_FD_187694 | JGI IMG/M metagenome (GOLD analysis project Ga0209208, IMG submission 187694) | Host-associated microbial communities from peat moss isolated from Minnesota, USA - S1T2_Fd - Sphagnum fallax MG (SPAdes) (version 2) | ecosystem: Host-associated > Plants > Peat moss >... | reverse complement strand
GCAAGGCCAATAAAGTCCTGCATGTTTCACATTCCTAGTGCTGATTTTTAAGGTAAGGTAGCAAACTATAGTTAGTAGCCTAGGGTCAGTTTCCACATCCACAAAATGAATAATAATAATAATAATTTCTCAAAAATTAATTAATTAATTAATTTAAAAATTTGAAATTATATAGTTTTTTTTCCCCCATGATCTACAATAATATGATCATAATGAGTTAAATGAAATTATTCAGAGTGTAGTAGCCTATGATAATTATGATGATTTTCCAACATTTCAACTTCATATTTTCACAAAATTTCATTTCACTATTTTGTTTTGAGGATTTTTTAATGACGGAAAATGGACCGACCTTAGGGTAAGCTACTTACTTACTACCCACATACATAGAATTTTGGGCTACATGGATGGATATATATCATCATCCTTATCATGTCACATACATCGAATTTTGGGGTACATGGATGGATATATATCATCATCCTCATCATGTCACATACATAGAATTTTAGGGTACATGGATGGATATATGTCATCCTCATCATGTCACATATATCGAATTTTGGGGTACATGGATGGATATATATCATCCTCATCATCATGTCACATACATAGAATTTTGGGGTACATGGATGGATATGTATCATCATCCTCATCATGTCACATACATAGAATTTTGGGGTACATGGATGGATATATATCATCATCCTCATCATGTCACATACATAGAATTTAAGGGTACATGGATGGATATATATCATCCTCCTCATCATGTCACATACATAGAATTTAAGGGTACATGGATGGATGTATATCATCCTCATCATGTCCCCTTGACCCTCTCTCCCATGGGATTCAAGCCTGAAGTGGTATAGGCTCTTTTTTATCTTTTTGACAACAACGGGCAGCCAAAAAAGAATCTCCAGAACAGATCTGTACCGTCCAAAACTTACATCTAACGATTCAAAACTGCACCACGTCACTCAGGTTGAGAATCTTTCTCTCTCACACACACACACACACACACACAGAGCACAGAGAGATTTCCTTACACAAGAGTTGGAGAGGAGAGAGAGACTAGTACACACTTTTGCGCATGTTCACAAAATTGGAGTACCCCCCCTACCCTTTTCGGAATCTGGAAGCTCACCAAATGTTTGTTTTGGGGGAGTTTCTTGTGTCTGGAACAGTTGCAAAAAATAATTCGGGGGAACCATTTTGCTTTGTTGTTGGGTTTTTGATGTAAAGCTCTCAGTTTTTGTTAGATTCCTTTCTTAGTTAGCCTCTTTGAAGAGCTTTCTTGCATTTAGGTTTCTTTTGGGTCTTGTTTTTGTGCTGTGGAATTTGGATTTTTTTTTTGCTGTATGTCTTGTTTTTTCTGAAGCAAGCACACACACACACACACACACACACACACACACACACAAAAGAAGTCGTGTTTTGTTGTTTTACATGTCTGGTTCTTCTTGCCATGGCACAGAAATGTCCTCATCAAAGTTGCACCTCGAGCTTGATAGGGCCTCTTGGTTTTTGAATTTTTCTTACTAGCTTCTCCTGTTAACTTATTCTCTGGAGTCCTTCTTCCTTTGTGGGTAGGATTGTGGTTTTCACAGGAGATTTGTTTTTGTGGGTGCAAAAAAGCACAAATTCCAAGCTTTTTGTATAAGTATCTTCTGCATTGGGTCTCAAGTCTTGCTGCAATTTCATTGCAAATCATTGAAGCCGACCCGAGTCTTCCTATCCTGCTTTGTTGCTGGATTTGTAGTTCGTCCCAAAGAGAATCTCACCCGCTGGAACTGGCTGTACTGGATTGGACTGCATCATTCTGTGAAACAGTTTTCGGTGTTGAAGAATTAGAAACTGTCGCAAGAAAAGATGGAGTTGCTGTGTCTAACAGCTCAGAGCTCCTCCTCTCGACCTCAATTGACGACCCTGTCTGAAATACCCAACACCCATCGCAAGTCTGTTTCTGCAGTTCAATCTGCGAGGTTTTGTACAGCCTTTGAATTGCATAGATTTCATAGAACCAATACTGCGCCAGCAGGCTCTCCGAAAGCTCGACTTACTCTCCTTACAAATAAAACCGATACGAGGAGGGACTTCATCTCCAGTAGGCATGATACTAGAACTGCAGTGCTGCAGCGTCTGCCCAGTGTTTTCATATGCTCAGCAGGAAGAGAGCAGCCTGCATCACTTGAGGACAATGAAGAAGCTATTGAAGAGAACTTGTCTATCATAAGTGATGTAGAATTTGAGCTCAAAGACGGATGGCAATGGTCCAAGACAGGCCAAGAGCTGGTAAGCTTTCCATTCCCAACCTCTGAAATTTCCTTACCAATTAAGAAGCTGCTGGCAAGAATCTCCCCTGAATTAGGGTTTCTGGTCGAAGTCATGATTTGTCAAGAACTGGAGCAATTGTAATCACAGGAGATCCCAGATGCAGTAGCTAGGGGGAATGAGAGGTGTAAGCATTTCTTCAATGTGAATCTAAACTTCAAACAATTTTCAAAGAATATGTAATGGAAACCATTGCATGTGGTGGTGTAACCAATGAATTATCAGGCATAGTTAAAAAAAGTGATTCTGTTCCAGAGACTTCCATTCTGCCTTGTTTGTTTTTGGGTGAAGGGGTTTTTTTCTCTCTTCAGGAGTGGTGACATTGATTGGATGCTTGGGGCATGTGTTGCTTGGGATAATTGCAGTTAGCATACACACTATTGCTTGCAGCAGTGCCAATAGTACCAATGTTGCCTCGGTTTCAATGGTCGGGTGCTTTCTACTTCCTTTTTCTGGCTCTCTGGTCTGTGTATGTTGGAAGCCACCGCAGGTATATCAAACCTGATCCCTAGTTTTGAACTCTAATTTTGAGCTACATCATTTTCTAGGAGGGTTGCACTTCTGTGGAATCCCATTGAATAACCCCTGATGCTGAGAACCATATTTTCTTGATTTTTCAGTTCCTCATATCCCTGATTTTCCCAGTTCATGTATGTAGGCAAAGATTCTAGTTGCAGTTGTGTATCCCACAAATCCATTCTTCCCATTACTCCCAGTCTTTTCACCAAAACTCAGTACATAGGTTGATGTCTGAAATTCACCTCCACCCACTGCTGGTAGTTGATGAAGTCAGTGTGGATGTTATGGTACTTGGTCACCATCATACATGTTGCTGTTGAAGGTCACTGAGCATGCATGTAACTGTCAATTTTTCCAAGTCTTATAGAGGTGGGATTTTCCTTTTCTCCTGTTCATGGCATTGTTTCTAAATCTCTACAGCCTAGACATTGGGTCATCTCTCAATCCTATTCTGGTTGACTTAAATCAGAAGTATAGAGAAGTTTGTATATCAACACAGATTTGATGTATTTTCTTTTGTTGGTTTTTCAGTTTGGGGCAAAAGCCACCACAGAGAGTGTCGTTCAAGCAGGGGCTAGCTGTTCCCTTGTTTTGCTCAGTTTCTCTTTTCGGGTTCTATTCTTTGCTGCGACTCTTCCCCAACTTTGACCTTCGCACCTTCATCTCTGCTTACTTGGGTTTGGCTGGAGCTGTGGCTGTTACCAGCAACCTAACTCCACCTCTACGTCTACTTCTCCCCACCCCGGATAATCTAAGATGGAAAATTGGTATGGCCCTGTTTACAACACCTTTAGACACCATCTTCTTTCTCAATCATGTCATCCTGTCAACAATCTAGTTTTTGAAAAGAATGCAATATTGTTGACAATAACAGAATTGGGTCTAAATGGGACAAAATGACCCACAGGCACCTCCTTTGTCCTAAATCGATAAATGTGAAAACAGACTGATGGGTTGATGTGGCAAACTGGGATTGCTCAGTTTGTCCTTTTCTACATTGCTTACACTGCTTAAACTATGCTAAAAGATTGCAGTCTTTAACAAATGCTTTTGGATACTCAAAACTCATTAGATTCTTTTCAAATTCACCAAAGTGCTACAATATGATATTTCAACACTGTTGTAACACAACACACATTTTCAATATTAACTTAGTTTAGCACTTCCAAAAATTGTAAAATAAGCACTGGGTGCACTTGGATACACCTGGAGTGGGCTACACCCCATTGGTTTTTAAGGTGCCTTGTGGAGGGCTTGCAATTTTGGCTTTGTGGATTTTGATATTATTTCTCATGGGAGATCTTTGCAGAGTTCCCAAAGTGGCTGGTTGAAGATGAAGGGAGGTCAGTCCATTTGACAATCACTCCTGCAGAAATTGTTGCAACACTCTGTATGTCTCTCACCTATTTATCATATTTGTTGGCACTCTTCACTCCTGTGGAGGCAGTAGACTGGTGGTGTGCTGTAATGTGAGATTGAGCTTTTCATCTGAGGTTAAATCTACCTGATATTCGTATGTTCTGTATGGGTAGTTGGTGTTGGGGCAGCAGTTGCAAGCAAGCAATCAGGGGCACCCTTCACCCTCAACAATTTCATAGCAGTGTGTATTGTTACAGAGCTTCTGCAGCTGCTCTCTCTTGGCAGGTACTTGACACAGCTGATTAATAATATATCATAAGCTCTGTGTCTTCAGTCTTCTTCAAGGCCTAGCATGCGTGATTTCCATAGTTATTTTTGACCCTTATCTCAGGCACATGGAACCTGAAAACATCTTGGGTCCTGAAAATAATCTGTTGGGGTGCAGTTTTGCAACAGCAGCAGCAATGCTGTGTGGACTGCTTCTGTATGATGTCTTTTGGGTCTTTGGGTCATCGCATGTGTTTGGAGACAATGTTATGGTGACTGTAAGTGATTTCCTCATCCATTTTTCATGTTTTCTGGACCTGTCCCAAGTATTGAGTTTTGATTGTATGCATGTGTTTTGAGTCTTTTGAGCTCCAGTTTTCTCAAAAGTCAATGCTAGTGACAAGATTTCAGAACTTAGATCTGAGCACAAGAAAATGGCGCCTGATGTGAAAACTCAGACATTGAAAATATGATCTATATGTTATACAATTTTGTCATGTGTGGAGAGTGGAATTGCAAACTGTGATCTCCGTGGGCTATTGTTAAGTGTTTCCACAGTGTTTCTGGTTTGCCCCAAAGTGATGCAGCCCCTCTCATGCTTAAAAATGTAAGTAGATGTATGAGGTTCTGTCTTTGGAAATATTGAGCAGTTTCAAATGTTTGTTGAAATGACCATTTTACAGGTGGCAACTTCTTCAGCTTTTGATGGTCCTATGAAACTAATCTTTCCACAGTTTAATGTAAGTTTCTGCAATCCTTGCCTGCATGATTAATGCCAGTATCATGACTAGTGTGGAAATAATCTAATGAATTCTTGCACTTTGTTTATGAATTCATATCCTCTGAGCTAAGGTAAATGCTTGTGTGCTATTTCAAACAGGCAAATGCTGCAAACCCATATTCCATTTTAGGCCTAGGTGACATTGCTGCACCTGGCCTTCTCATAGCATTCATGCTGCGCTTTGACCGATCACGATCGGAAAAACTGGCAGGAGAAGTTACGGGTGATCAAATCCAAACAGCTGACAAAACCTACTTTGTCACCTGCATTGCTTCATATGTGTTTGGCCTCACTCTCACCATAGGTAATAATTTTCTACATTCTCATAAAAGAGTTAGAAGTTACACTATGGTGCCTAGGAGCACTTAAGCTTGGATGAAGGTGTTTTTTTCTAACCCATTTATTCTTTGTTGCTTGCTGAGCCTGCAGTTGCCAACACTGTGTCAGGAGCCGCACAGCCAGCATTGCTGTATCTGGTCCCGTCACTACTCTTTGGAGTGTTTGTGGTGGCTGCCTCACGCTCAGAAGCAACACTTTTGTTTGCCTACAAGGAGGAACAACTCAGTCCTGTTCCTGTCAAGAGTGATGATCAGTCATTGGACTGAAGCTTTTGAGGCTTTTGATTTGTTGACATTATGTTCATCACATAGTTCAAAATTGACTGTGATTTTTCTTAAATCATTGTTTTTCCTTGTGGATAGTGGTGCTTTCTTACAAAGTGAAACACAGGTTTAACACTGTCATATTTTTTGCAGGTCCCATTCATTTTATTTCCTTCCAATGTAAGTTGACAGAGAGCCATAGTGTCCTTTACTTTACTCACAAACATTTTGCAGCTTGTAAAATGACTTGATTGCCATACAAATACATTCTATTTTGCTGACAAGCTGCCAACGTAAGCTTTCTACTGAGGAGCCTTGTAGCTAAAAGATGTGTTGAACCAGACTTTTTTGAGAATTTTGTTTTTTCCAATGGGGTAACTGTGTTGCTGTGACATGTGATGTGGAATCAGCAATTGCATGAAGGGGGTTGAAATAGGCTGTTGATGCCACAACACACATGAATTTGGATGCATGTGACGTACGTGAATATGGCATCCTAAACCATCTTTTATGGTATGCAATTTATGATACTAAAATCATACCATAATGGTGTGTATTTGTGGTTATGTCCAGTTTCGGATTTAACATCTTGGTGTATTTGAATAGATGGTCAAATTCTTGTTTCCTTGTTTTTCCAACATCAAAGGCAAAGGTTTGAATGATGATGTAGGCTTTGTATTGCGGTAGTAGAAAGTATGAAAGGAGCTTCCAAATTGTGGCAAAGGTGATCCCAATTGTTCTTCAAATACATTTCCACTTGAAACAACTTCCGATGATTTGGTGTACATTTTGATTTGAAAACTATGTAGCATGTTTTTGTGCTAATCTTCTAGATCACTTGGACATGAGGATGCTAAGATTCAATGCTTATGGTAGGTTTAATGTGTACCGTTATTGTCTTCAATTTTTCTTCACTTGAGATTCGCGAGGCTTGTGTCATTGGTCCAAGGGTGAATTAATTACCCAAGTAATTAAGTTTGAATTTTGAATTTTTATGAAATTTCCATTGACAAGAAGATTATTTGAAATTCAATATTTCTTGCACAAAATCACCTCCATAAGATCCTACTCTCTTTTAAACAAGATCGAAAGCACATTTCAATTACCTTAAAAATCTTCAATTTTGATTCTATTCAATGTTATTTCATTGAAAACAAATACTCAATATTCAATAACTTTTGCACCATAGATTGAAACATTCCTAAATCACATCATTGGAAGGCTTTCCAACTATATCAAGAACACAATGGGGGGCACTTTGATTTCATGGATTCAATGTTATAGTCAACTATATTTCAAAAAATGAGGGGTTTGAAATACCTTAATGCAATATCACCTTGCAATGATCAAAGGAGGAGAAATGCTAATATTTTTAAGGAAAAAAAAAACAATTGTAATTGAGTTTCAACATTACATTTTAAATAGATTTTTTTGACATTGTCTATCACAAAATGCTCAAATTCAAAATCAAAATGTACAAGATAGTGTGTGAAAATGCTAAAAGAAAATAAACATTTCACAATTTGATGAAGAAGGTAGGGTTTTTTCACCTTTATGGCATAGCCACACTGGCAACCATCCATACGGAGATCTAAACGAATTTGGCTAAAGAATTGGTAGGGCAATAATTGTTTTTGTATTTGTAATCATGCTATTGTTTGGTGATTGGCAAGAACATGCTTTCTAAATTGCTAAACCTAGTTCCAAAACCCTACTTTTTAATTGATTTTTTCAAAAGGTCAAAGAAACCTTTGTACACATCACAACCCCAAAATGTTTTTGCATTTGAGGAACATTTTGCTAGAAGAAACATGATGCAAATTCATATATGTTATTGATGGGTTGCATGTTATGTGAAGTGGGGGATCATTGGTATTTCATGACTCAATGATATAATATCTATGGTTTATTTAACAAGACATTTAGGCAAAACATGTGTTATCTTCAAATTATTTAAAAGGTTTATGTAAATGCATATGGAGACTTTGTAATTTTAAAAACAATTGAGCATTCCAACTTTAAAAAGGAAAAAAGGGGGAAAAATTCAATGATTCATAAGTCCTTTTTGAGGGAATACAAGGAAATGTGTAAAATATTTTTAGGTTTAAGATGGTAAAAAGATTATTTTCAATATTTCTGGAATATCATGAAAAAAGAACATTGAAATAGTAAAATGGATTGAACAAACTTGTGAAAAAATATGGGGTCATGTAATGGGAACCTTGATTGAAAAGCAATTTCTTCAAACAAATATTTATATAAATTTGATGTGAAAATTAATATAATGAGATAAGGGTTCCAATGATTGGAAAAAAAAGGTTCATGAATAGAATAAGCTCTTGCACATTTGTATTATTTAAAGATCACAACATGAATTGAATGTTGCAATATTTGTAGAATTTGATGGATTCATGTTTAATGAATTCATTGTGAAAATCACCCCCAATACAAACAAGTGAAGTATGAAGAATAAATGTTCTCGAAAATGATAAGGATGGCCACTTTGAAAATGGAAAATATGGATGAAGCCATTCCAAGGCCATCTCAACTATACTATTTAAGGAGGGATAAATTTATGATAGATTTTATTTTTCAGATGATGTAACTTATTGAGACTTGAAATTGTAATCACCATCTTTTTATTGCAAGTTGTTTTAATTAAATTTATGGTTGCCATCATGTATCTTGCTGATAAGGAATGGTTCATTATGCCAAAAGTTAGCATTCATGATTAGAATGTTTTGTGACTATGTCTTATCTTTAATTATGTAGTCATGAAAGACAAGTCCTAGATGGATTAGCCATTAGTTTTTAGTCATGTTTATTATTACATTACTATAATACATTACAATCAATGACTACAGTCATAACTAGGACTAGATGTGTAATTTGATCATTTTAAAGTTAATTTAATTTAGGTAGGTAAATAGGTAACTAGATCGGGTAGTAATTAGTTAGATTAGGTAGGTGTGTATGTAGGCTAATTAGACAGGGTAGTAAGCTATTTAGGTAATAACCTTAACTTAGTTAATTATAGGCCTAGGCCTTGTTAGTAAGCTAGGTTACACTAGGCTAAATTAGGATAGGTTAAGTAGGTTATGTTAGGTACATAGGTAGGTTTAATTAAGTACCTATTTATTGTACCTATGGTTACCTATGTAGATGGTTTATCTAGTTAGCTTAACCTAGCCTATATTACCTACCTATCCTAACCTAACCTTCCTAACTATTTCTACCTACCCATTTACCTACTTATTTTTGTCTAGCCTACCCACTTCCCTAGCCTTGGCTACCTATTTAACTAGGTATGTAATAGGTAGTTAGGTAGGTTATGTAGGAAGATAGGGCAAGTAATTTATAGGTAGGTAGTGGTTTACTTTTGTGTGGGACAAATTATGTGGCATAATGTTGTAGTGTTTCCCTTGAACATTAGAATTTATCTCATATCCTTTGTCCACAACTTCAATTTTGTAAACTTTATAACTAAGTAAAAAAATAGATTACGCATATTATGTATTAAAAATATTTGAAGTGCAAATGCCACTTGGGATAAGCCAATAAAAGAGGTTTGTTCCCAATAAAATAAAAAGGATTTTACTTACCTAGCCAAACCTATCTACCTACCTACCTTCCTACATACCTAGGCTAGGCTAGTTTGAATAGAGATAAGTGTCATGTTTATAGTCCTATGTCTAGTTATGTCTCTAGTCATGTGTCAAATTTGACCATAGTCATTAAGGTCACATGGACTAACAATTTTGACTACAACCATGTCTATGACGACATGGCATAAGCAACGAGTATGGATTGATTACATAGTGATGTAGTCATGAATGCCACACATGACTACAAATGCAATCATGGATGAAATGATAAAACTAAGGTTTTGGCATAGTGATTGGAATATTTGATTGTTATAATAAATTTGGTTATAAAAAAAATTCTTAACAATGGTGGTATTCATATATTATAAACAATATGCCATTGTTTATGGTGAACCTTACTAGTAGCACCATAATCTTGTTCCCCCACATTAAGCATAATAACACCACCTTTGATCTTCAACTAATACTTATCTATTTTATGAATTATGGGGTCAATTCTCTCAACACTTTCATATTTACCACAAGGGTTGAATCATGAATATCCTATTACATGTATTCATGATTATTTAACCAATGTTTTCCTTATAACTTATGTTCCTTGAGCCTTAGCTATCATGTTGTGTTATTTTTACTTCAAGTTCAACTTCCTACCTAACATTCTTTGAATGATGACATATTTTTAAAACCCTACCTTTCCATCCCTTTGAACATACTAAAAACTTAAACAACTTGATAAAACAACTACCAACAATCATCCCCCACCTCACAACACCTCCTATACCTTCTACCTTTCTTAATCTTTCATTCAAACTTTCACCAAGGATAAACTAAAACTAAACATGCAACTCCTTGAATTCTTTGCAACTTTCAACAATAAACAAAACAACTAATTCCTACTTTGCACCACATTCTCACAACCACCCTCCCCTTTCTTTATTTTTCTTTCTTTCCAAAATCCAAAGAACACAAGTTTTGTCCAATTTGTCAATTCCCCAAATTTTCCTCTAACCCCCAATAGAAAACACAATTCCTCAACCAACCCAAAAGCACCATCTTTTAGTTTCATTTTTGCAATTTCTATTCCATTTCTTTACCATTTCCTTCCCTATTCAAGCAACAAAATGTGCATGAAAACAACCATGTCCCTAGATCGTCCATACCTTCAATGTTTTCTCTTGCCTCTTTCTTGTCCAAGCTTCATGGATATCCATTTCATCCTTTTCTTTTAGTTATCATGTTGCTTCTTGAAAATTCTCTTTTATTCAGCAATGATTTTGCCTTTGCTTTTCTTAGCACCTTTTTGTTTTCTTCAAGCTCTCAAAAGCACAAAATAAAAGCAATTTTCTTATCTTCTTCAAATTCATCAAAACAAAAATAGAAACAAAGAGACCCTTACTAGAGTTTTTAAAGTTGAATAACTTTACTATGAATTTAGCGAATCCTAACAAAGGTCCAACACCACATTTGCCATGTCGGAAGAATGTTTTGTGAAAGGTGTTGCATCATGAGTACACATTGTGTGACAAGTCATTAAAAAATAAATTTGAAAATAGTTTACATTACATTGCATTATTGTATGCAAGGTGAAAATTTATGAATGTCATATTTGGACTTTTTGATATTTGTGACATTGAACATAATGAAATAAAACACTATAAAAAATGCTTTATGCCCTTATCTTGCATTTGTTACTTTTTTTTTAACGTTCTTAAAGTTTTGGATTCCAATTCTTAAGGATGCAATTGTGATTAGCCTTGTTATTATAATAATATACCATAGATATATCACTCACATTCTTTCAACCAAAATAAAATTGATATTCACAACATAGTCATTACACTTAACAATAGTTGTAAATAATTTGAGATGTTGTGAAGTTAACACCAATTTTGGGTTTTTGGTTGGGTTAAAAGGTTTGGGTCCAAATCAAGGTCTAACAATGGGTTTACATGGATGTAGACCCAACAAATCTCAAGGATTTTTTTTGTAGGGTCCAAGTCATATGGTTATGTAAAGGCTAGGGCTTTAGGTTCTTGGGTTTTAGGTTGTAGTCTTAAGTTTTAATACATATGGAAAAAATCCAACACTTCATCTCCTTTCACCTACTTTGTTGAGTTTGAACAAACTAAAAAATAGGGGAAAAAAAAAGCCTACATTTAAAAAAAATTCTACTTAAATGCATATTAAACACATTATGGTTCTTCAATATCATAAACTAAAATTAAAAAACATGTTCATATTGATCATTGACATAATTAATGTTTATGAGTTCAATATATCAAACCTTACTTTATGACTACTTTCCACTTATGCTTCAAGTAGACTACAAATATAATGCAAAGATAAAAGACGATTTAATTTACCACGCTAACACCCCATTGCATCATAATTGGTATCTAGAGCTAGATCTTGTCTCCTAATCCTACACATGATGAACATCTCCCCCTCCAAGTACCTAAAATTTCCTCAGGAATATTCAAAATAATCATTCTATGTGCAAACTACTAGCACCAATCTCTTTAAATTCTAATATGGCAAAGGATAATCATGTATCATGGTAAAAGTTAAAATACTTGATGTCTATGGAGATGAACATGCAATTGTAATCAAGAACAAGAATGTTGTTCATAGAATAAATTTTCTTTATAACCATTGAACCAAGTCTTGTGTGCCTCATTCTTCCAAGGCTTTTGGTTTCCAATCAATGTTCCATCAATGAACCCAGTAGAGTTTAGTAATTCTTGCAACTAGCTACCCAAGGTAGTTTTCTTGTTAATCATAAGCCAACGGATGTCATCCACAAGTGTTTCATTAATGCAAAATGCAATGAAGAGTCCATCATCACACGATGAAATCTTGGATGAATTCCACAATATGAAAGCACCATATTACTCATACATGGTAATATCATCATGCTTCATGAACAAAATGAAATTCATAGAATGTTGCCCAAGGGTCAATTTTGACAATCTCCGTGATAGACTAATGAACTCACTTGTAGACTTAGTTTTTAAAAATTTAAATATCCTGATCAAATATCAAATTTTCACATTTTTCAATTTGACCTGGATATCAATGTTCCCAGATATATGCCATTTATTTATTAGTTGAATATCAGTAGATCCAGATATCAAAAAAAATTAAATTTGTCTACCAATTATGTTGGGTGCCAGTTTTTTTTTTGGGGTGGAAAATCTCCAAAAGGCAACATCCTTTTTCTTAAAAAGAATATTCTGTCACAAATATTTTTATCTAAAATTTTTTTTGAAAAAAAATCATAAATTAATTATCTTAAAATATAGTCAAAGTAATAACTATTACTAACTACAACTTTGAAGAGACTTTTGAAAATTTGTCCCTAGAATAGTCTAAAATTGTTTAAAGATTTTCACCACCCTAGTTGAATTTTAAAAAAAAAGAAAAAGAAGCATAGATAGGTACTACTAGCCTTGATATCCACCCCTGGATCTAATATCTAAAATTGAATATCAACATTTTTACATCTGAAGCATAGTTTCTAGATATCAAAGTACTGGATATCAGATTGGATATCACTCCCAATGATATCTGTTGGATGTCATTTTTTCTATTTGAACTAGTATCCAAGATGGATATCTGAAAAATCTAGATATTTGCCCAACACTGGTAGATACCACCCATGCAACAAAACTTGCAATAAAACTATGGTCATCAACATTTCAATTCTACAACCTACTTGCCAAGGAAAATTTCTAAACATTTCAAGGCTACAACTAAACACACCCACTCAACTTTGGTGTATAGTCCCCATTATGACAATTTGGTTGCCAAAATGACAAAAAGACAAGTAATAGGTAGCACTATATTATAACCCGACTTTTAGCAATGAAACCAAATGATCATTAAAAAAATAATGCATGCAAAAGCTATTGTTGCAAGCAATGTAATAAATGGCTTGCGCCTACAAAACCATAATGTGTGGTTTATGAACTAAACACATAAAATGTGTGAGTTGGGATGCAAAAATATAAAATTCTCCCTTGATAAAATTTGAGATTGGTGTTTTTGTGTTGCACTTGGAATGCATCTTGGTTCTTATTATTTGTACTTTAGATTGCCAACCACAATTTTGCATTCAATAACTAGCCACAAGTCCAACACACATGTCCCTCTTCTCCTATTTAGTATCTTCACAAATAAAAAAGGAAATTATACTCTCTTTTGTACAATGTTGGCATGACTTTTGAGGTGTTATAAGAGCTTCTACTGGCCATGAGAACTTATTCATGTTAAAGAGCCTAGTAAGGGCTTTTAGTTCACATAGTTAGACTTTGTGCATTAATACCTTCTTTGACATGGGGATTTTTGTTTTTAGAAAGCTCATCACAATTTTACAAAGCATTCCCATCCTTCTTGTGACAAAAACAATGTATATTATTACTATGTTTGCAAACAACAATCGGGAAGAAAAGTTGAATAAATGTTTTTGAAGGAAAGATGACCCACCATTGTTGCTTATTTGTGCACATCTATAACACCTTTTTAAAGTCTACTATAACCAAGCTCCCAAGGTCTAGAGCTTTTATGAATTTTCAAGATACATTTTCAAAATGAAATGCACACAAAGATGGAAACACAAATGAAGAAACGAATAATGCCCAAACCAAGCATGAGTGTTGCTTTGACCTCCAACCTTCCATGTTCACCAACTACACCCATTTACTAAGAAAAAAAGAAGTGTGTGCTCGGTGAAATTTTCCATGCAAGACCTGGAACATATAGACATAGTTCAAGGATCAGGAATAGGTTTTGAACTGGTTCTTCCATTTCTTGCTTCTTAGAGCTAATAATTAATGAAGGAAAGGTTTTTAATTGGACTCAGATTCTTCCATTTCTTGCTTCTTAGAGCTAATAATTAATGAAGGAAAGGTTTTAAATTGGACTCAGATTCCTCCAGAGAGCCTGATTTTGTGTAGTGATGGGATATTTACAATGTTTGGAAGAACCCCCAAAAAAATCTGGGGATTTTTGCCAAGGTACCACCAGTGTAGGTGCTAGGTCTTCACCCAAGGAGTCCTCCTCTACTGTCCTAACTGCAATTAAATCTCTCTGGTGAGCAGAAATTACTTGTTTACCTGGACCAACTGACTGACATATCTGAAATTTTGTAGTCAGATGAGGTTTTTAGAGCAAACTGAGATACACACTCCAGAGCTGCTGCACACTCATCCATGACAAAATGAAGAAAGGGTCTGTGCAGGTAGGGTACACAGTTAAGGGGAAAAGAACCCACTTAAATTGGGGTCTCTGGTGTTTCCATCAAGAAAAGCCAGTAGGTGTATTGTAATCCCACACTCATCCCAACAAAAGATGGCACTGGTGACTGAACCAACTAACTTTATAAATGGCACTGATCCCATCAATGTTCTTCTGACTAGATCAGTCTTAGCTAAAGAAGAGTAAACACAAAGGGTACATGACCCCAAGGACTCAAGATATGTACCCAGATATGATTTGTCAGGGGAGTTGTGTTTTACATTTAATTTATTCTGTTGTGTGTTGTGAAATGTGTTGAAACTCGAGAAAATTCAGTGTTTCCATCCTGCTTAGAATCATGGTTAGAATCAAGTTTAGCAGCTCCTGGTCTGCTTCTGTCTGAGGTTTCCACTTCCCACACAGCAGCCAGGTTTTACACTGAATTATATAGTATTATTACTTACTTACTTACAACCAACAAGGCTGTTTTTTTAAGCAGCCTCTTCTCTTATTGAACCCAGAATCATAAGCTCTTTTAAGATACTGAAAATAAGAACCAGACTTTAATAAAACCAGCCTCTTATTGAAAACCAAAATTTATAGTAATAATGTCTTATATAAGTTACACACTGGATTTAGAACAAGACGAAGTACCAGCCTCCTGTTGAAAGTTTACTGGAATTTGTAACCAAAGTTTCGAGCCGACTTCCACATTAAAAAAACACTAGAACTCAACCGCACATCTTTTTAGGCAGCTTCCAGTTTTTGAGATAAGCAAAGCATTACTTTTTAGGATTTTCTTTCTAGAGGTAGTATTGTTTTCTGTGAACACTAAACCCTTACATTAGCCTAAGCAAAAATCCTAAAGGGGTGCTCAATTATGCACCATAAAATACTTGATATGCCGCAAGTTTTGGCCAAATGTTTTCTGATGTTGGTCTTGCAGTTCCCATGTGTCCCTCACACAATGTTCCTTTAGCCTATCCCATATGTTTTGGCCCATTGGTCCCTATATTGTTCCCGTAGATCCCATCCATCCCCATGTTGTCCCCAATAACCCCAATTTCAATTTGATATTCTTTGCCCAAAGTCCTACTCTATTAGCCTTTGTAATGGTGCATTCACACTAAATGTTAAGTTAATGTTAAATAAAAATCTACATGGCATCCTAGGTGGCACCTAATGATAATTGGGTGATAGCTTAACATTAAGTGAACGTTTATTTAACATCAATTTTTCATGGTAACTAGGTTTAAGTCCTAATTGACTAACATGGTGTTAGGGGACTCAACACTAAAGTCCCTAACACCAATTGCGAATGCACCTTTAAGTGGACCAAATGAAAAAAGCTTAGCAGATAGGAGTGTCCAAAGTTTGGAAACTCTTTTTAACGAATGAGGCCCATCATGAAAAAAATAGTTTTGAATAATTGCATGCACCCACAACGACTTTAACATAATTCACAATTGAAAAAAAGAGTGTTGAACTTTAGATGCATCCACATTTAATCAAATTTAAAAAGAGATAAAATTTGGATGCACCTTATGATTAATTAATTAGCAAAAATCACATTAAGAAATTAAAGGTTATGAACTTTGGATGCACCCACAAGCTATAACTTGGTTGTTAATAGAAATCACTCATAATTGTTTGTCTGGAAACTTTGAAGGCACCCACATTGACAACTTAATTAGTGATAGAAAATGACACTAAAACAGAGTACGGGAGAGACTGACATTGAAATGGGTGTTCCCAAGAGAGAGAGAGAGAGAGAGAGAGATGTATGTAACCCTTTACCGACAGAGCAGTCCAGAACACTTTATTGTCTGAGTTTTGTTGATGTACCCTTTGGCCTTCTTGGTCACTTAAACAAACTTGGATTGTTACTGCCAACTTCAGGAGCATGTCCCTAGAGTGGATCGTATAATTTACACTACAAATTGTTATTTAGTACTCCCCAAAAAGCTAAAGTTTGTAAGTAATGTCAATTACCAGAGAACACAGGCAGTTCATGCACTCAAAGCAAGAAGAAGTTTTACCCAAGAGCAGAGATTTTTAAAGGTGAGGCAGGCATGTTGTCTGCCTGAGGTTAGCGTAACTGAGTAGTATGAGTTGTATCGAGTATGTTCTGCAAAATTCAGACTATCGGATAGGGAGGAGGAGGTGGAGGTGGTGGGTGCAGTTCTGTCTAAATGCACAGTTTCACACATTACATTTTTTGTCTACAGTTAAGTCACATATATGTACTACTTAGGCTGAACACTTGCTTTGCACTATCGATGATGATGATCTATTTTATTTTATTTCCATTCAACACGATTAGTACATAGTTATTTATAATTCAAACTACCTGATATGAGGAGATGGTGCAAATCTGTCTAAATGTACAATTTTACACTGTGTTTTCTTTCTTTTCAAATTTGTGAGGTAGTAAATTCGGTGGGTTGGTGATGATCCATAACAGGACTTAACCAAATTTGGCTACAGAGAGGATAGTAGAATTTTTTTAGGAATTGTGATATATTTTTACAACATGCTAGAGTCTATTGTCTAAATATGATGATCTTCAAATTTCTTTCCTCATAATGTGAGCACTTTGGACCATTTGTTTTCCCCCAAAAAAGCCTTTTATGTATCTGTCTGGCTTATCTTTTGTCACCAGTATACAAAACTTGGCCAAAAGCAAAAACACTTCTCATCTATGAAACGCACTACTAATGAATGATGATCACAAGAGGACTTAGCATCACCCAGTTATTTTTATAAATCATACTATCAGATACGAGGATGTGCTGTGCAGTTCTGCCAAAATGCACGGTTTCACACATTACAATTTTGTCTGCATTTCAGCTATATATATATATATATATACTACTACTACTACTACTATTGCTCTTGAACTGAGGTACATGTCAGGGTCAGGAATAGAGAGAACCCTTCTTCTGACAATTTTTAAAACCTTATTTAAGTTATAAACATTTAACACACATACTCTGTGCAAATTTAATGTGAACAATAATAATAATAATAATAATAATAATAATATGTCATTTTTTGAATGAAATGGGACAAAAAATGCAAAAGAGACAACTTGGAATTCTAGACGAAATGCCCAACACCTAGCGTTACAAATGATGAGTAGTAGTGTGATGGAACCCACAGCGACAAAAATTATAAGCGTACAATAAGGCCCCAGCACGGGGGGACATTCCCACAATGTGGCGGCAAGAGCTGGCTTGTCCTAGGCCCCTTATCTCAGGAATGGCCCCACCCTGGGACCTTATAACCTTTCACCCATGGTAATGTCCAAGGTGACCGTTAATGACGAGCATA
>Ga0209208_10005281_pt1 | contig 18042 bp, 12 predicted proteins | sample S1TSphfallax_3_FD_187694 | JGI IMG/M metagenome (GOLD analysis project Ga0209208, IMG submission 187694) | Host-associated microbial communities from peat moss isolated from Minnesota, USA - S1T2_Fd - Sphagnum fallax MG (SPAdes) (version 2) | ecosystem: Host-associated > Plants > Peat moss >... | reverse complement strand
GATTGGTTCAATTGTAAAAAATTAAATTAATCGATTCCATACTTAGACCACAATCAAGATTTTAAAATAATTTGTGTGTATACACTTATTATTTACTCTCGCCTCTTTCTTTCTCGTTTTTTCATTCACCATCGGCTCTCAAGTGTGAACAAGGATTTTGACTATTATTGAGCCTGCTCGTGGAAAAAACTTATTTTGGATTTTTAATTTCATTTTCCAATGACAAAAGTTACTCAAAACTCAATACCTTAATTATTTATTACCTCTTTCCGGGTTTGGCACTAGCTGGGTGCTGGATAATTTCTTTAGTTTTCCAAATAAAAATTAAAAATGGCAATAAGGATACAAATTATTAAAATTTTGGCAATAAATATAGGTAGTAGTCTCTTTGGTAAATTTCTTTGGACTCTAAACCCGCAATAGATTAAATAACAAGACCTTTTACAACATTTTTTAAATTATTTTTAATCCAAAAATGAGGAGAAATAATATAATGTTCCAATGACTGACTTCAGATGGTGCAATGTAGTACAAAATTTAGGTGCCATAAAAATTAAAAAATTAGCCCAGTTCCAAAAACTTTGGCATCCAAGGTAGTAATTTTCTTAAATAAGTAATTTCCTTAAATTTTGGCATATCAAACAGATAATTTCTAGAAATTTTGACATTTCCTAAAATAATATAATTACGGCGGAACCCGAAAAGGATCCCAAAGCCCCTCCTCCTTAGTTTACAACATTATTTTGAACAAGGCTTCAAGTGTGAACAGCTCCCTTATTGATTCCATACTAGTAAGGACATAATCAAAGATTCAAATAATATGTGTAATTTTAGCCACTTTCGTGTTCACACTTGGGCCTGATTGTGGAACAACTATTTTAGATTTTTAAATTAATTTTCAGTGACAAAATTACTTAAAATTCAATTATCTCCTGGCCTCACCTAAGGTCTAAATTTTTTTTATAATTATTTTGGTTTTCATTAATCTACTAGTGTAACTTGTGCTACTGACCCAAGTGTGAACATGCTTATGTAATTGCTTCAAGTGTGAATACTAGGACTGACATTTTAAAGCTGGCTAAATTGTGAGAAAAAATATTTTAATTTTAAAAATTGATTTCTAGTGACAGAAATTACTCAAATTTTCAATATCTCTAGGACCCACCTTATATATACAAATTCACCTCCAAGAAGCCCTACTCATCAAGGGATTTTCCAACAATACCAAGAGCACACTCAATTTCCCTATAAATTATTTTTTTGATTTTGTTGAATTTTTTTGAAAATTTTTAATAAATATTGAATAAGTATTGCAACCTATGTCTAAACATTATGAACCCACCTTCAAAGGCCTCACTCATTGAAGGCTTTCCAAGAGTACCTACCACAAGTGTAGATGGGGTCATTGTGGTTTGGGATATCTCAACAAAACAAACGAACAAACTTTCTCAATAGATAGATTAGTGTGACTTGTGCCGTTGATCAAAATGTGAATAGGATTTTGACAATAAATTTCAATTATGAAATTTTTATTTTATGCTTTAAAAATTGATCTCCAAGGACAAAAATTATAAAATCACCTCCAAGAAACCACAACCACCAAAGGCTTTCAAAGAGAACAAAGAGCTTGACTCAAAAAAAAATTAATATTAAGTTTTGATTTCATTGAACTTTTTTTGACAAAATTGATCAATATTCAATAATTCTTGCACCGAAGGTCTAAACACTAGCAAAATCACCTCCATGCACCCCTACTCATCAAGAGCTGAGCTTTTTATCAGTACATAGATACCAAGAGTACGATGAGATACAACATGATTTGGGAGATCTCAATGTGACAAACAAAACAAACAACCTTCATAGATAGATGTGTTGCCAAAAAGAATACAAGTGCCTTTTTGAGTAAAGTATTTGTGAGATTAAATTAAATATGGTGCTATTGAGAACATGAGCATTGAAAACTGAAAGAAAAATATGAAGAGCTTTGCACAAACTATATGAGATAGAATAATAGAGAAGAAGATCATTTGGAACATCCTTAGGAAGAGAGTTAAGTTGATTGGGAACATATCGGGGGATTGGGAACATTTATTCTATTTGACCCTCAACTCTTGTGTGGCGATTAAAATGTGTTGCATAAAAAAGCCCAAGCCCAATTTCAGATTCTTTTGGCCTGTTTTTTTCCAATGGTACTTGGTGGGCATGATGGAAAAACCAGTGCACTTTGAAAAATGGAATGCCTGCCGAAGTCATCTTTTTATTTGTTTTTAAACACCTCATAAATAGCAGAGGAAAAATATGGTCTATAAGGTGCCCTCTGATTAAAATATTAAAAAATTTGTGAATATGTCTTTGTGATTATAGTTTAAGTGATAAACTAACCCTTGTGATCATCACACACAAATAGATAGACTAAAAAATATTACAATGGGATTAATTTCACTATGTTAGCTTTTTGAATTGAAGGGGTGAAACTAACCTCCTTATTCCATACTACCTTGAGGTCAAATCTACAAAAGTTGAAGAATTTAGATTCTTAAAAATGAGATGTCTCGAACCCCATTCATACCCTCCTTAACACTAATGGCATGTCAATTACCAGCTCATTCTTTTGGGGTTATTTTACTCTAATTGTGTGAATGAGGTAGAGTTAAGGTTAGCTTGACACGAATGATTTTTTTTAAAAAAACTTGGGGTTTTTCATTTTTGGACTTTTGGAGAGCAAACTTAATTTATTCTCTTAGTTTACTCCCTTTTATTCAACCTTGCTGGGAACGAGGGGAACTAAACCGGTTCAATCCCCCATTTCTTACCTGAAGAAAAAAAACCTCCAAATTCTTTTCCCAAACCCTAAAAGTATTCCACATGTTTAATTCATGTTGGCTCACCTCATTGGATGCTTAGAACCCATTTTCTTGTAGAGTACACTCCTTTTGATGGGGCCAGGTTGAAGCTCCACTGGTACGCTCCACCTTTTTTAAGTGAGGCGTTGGATGCACCTACACCGGTGCTTAAACCCTAAAAGAGTGTAATAGATTTGACCTGACTCTGCTACTGAGTGTTTCTGATTGGCCCATCATAATGATTCGTCCAGGTGGTTTACTATTAATAGTCCCCCCCATCCATTTGCTGTCTCAGTTTCAGTTTTATGTGCGGGGCTGCAAATCCGTAAATAACTGAACTTTGGGTGTGAAAAATCTGTTTGCAGGGTCACATGTCTATCATTTTTTGTAGGGGTTTGAATATTAGGTCTAAGAAGGCCTTGTATACTTAAGAAAGTGAAGGTACCAGTTTGTAGGTGCTTCTTCCCTTCAGTGATGCCGGTTCCTAGCTATGTTTAACCTGGGCGATGTCAAATTTGGACTCAGAGACCTTGATTTAGTCTTGTACCCCCATTCACACTTGGAAGTAACTCCATGTTAAATCAATGTTGTGTAACATGATTTTAATTCATTGCTATGTAAAAAGCTTTGCTAACATTGCATTTTCAAGATACATAAATTTGAGGTGAAAAAATTGTTGTTACATAAAATCATCAAAATTGGTGATATAAACTTGATGTTAAGACACAAGATGCTTTCATCTCTCACTCCTCTTCAACCACACATGCTACAAGAATCTGAAATTAATTTGAAATTGCATCATGTGCATCAACAAATCAATTGACATTGTTCAAGAGTTGATAAAAAAAACAATCAAATAACAAGAAGAAACAAAAAGGGGAACGAGAAATTGAACCCACATTGTCACATTCAAGTCATCATTTGGAAATTCAATCCAAAATGTCATGTCAACATAAATAGGAATATGGAAAAGCTTTTGTGTTCATTGGAGCAAAGAAAGAGGAACATGTTGCAATTGACAAGGTATTTTCTTTGAAACCAAATGGAACCAATTGTGAAGAATTGCAAAACATTGTTGGGCAAACCACATGGATGTAGGTTGTTCCCATCACATAAGAAATGAATCCACCTACAAAGACAGATGGGGGGCACTAAACAATGACCTTCAAAGAATCTTTGACTACATCACTAGGATAGGCCACAACAAGGAGTACTAGTTTTTGAATCCATAGGATAGAGTATTGAGTTACACTTGCCATTTCAATTTGGCAAAAAGATATATGAGTTGATAAACGAATTATTTGGGTACCAAGCCAACTATCCAACCTCCTTGTGTCAAAGGCTTTATGGACAATTTGGATAATGTCAAACCACCACCAAATGTCATAGCAAAAGATCCAATTAACTTCAATGAAAAGAATCAAAAAAATTATAAAAAGATGATGCAATTCAACCCATAAATCATGGTGTAAACAACTTCCAAGATTGGATGTTCCGAATTTGGCCCACAACAACATGCAAAACATAAAAATCAACTTTTGACTTTTGTGCAAATGACAATAAATAATAAAAAAATCAATATAAAACACATTGAATATAAAATTGCAAAGAAATGTGCAAAACTAAAAGAGATTGAGAGAGAAAAAGTGAAATACATAACTTAGGATATCATGTATGAAGATCAATTATTTAGGTTAGTGTTAATTAGCATTGCATGACAGGATTTTGGCTAACTTTAATGTTAGAACCACTAACACTTATCATGTTAACATTAGGTTTGAATGGGGTATTAATTTGGGATATTTACAATGTTTTTTTAACCAACCAAAATAAATGTGAGGTTTAGTGTAGGTATGGGTTCAACCGTAAGGAGCTAATGGCAAGGCCAATAATATAGTGGGAATCATATTAATTAGTTGTGGGGACCCCAAAGTTCAAGTTTTCTTTTTGCTAATGGGGCCTCTTTGATTGGAGAATCCCAAAGAAATTCTGTAAGTTTGGAGAGACTCCCCCAATATAGAAATATTCACTCCAACCATACAAACTTATAAGTTCCAATATTGGACAACATTGGACAAAGCATATGAGACAAAGTGACGTGCTATTGAGAACATGTTGAGGAACACATTGGGAACTTAATAAGAACACATTGAGAACTTGATGAGAACACATTGGTAACAACAAAAGTCCAAATGATCTAACATCCCCCTCCCCAGAAGGAAAAAAAAATGGGGCCCCTGGGCTGCAAAAAATTTCTATGCCTACCTCCGTTCTTCACCTTTTTTGACCTAGGCGTATTATGGGCGGGGACATAGTGGGGGTAAATATGCACACCGCTATGCATGAAACAAGTGTTTTCTTCACACATTTTTTTGACAAGAAATGCTCATTCAGAAATACCCAACACATAAATCCAAATTGGTAGAACTTTTACCATTCCCGTAATAATTAAATTATTTTCAATAAATGCTGATTTTTTTCCAAATTTGCTGAAAGTTCTACAAAGTATATTGTTTTCTATTGTACATGGTTAATCAAATATTATTAATTAATTAATTAAATTTTCTTTCTTTAATTTATTATTATTATTATTTTGAAAAAAATGGGGACTTGTTGTTCAAGTCTCAACCAATTGGAATTTTTTTGGGGACTATTTTGGAATTGTTCTCAATTATTATGGTAGTGATTTATGTTTGTGGAAGTTTTTGAATTTCAAAAGAAAAAAAGTGCTAAAAATCACCAAATTTTTTCACTTTTTATTAGGATATTTTAAAGATCTTAGATGGAAATCACCACATTTTCTTCACTTAAGTAGTCAAAAGTAGAGAAGGATGTCTAAATTGTCATGGATGAGCATGGCTTTTTTTTCCATCGAGGTATGGATGATTGTCACTTGGGCTACATATCATTTTGGGGAAAATAACATTTAGTCATATTTATGCTACATGGTGGTTTGGTTCCAAAATTACATCAATTTTGTAGTCCACCTTGCATATATTCATTAGACCAAGTTAAGGTGTGTGCACACCTGGTGGTAGACTCACCAATATTAACTCTCCTAACATTGCCACTAGTGTTTTTTTTTTGGGGTTTTCTAGACACTAGAGCTACCAAATAACACTAGACCTACTTAACATTTTCACTCCATGTTCACACAAAGTGCAATTTAACACCAAAACAAGGACACCAATTTATCACCGAGTCGCCATTGGCATAATCGGTAGCATGTTCACATGAATGTTTGGAGGGTAACTGTAATTTTATATATCATATACCCTTAATGATAATTTGCAAATTACATTTATCAGTTGGGGATGCATCCCAAACCTTAATAAATTTTTTTGTAATGGGCCACTTTGATTGGCCCTTCCTTAAAAATCCAAATATATCTAAGGCTCACCGAATAGAAGCTTTCATTATCAATAAAGTATTGTAAAAAGAGGTTCCCTTTAGCCCATGTACATATAATACAAGCTCACATTTTTGGACAAAGGACACATGACATCTAGGCTTTTACTAGAGCTTTGGTACTTGTTGTGGCTTATATTCATTAATTAAATTAGTTGTGGTGAATACCAAAGGTTTTTTTTTCTTTTTTTTTTCCCTAGCAATGGGCCACTTTGATTAACACATCATTAAATGTTATTTTGTTCATTGGCACCCATGTTGACTTTTTTGTTCGAATTGTTTTTTATAAAAAACAAAGACACAATTTTGCATCAATTTACATAGTAGGTAAGTTTAAGGGTTTTACACTTACACATCTAAGGTTAATAGGCATTTACATTTAATTTTACATGAATGTGGATGAAAGGCTTACACTAGTCTTGTGTGGTTCTTTGCATTTTTTAAGAACTATTGGTCTTAGTTGTTTAAATATTTCATAATAATAAAAAATTGCCATTTTCAATTCTTTGAAAAAAAAATTTTATTGGTTTTGGTTATTTCAAACACTACAAAAATCACAACTTTTTTAAAAGGTTCAATTTGGTATAAGTGTATGTGTTGACTAGAGTAGATGTTGACCTTGATTAAATGGGATGTTCACTTTAACTAGAGGCTTAAGGCATGAAAAACACATGGTTTTTTACTAGTTATTTTGATTAAGATGAGCTTTTTGACCAAGTGTCAATTTGAACATTCAATCAAATAGGGCCCCACACAAATGGTCAATCAAGATGGTTAAAATCCAATCAAATATGCCTTATTGAATTGCGACTAAGGTATGTCATTAGTTTATGTGTGATGATTATTTAGCCACATGCGTTTATCATGAAAACATTTGGATCATCTTAAACTATATGTTGCCACGTGTTATGTTATCTACCCAGCCTACCTATTCTAAGTCTACTTATGTATTTAATCACAATTATTAACAAACTACAAATAATGAAATGTATTTCATATTATATTCATTACCATATGTTATACAATGGTTATTGTTGCAATTATTTTGGTACCTAGGTTAAGGTACACCACATGGCACTTCAATTAAGCTTATGTTCTATTAACCTATGTAACACCTAAATTAAACCTAGGCCACATGGCACCTAGGTTAAGCCTAAATGCATGGCACTTAAATTAGGCTTATGTTCTATTAACCTATGTACACCTAAGTTAAACCTAGGCCACATGGCACCTAGGCTAAGCCTAACTGCATGACATTTAAATTATGCTTATGTTCTATTAACATATGTAACACCTAAATTAAACCTAGGTCACATGGCACCTAGGTTAGGTGTAAATTTAAGTTAAAGTTAAACCTTAACCACATGGCACCTTATAATAAGCCCATTTCCCTAAACCATGTGGCACATAATTAGATTTTTTTTTTTTCATTTTGGGTTTAGCCTTTAAGGTCAAACCTTTCTATTGGTTGATCCAAAATGACAATTCCATTTTCATGTTTTTTGTGTTTTTTCAACATTTTCTAGTGCACCTCTTTATATAGTTTAAGAATTTGAAATGGAAACCAAAAAAGATGGAATAAAGATTTTTGTCACAACTTAATTGTAATTTAATCACAGTTAATAGCAACTACTTAATTATCACATACCTACCTAATTTACTTATTACTTATTAACCTAATTTTTTACCTATTAATTAAAATAACCTATTAATTATTTTAGGTTATGTGGCACTTAAGTTTAAACCACCTAGGCCATGTGGCACCTAAGTTAGGCCTATACCTAAGCCATGTGTTACTTAAGTTTAGTCTTAAACTTAAACCATGCCATGTGGCACTTAAGTTAAGCTTATATTTAGGTTAGTTATGTTAGGCCTATATTTAAGTAGCTTATGTGGCACCTAACCTAACTTAAGGCTAGGTAACCTATGTGGCACCTAGCTTAGCCTAAGGCTAGGTCACCTATATGGCATTTAGGTTAAGCTTGGGGTTAGGCAATGTTGCATATTAATTGCATAGATGACAATATATATTGAAAATTATATGATTGCAACTTTATAATTGTAGGAAAATCTTATATAATTGTAAATGAAAATTAGTTGCATGACAATTGTGAGATGATTAATTGCAAACAATTGTTTTTTTAGTAGTGCACCCACTTACCTACCCTAATTACCTACTTATTTACATACCTTGTTTTGTTCAATTGCACCATAAATGGAGTTTGAATTAGAAGAATCATAATTTAACATGTTTGAATTTGTAGGCAATTTATATTTTTCAAAAAAGAATGTTAACTCATTTGAACATTTGTAAAATATATTATTTTTATTGAATAGGTCTTGGAAAAAAAACTCAAAACCATTATTTATATATATTTTTCATTTGAACAAGATTTGAAATATAATTTGAAAACATGATTCCTAGTTTTCGTAGTCAAGAAAATACTTTAAATACTTGCACATCTTTTACTAGAAATAATAATGTGCCTTGATGTCAAAGGCATTGGGATGTTTCCATGAAATATTGGGTTCAAACTTGGAAAAATCATGTATGCAGATTTTGCATGTGGCAATCTATACTATGTACATGCACATCATAAACATATAAGCATAGGTAGGGTGCAAGGTACCTACCTACTTAAAATTTTATAACATATGTTGCCATGTGATCTTTGAAAATGTAATAATGATGACATATGGCCTAAATCATATTATAAGTAATTATGGCTCAATTAATTATACATCAAATTACCAATTGGTCATTTTGATTAATCGATATTTTTGATGACCCCATAATGTCATTGACATTAAACAAGAGAGGAAATTTCTGTAAATATCTTTAAAGACTATGTTTAGATTTTTTTAATTTATTTCCAAAAAAAACTTTTGAAAAACCTGCTTTAATGTTTTCTAAATTTCTAAAAAGATCTTTGAAAAATATGTAGTTTCCATAAAAATCCTTGAAGAATATGTTTAAATATTTTTAAGAGATGTGAAATTAACAAGAAAAATTAGACATGGTTGATAGAAGTTTTTTGAATGTTATTCAATATAATTTTATAGAAGGTTGGTTGGTGGAACTTTCTAAAAGGTATTTGAATTTTAAAATAATTCCATTAGATTATATAATAAAATTTTGGAAGGCACCACTTGTCAATTTCACCAATGCAAGTTGTGTTTTTATGTTCTTAGTCCATCTCATATTTAGCTTATATTGTGTTTTGTTCAAACAATACAATCATTCAATTCTTGTTCATTGCCAAGTTCTTTGTTGTTAAGTTCACATAATCTTTTCAAAGTTGCATTTTTTCTTGTCCATAACACCTAACCAAAAAGATTGTGTTGAAATTGACTTGTCCAAAATGATAATTTGGTCAAAATGGATAGGGGGAGCATAAAGACCAAAAGGGGGATCTTTTTCCTTTACCCAAACCTAATTCCTAAAATATTTGAGAATTGACAAATAAATGGATATATGAAGGTTGACAACTAAAAGGTATTTATTTCTCATTCTAAGAATTGCCCAACACTAGTTTACATTTACATTCCCATGGAGTGTAAATAAGTTTCAAAATTTCATTTACAATTACATGGAAGGTATATCTAAAACTATATACAAACCCAACATAAATTCACACTTTTTAACACCAAGTTAATTAGCTTGTCATTGTCAAACTAACACCATCCCTATCATTCGACTATCATCAATGGCCAAGGCTCATGTGTCAATATTAAAATACTTGTAAAGGTTTTTTTTTTAATTTTAGGATTTTGTTTTTGTAGTTGGAATATCTTATCACATCATCACCACCTCTAGTTGTGGTGAAAGAAACTATAACAAGAAAATTTTCAAGATGGTGGTAGGTGCAGTGAGTAGAACATCGTTTTGGGCCTACAAATGCATGTGTTGTAATGAATCAAAAGATAGTGAAAAAATCTTTGATTAATTAAGGAAAGTTGGGGAAGTGCACACTAGCGGCATGCAAGTTTGGCAAGGAGGTTGCCATGTTCTCTTCTTATGTAGAAGAAAAGGATTAAAAATCTCTTAATATGCCATAAGGATGAAGGGATGTTAAAATAACCATGAAGAAATTTGGTGCCCAATCGTGAGATACACAAAAGAGCTTGCAAATGACCACCATCTAACACAATAAGCATGCCACTAAAAGTGTTAGTGAAAAAACTCCATCACATTTGTGTATGTAGTTAGTGAAAAAAAACCTTCAATAAGTGAAAGAGTGCAAAGAACAAGTAAGAGGACAACATGATGGAAGAAGGTAGGTGTGATTATGGGAGTGAGTTCTAAAATTGAATAAGTCATTAACTTGTTTAAATATTTATTTTTAATTTATCATTACAAATTGTGAAAAAATTCATTAGGATGTTGCAATATTAACATCACTCAATTAGATGTTAGGTTTAATGATATTTGTAACATTGGTATTCACCACACAAGACACCAATTAAGATAAAAAAAATAGAAAGCATTTTAGGTTTGAATATTATGATAGATTTAACTTCGTTAACATTGAAATACCATTGAATTATTGCCAAGTGTACACATTTAATTACTTTTGTTAAATTTTGTCTTGTGTTTTTGTTTCAAGGTATTATTTTATACAAACACAATAATTTCATCCAAAATTATTCATTAAAGTTTTTAAAAGAAAATTTCAAAAATAACTTTGGTTAATTTAAAAAACCTTTTGTTTACCACATCAATATTACCTTGTAGGCGGTGAAATTTGTTTCTAATTCTATAAACAATTATATGGGCATAAGACGGACATTAAGTTTCATGAAACAAGTGTGATTCCATGCTTTTCATATCCTTGATAATGAGAAATGCAATTATCATTATAGATCATAACAATAATTTGCCCTAGCTTCATTTGGTATTGCTCTCTTTTTTAAATGTGTTTTTGCAACATTGTTATCATTTAAAGGCACCCATCACAATATTATGTATTATATTTAAGGTGTTTAAATTTTATTTTCACATGGAATCCGTTATATCCACTCTAGAAAGATTGCATTTCATTTCAACAACAAAAGAATTAAAATTAAGGTCTTGCATTTCAACATTTCATTACATTGATTTTGTGCATTGATTTGGGTTTTTCTTCCACTAATATTTGAAACAAAAATGTAATGGGCACCATCTTATATATAAAAGCAATAGTGGTGGTGTCTGTCTGTCTGTGTGGTGCCTGGAAGATTCTTCCAGTCACTGCCCATTCCCTGTGGAGCTTCCCCAGATGTAATTGACTCCAAAGAAAAAGGAAATCAGGGGCAGTCTAATTTTTTGAGGCAAAAGATTTGGTAGACCAGAAAAAAATAATTTAGGCCTTGGACAGCCCAAAATCTTTTTTTTTTTTTTTTGTATTGACCAAGACTACCTTTTTTTTCTTTTAGCTACTGTCCGTCCCGATTAAGGGGATGGATGAAATGTCCGTCTGGCTTGATGACGGGACGGATTTAGGGGAAGACCAGAAAAAAAAATTTAGGCCTTGGACATCCCAGAATCAATTTTTTTTTTAATATATTGACAAAGATTACCTTTTTTTTCTTTTAGCTAATGTCCATCCCAATTAAGGGGATGGATGAAATGTCCGTCCGGCTTGATGATGAGACGAATTTTGGGGAAGTTTTTTTTCTTTTAGCTATTGTCTGTCCTGATTAAAGGGATGGATGAAACCAAGTTTAAAGAAAGTGGGGGACTTCACAATGGCCGAAGGTCACGGGCACCCACTAGTAAGACAAATATCTTTTGGGGTAACAACACGTCCAATTGGATTCAATTGATTGAATTTGTTAAATCAAAAATACCATTCACTTGTTAATTTCTCTTCTATTTTCCTTTAATTGTCCAACTCATGTTGTTAAATTTCCATGGTCAACTACATAAACATTGTGTATTTAATATATCTAATTAGTTTCTCATCACCATTCTTTTTTTTTGCTACAATAGTAGATAACATTTGAATTTGATAATTTATTTGGAGGATTTGCAAATAAATTATGAAAAAAAAATTACAAACATTTTTGCATGTGCATAATGCTTGAATATGTGAAGTATATGAGAAGGTAAACTTGATAGATATAAAAATGTCCTACCACATTGGGATTCAATGCCCCGATGTGAATGATCCTAGAACTCCTAAAAGTTTCGAAAATGACAAAAGTAAACATGTCACATGCCATAAATGAATGTTTAAAAAGTTAAATATGTTTACAAAACTCAAAACACAATTGAAAAACAAACTTGAATTACAACACAAGTTGAAATTCAAATCAAAATAATAAAATAAAAACACCAAATTTGCTAAATTATTTGACAAATGGAAGCTTAAATTTACATTTGTGAATCAAGATTGCTCCAACGTACCCTAATTTGCAACCTTTTCAATGGTTTAAAAAAATCAAACTATTCCATGTATAACAATTACATTTTGCTTCACTATATCAACAACAATACCAAATGATAATTGTGAACTTATCCATTGCCAATGCCTTGATTTGCTTCCACATGTCATGACACTTTATACTTTTACAAATTCCTTTTTTTTTGTCATATGAAGAAGTGAAATAATTTACTAAAAGATCTGATATTTTGAGTCAAACATGACAAAATATGAGCATATGGAGCTATGATGTCTAGACAAATTCATGCACATGATGAAGGTCAATACACCCATTAACAAAAAGCATTTTGCATCTATGTGAAATGTGTGAAGGGGATCTGAAATTTGTGAATCATATGTGAAGTGGCCATGGATGTTTTCATACACCTTGTGATGATAAAATCATATGCAACAAGCCAAAGTTTACCTCTTTTTCCTAATCCAAACCTTAGATCTTGACAAAATATGTTAAAGCTTTCAACTTTCCAAGGTCTTTCACTCTCAATTTAATCTTTCTTTTCTAGTTGAATAATTATGTTTTTCATAAGGTAAATTGTCACTCCCCCACAATGCACAATATCAAACAAATTCCTTCCAAAATTTGGGTGCACACACATATCTTGGTGATGGATGGTTCTACTCAAATAACAAGCTTTCTTTCTCCCACCTTTTCCACCATTTATACAACTCACAATCATATTCTTGAAACAAGGTCATAATCTTAATTGCTTTTGATATCTATTTGGCATTTGGCCCTAGTTAAACACCTACAAGTATTTTACCTTGCAACTCAGCACCTACCTAAAACCACTTGGAGCATCAATTTAATTTTTTTTATCAATACATAATGCTAGAAATACATGTCCTATATATTTAAATGAAAAATAAGAAGCTCTTGTCATCCATGTTATGCTTCTCTTGTATTGTTGCAATCTCTATAACCATCCTTCAAAGTTGATTACCATGTATGATGACGAATAATTACTATCCAAATTTTAATATCTCAATATTACATTTTAAACAAATGAATATTTCCTAGCTATCAATGTGGTTTTTGTTTCCATAGAAATAAAACATATAATCAATATTAACATTTGTGCATATGTTGTGGAATTTTTAAATATATTTATTCAAAGCTTAAAATTTGACACTTGAAAGATAATAGAACATGAACGTGTATCCAATGGAAAATAAATGCTATCATTAAAATGTGATATTAAAATTGCAAATTGATAGTTCAATGAAAAATATTATTTTCAAAAAATTTAAACTATGTTTAATGTTTATTATTCTATATTAGTTAATTGGAAAAACTTTTGTTTTTTGGGTAGTTGGAAGCAAGAACTATTGGCAAGATTAAGCCTTGAGAGTGAACCAACACCCAAATTGGTGCCATGGTAAAAGTCCCAAATGTTAATAAAATATTTATAAATATTACGAATATACCATGCTTAAACTAAATCAGGGTCTCTAATTTAAATCTAACATTTTTGGACTTAATATGGCCACTAGGAGGCCTAGCTCAAAAAGGTGAAGGTACCAATGTGGGGGTTGTTTCACTTGGGCCACAAGACTAATGTGCTCACACAACATGGTAAAGGGCTCAAATGCTAGGCTTATAGCACAAGTTTTGTTCTACTTTGGCAAAAGGTGAATGTTAATGACAATATTCTCATAGTTTGGTTTACCTATATAACAAAAAATTAGAAAACTTGATCGACCTTTAAATTGTTAGAGTAACATCACGGGTGGTCTACATAGCATATTTGGGTGAAACACAAGCTTTGGACCAATAAATGTTGTTTTGGCGAATCAATTTGCACAAGATCCATTGCTTTCCAAAGGCACTACACAACAAAACAACTACCTTGATTAGGTTCATATAATGATAGGTGCATATGGTTGATTTGAAATAGTATCTCATCTTACATTATCCCATTTTTCATGTGGATGGGTGTGAGTTGGAAAGCAATTGTACATCATGTTGGATATGATAAACATGGTTACAAAACTCAATTAGGGATATTGGTGGAGCTATTGTTAGCCAACCCCTTTTTTACCCCTTTCAATAAATTCAAAGGCATGGTCAATTGCATAGTTGCAGGTGTCATGTACATCTTGATGGGAGTGTGTAAGGGAGTGCAAAGAGAGAAAGAACAAGTTCACCTTGAAGTTTGTTGTGGCAAGATTGAATTAGGAAGTGCATAAGATTTGTAGAATTGTAAGTATAAAAGAAAAAAACCAATTAGGGAAATTTGAGAATGAATTAGAGAGTCACTCTTTCAGGTTTTTTGATTGGTGTAAGGATTTGATTAACCTTGTTTGAAAATACTTGAACAATTTATTTTGCCATGCGACAAGTCATGGTAAGGAGTGCCCATCAAAGGTCCATTTACCCTACCCTTACCCACCGGTTCTTTGTTTGGAAAGGGAGGACCACCTCTCACACCTACTAGTTAGTTATGTTGCAAGTTTTGCTTGTCATTCTCAAAGATCATGGCTTTTCACTGCACTCCAAAAGGTTGTGACTCTTGATCACTGGATATGCAGCATGAGAGAGAGAGAGATGTCAGCACTAGGTATCTATCTATCTCAGCTCATACACTCTTAAGTCTTGAGGGAGTCCAGAATCTCCTTCCTCTTTATATCTGATCTCAACAAGAGACACAACAAATGATTTGCATGCAAAATTTACCATCATCTCTGCGGTCACTACTTGCTCCTTGTTGGATCTTAAGGTGGACAAATTATCCCATATAAAAACTGACATTGATTGTTTGCAAGTTGGTTACTACACAGCAAATGACAACACCAAAATGCATAAGTAGAGAGAGGGAGCAATACAAATCATTATGTGTGAGATGGGTTTTCACTTGTTTAATAGCATACAAATTATGCTGATATGACAATGGAAGCTGGTTGATAAATTCAGCATCTTAAGATCTAATTTGGGTATTAACCAAAAATTCAGTTGAATTTTACATTGACAAAAAACAGATTTGTCCAAAAATAATTTGGCAAAAAAAAAGGAAATTGATTAAAAAAAAGGCGCTTGGGAAGAGGCACAAAGAAGATCAAATGATTTATGATGCGTTCTTCAATTTATTGCATGGCGCTTGTAGTGATTGTATGCGGAGTCAAATTGTACCGAGAGAATTTCAGCAGCAACTCCTCTGGCCATTGTCATCATTGCAATCCAAACACAATTAGTGCATTCGGGGCTACTACTACTACACATGGGAGGTTGAGCAAGGAGATCGAAAGGAAGTTGCATCATGATTTGAGATTACAACAATTCAAGATCTTCCTCTTGCTAGCCATCGTCGGAGTTCCATTTTTGTATTTTAAGTATTATTGGGGTTTAGGAGTTCTTAAACTAATCATGCTTCTCTACCATTTCCTTAAAAGTGGTGGCAAAACCCAATACATGGGGAAGAAGGTTCGGGAAAAGAGATCACAATAACAAAGAAGATGAGTTGAGGATAATAAGTCACACCCATTATGATTTGTAGAGTCCCACAAACTCCATTTAAATGTTGGAACTCTCAAGCAGCTTAACATGGTGGTTTTTGAACAATTTAATGCTTCACATTCAGAACTCTGTTTTTTTTTCCCCCTTCACTACACATGGCAATTATTGTGCATCATGACTTTATGTTCAGCAATGAACATAAAGTCATGATGTTTCATAAGTAGTCAATTTTGATATTATCTTTTTATGCATCACTCTAAGTGTTTTTTATACACTATCTTTGAAAAATATAAGAAAATGTAATATTAAAAAAAAAGGAAAAAAAACATGGAAAGCTATTTTTTTTTCAGTGCAAATTGTGGTTTTCCAGCAAATTTTTTTTCCAGTTTTAGGGAATAAAAGAATTGGAGGTTTTTAAAAAAATAAATTGTATAGATACTTTTGTGCATGCCATATTCTTGACCTGGGGAAAAGAGTTTTGCAAAATACAAAATACCCAATGTGCACATTTGCTTCAAAATGTATATATGATGATTGTAAGGGGCTTTTGCAGGTGTTCATCAATCACACTATGTTGTTTTAAATTTGAGTACTAAATAGTGTGAATTCCAATTCAACTTTGAAAGTGCTGAATATTTCAGTTTTGGAGTTGGCAATGGGCTTTTGAAGTTTTAAAAACCTTTAAGTGATGGATATATATATATACTACACATAACTTGGGGCTTTCAGATTCTAGTATTATGGACTCAAAAACACTTTGTATTTCTGAAACTTTCAACATTATGATTCTCCAGTATTTGAGAGTTATTTCATATTGAAATGTAGGCATGAAAAAAAATGTGCTTTATAGGGTGTCTAGGGCTCCCCCCCCCCCCCCCCCCCCCCCCTAACTTTGTAATATTGAAAGGTTTGCAAAATTTTCCAAAATTTTAGCAAAATTAGTTGAATTTACACTAGAAAAAACACATTTATCCAAGATTATCTCAATTTTTTGCTCTATTAAAATATGACAACTTTCTTTCAGATTTTCAACATGAAAGTAAATTAATTTTCAAATTTTTTTGGCAATTCCAAAAATAATTAATTTGTGCCTAACCAGCCCTAAGGTACTATGGTAGTTGGTATCTGATGTTTTGTATTGTATGTGATTTTAAATTTGTATAAAACTCACCATGTAATTTATTTATTATAGCATCTGTAACCATTTCAGCTGGCATTATTCTTCTTTAGCCATCTAAAATATGAACCAAAGACCAAGCATAAATTGCATTGTAAGTTACTACTGTAGTACATTTTCAGGTTTGGTAGTAGTAATAAAATTATTTTTGGAAATGTTGATTTTTTTTAGAAATTATATGTTTTGAAATGTCAAAATTTAAGGAAATTACAAAGCATGAAAAAATACAAAAAAAATAGTCTCATTATGTTAGAGTTTTAGAGTCCAGGAACCTACCAAAGAAGCTGCCTACATTTATTGCCAAATTTTGATAAATTATTATTTTTTGCTGCCAAAAATGAAAATTGAAAAATAAAATAATTATTTGGCACCGTTGTATCAAATCTGAAAATTTTACTATGGTGGGGGGGGGGTGGGTAAATGACTTTTTTTCTGGAAAACATGAGGAGGGAAAGGTATAGAGTCTATTAGATCCAATCTGGAGAAGGGTAAAAATAAATAATTTCCAGTTATTTTACATATACCCGGCGGATATAATCAAGTAAATGTAAGGTAAAAAGGTAAGGTAACTGGAAATTCTATATATAATTACAAACATGGTGTGTGTGTATCTGTCTATCCGTCTTTTACTTATCTTTTACTTATTTCTTTTTCTCTGACGTCATTTCGCTTTCATTACCTCTCTGGCGTAATCCCATTGGCTCCCGTTCCCTGTGGAGTGTTTTGGGGGGTGGGAGA
>Ga0209208_10005280_pt1 | contig 18044 bp, 11 predicted proteins | sample S1TSphfallax_3_FD_187694 | JGI IMG/M metagenome (GOLD analysis project Ga0209208, IMG submission 187694) | Host-associated microbial communities from peat moss isolated from Minnesota, USA - S1T2_Fd - Sphagnum fallax MG (SPAdes) (version 2) | ecosystem: Host-associated > Plants > Peat moss >... | reverse complement strand
CAACACAACACAACACCGATGGATGCCTTGCCTTGACTTGACTTGACTTGACTTGTCCATCTGAGTCGGATCAAAGTGTGTGTGTTGGGGTCCCGCTCATGATTGAGCGCTACTATCAACATCGAATTCACTACTGGCCAAAACTAGTTGGTTGGTGTGTGCAAGTGTGTACATAAAGATTGGCCCGATCCATGGCCCTAGATTTTGTCCAAGCAAAGAGGGCAAAGGAAAAAGCCAAAGGAAAGGGGGAAAAAGTTCAAATAAAATCATGAGAGATAATGGAATCATGGTTTTCTTATGGAGATTTTTTTTGCACTTGGCAACCGAAAAAAAAATTAATTAAAAAAAATTCATCCAACACATACAAAGGATTCTTTTTTTAAAAATAAACGTGGCAAAGTTGCCAGATTTCGATTATTTTTTATTTTTTATTTTTTATTTTTATTTTTTGGAATCGCCATATTTTAAACAATAGACTCCGGTAGGTCATATCAATATATAGAGCATGGGTCTCAATTTTTTTTTCTACTTTCCTCCATGACCTGTAGCCCAAATTTGGCTAATTCCTCTTGTGGATGATTGATTGCCATTATGGCTACAGCATGAAATTGGAGGACAAATTGTGGGACCAAAAGGTGAGAGAATTTGATATTAATTTAAATTGAATTTCACATTGACATAAATAATAGTGAATTATTGAAAACCATATGAGAAAATTAAAAAATAATAATTATAAATTTAATTATAAAAAAAATTATATATACATATATATATATATAGAGTTATATAGTTGATTATCATTGGTAGTTCATAGCCCCATGGAGCTCAAATTAAATATGTATGTTTCTAAACTATTATGATACAAATTGTAGCATTAGCAATCAGAGTGAAGATGGTCAAAAGTAATCCGGGTTAATGGGCCTCACCTTTTCAAAGAAATTTATGTCCCAATCCACAATCTAGGATTCTTTACTTCGATATTTTAATTTTGAAAATTGGGCAAAGTTTCCCCCAAAAAAAAAGAAAATTAGTTGAATTTTTACACTAGGAAAAAAATCTTGAAATTTCACAATAAATGACCAAAAAATTCTTAAAGAATATTGTGCACCTACTTTTATAAATAGTTTTAACTAGTCTAGCTTGTGCCATTGGCCCGAGTGAGAATTTGTTACCCAACTAATTTTTCTTTCCAAAACTAATTTTTGTAATTACAATGACCAAAAAAAATAAAAATAAACTTTGAACTCAACGTTTTTTGCACCTTAGGCTCAAAAACTACAAAATCACCTATTCATTGAAGACTTTCCAAAAATACCAAGAGTGGGATCTAATTTCCTCCAAATTTTTAGTTTCGATTTTATTGAATTTTCAATGAAAACAATATTCATTATTCAATAACTCTTACACCATAGGTCTAAACATTACTAAACCACCACCTAAGTGCCCCCCCTACTCATCGAGGGCTTTCCAACAATACAAATTTGGGACAACCTACACAATACAATATTGAAAAGCAACTCAAAACCAAAGAGGCTTGAGGTTCCCCAAGTAAGTTCACATTGTATGCATTGATAGAAAAATTGTGTTTTTGTCCAAACCATGATTCCCACTTTTTTAAATGTTGTAACATTCATGTTTATGGCCACATTTGCATGAATTCATATTGTGGATTCCTTACGCATCAATTGTTGTTGTTCCTCGTTTGTAGTTTGCAACTTACGTGGCCTCCTCTTGGAACTTGAATTGGCATTGGTAATTGATGCTTCCAAGCTCTCCAATCCACTCTAATTCATAGTAGTGACATACGAAATATGAGTATTTTTCGAAGGTGCTCAAAAAGAAGTATTTTCAAGTATTTTCTAAAAAACATTATAATGACGCAAAGGCTTGAAAATTGGCCTTTGTATCAAGTATTTTCAAGTATTTTTTAAAAAGCCCAAAAAAATGTATAATACGCGTATGTTTGAATCGAATTGAGCGTATGTTACTACTATGCTCTAATTATCAAAATCAACACATGCACGTTGTTCAATAAGGGTAGGTCATTTCAAATGGTTAGTCTTTTTATCCTTTCAAACATCTCCCCATGTAGGAACTTCCTTCAATATGAACTAACAATGTATGAAGACAAATCTTTGATTTTAAGGGCGCCTTGATTTGAATGATTCTAATGCCATTTGGAAAACATCTTTTTGTTGAAGTCCCCAATTAAAACAGTGCCATTATTATTCCATAGTACCTAACACATTTGACAACATTATGTTTAATCATTCCCCATTTTGTTTGAAAAGCTTTCATAGGTCGTTCACATTCACAAGTAAGTCAATGTAGATTATAATGCTTCCAAATTTGAGCTCAAAATGAGGTTGTTTGTAATAATAAGGTTGGTTTTTGTCTTTCAAACCATTTTTTTTTACTATTTGGTTCTTTGTCATCAAAGCATTTACATCAATCAATCATGGCATCTTACTAACCAAACATATCCAAGAATTTTCCAAATGCCTAGTATTGTATATTAGAAAATCTAATAGAAGAAAAATAAAATTGTGATGAGACCAAGGTTTTTTATACAATTGAAGCGTGTGGTGCCTATGTGCACATGGGTGTTGCTTATTGTTGTCAATGCTAAGGTACTATTAGTATGACCTTTTGAGTCATGTGTTGGAGATTCTCTTACACCAATATGGAAGCAAGGACATTATCCAAATTAGTGTGTACAATTGGAGTCTTGTCTTTGATTGTTACAAACAAATTGTTTGTGGGTTCTAAGTTCAAGGCATGTGTTATCCCAAATCCACCATGGATGAGGATGAAATGGTTTTTGTCTTTGTAAGAGTAAAAGATAAATTTCACCTAATTTTTTTTACACCAAATTTTCTTTTATCGTTTAACTAAATAGCTAAAAACAAGTTAGAACTTTGAATCAAAATCTTTCAAGGGTTGAAAGCTCAATGAATTGCTTGATCATGTGCAAAGAAATGGTTTTAAATGTTTCATGTAGTTAAAATAAGTGAAATGATCAAAATGACCATTCTAAACTAAAAGATCAAGTGCTTTTTACAAGCAAGAAAGTAACTCATCAAAGCAAAACCCCCATACATCCTTTGATTCAACCTTTTTTTATGATGGAAAAAATTTCATCAAAAGGAAAAAATTGGAAATGGAGTGATTGCTGAGAGTTTCAATCACCATAAATGAAAATAATAACAAAAGCCACCAAAGTTTTATACCTATTTTCAATATGCACTCAAAAATTTAAAATGATGATAAAAAATTTGTGTTTCGGATTTGTGTTATAGCCATATTTGGCTAAATTTGCCTATGAATGATGATTGTCACTTTTTCTATATTTTCATATGGATGATAACTATTTTGGTTGCATCAAAAGATTCCTTTCAAACACACTATTCCAAACTGTAATGGTGAATCAAGTGAAAATTACAGTTTTTAGAAACATTTGGTGATATAAAACTTTTGGTGAGTTTCCTCCCAAAAAAAGAGTATTTGGTGGAATTCAAAATTTTTATAAATCCAAAAAATTCACAATTTTTTTGGGTAAAAAAAGCAACAAATTTTGTCCCAAAAATAAAATAAAATTGTAGGTTCATATTGCTTGATACTACAACCTTAAAACAATGTAATTCTAAATGGCCAAAGTGAAGGGACACCCACTCACACTTTGTTCATAAGATGCCCATTGTGACTTGGTCATGGATGAATCCCCAATGAGTTAATATCTAATTTCACCTTGTTAACCCATTTTGTATGTAGAGAGGTAAAGAAAATAGGTGATAATGAGATAAGTAGATGATTCATACATAAGCAAGGGATTTTTTTTTCTACTTAAATAACTAACAACCCAACGATCGGGTTGTTAGTAAGTATTAAAAAAAGTCACTAAACTAACCACCATGGTTACATCAAAATCATGCGCACTACATGTATTTTTGTTTTTCCAACATTTTAACAATGTCTTCAAAGTTAAGTGTTAATAAAATATTGATATAATGATGTTATAATGACACACATTGTGATGATTTATCAATGTATTAAAAAAAATTAAATATTTTTTTACTTCCCCGTTGAGTTTTAACTTACATTATTGAGAAGCAAGAATTAATATATATAACCAGCCTTATAATACTTATTATTTTCTAATTTTTATTTAAATAGTAAATGATTCTACTATTAACTTTCAAAAATTCATATTTAATTCAAAACAAGGCCAAAAAATGAGCTAAAAGTTGCAGATTTTTTTTTAAAAAAAAAAATTCTTTTCTCTCCCAATTCTTTAGTAAAAAATATTTGCACAAGATGGATAAATGAAATCCAAAAAACATCCTTATCCACACAATTTTGCAATGGTCATTTTAACCCCTCATCATTTCTACTATGGATTTGGACACTGACTATTACTCGTCATCCAGATGTAAAGACATAAATGGTCTTTGAGTGTTTAAAGGGCGTTTTATTGCCTTTGTGGGTGGGGACGGTGATCATTAAACAGTATTCTATTCTAAAACAAAGAATTTGTTTACAGTTTTGGGGGTGGGAGATGGAGTTCTTATTCTCCTACCAGCAGCACCTGGTCATCACCCACCTGCACTTACTCCAAAATGCAGAAAAATAATTTTAAAATGCAGATTTGAAAGAGCATTTGAAACCAGAAAAAAAGCTGCAAAAAGTCTAGTTGGGTTTTCTCTGAAAATGTAATTTCCCCAAGTGCAAAATGAACAACTGCATTTGGGTCTATTGAATCTAACTTATATATACTCATTGTGTGCTTACCGACATGCAGCAGCAATGTTTTGGTTTACAAAATCCCATCATATGATGTGCAAAGCTGGCTTGCAGGACAACAACAACAACTCGTGGGTATAACTAATTTACAAACTGTAGCCCAGGAGACTCAGAAATATGCGAGTCAGGTAGAGAGAGAAAGAGAGAGAGAGAGAGAGAGAGAGCTGGATCCGAGTCTGGATCTCATTTTGTTGATGCGGTATGGCCTGTTTTGTCAATTGATTAGTTGTTGCAGGCAAGTAGTACGCAGGTTGGTTAATTTTGTGGAGGAGCCCATTCCATCATCATCATCATCATCACACCATCTTGTATGAAAGCTAGTCATATATATCAAAGAATCACGCATGATATGCACTTTGTTGGGAGATCTAATGCCTGGCCTATACCAACTCTACAAGTTTCTCCCATTTTTATAAGCTGCATTGAATGCTCTTCCTTGCAGAGGAAGCCAGGTGCTGCTTCACCGTTCATTCCTCTCACATAGTGTAACAACCACCACGGGATGGATTAGATAAGTAAGTGTGGGGGCAAGAAGATTTCGAGCCTTGACTTATGGGATCCTGGTGAGTCACCTTTTTCATGCATGTTTTTGTAAGAGCATCTCCATCCTGGGGGCTCTTCTTGCCAGTGTTTACTAGTAGTGTTGTTGGGTGGGGGTTCTTTCCTTTTTTGCCAAGAACCTTTGGCAAAATTCCATTCTGTTTTCCAGAACCAGGAATTCAGTTTTGGGTCTGGTTCTTCTTTCCTGTTTGGATTTTGAAAATCAGTCCCAGTTTTGGATTACAGTTTTCACTAATTGTGACACAAGCTGCTGATTAATTGTCGATTAACAACTGATTCAAGTCCTTGTTAATATACCGCTCATAACCGTGATATTGTAGGTCTTTTTCCATATCTTACGCAATTTTCATGGTTATGGTTTTGGTTCTGGTCTCACACATCAATACAACAAGGAATTGGGTTTCTAGTCTGAGTCTTCACAAATACAGAATTTGACCCTCCTTTTGTTCTAGTTCTGGACATCAGTCTTGATTTGGATCTGGTTCTTGCTAATCAAAACCAAAACCAACAATCTTTACTTGACAAAAGCAAGTATTCACACAATAATTGGTGTTTATCACATCCAATGTAGAGTGTTAATTATTTGCCTCATCTCCTCCACCCTTTGCACACGGAAAATTGAAGAGGGAAAAATTGGGAGACTATGTAATTAAATGCGAATCCATCACCAAGGCCAATCATTTAGGACTGACCAATCAAAAGCAATTATTTTCTTTTACTAGCTTGACTTTTTGGAGATCACTATTTTGTGTGCAGTTTTCACAAGAAACCCCGAGTTTCATGCTATTTGAAGGTTACACTTCATCCAAAGTTATCATATGCACCGTGCTTTACAAGTATGGAGAATGGGGGACGAGTTTGTCTTACTTTCAACATGAAGTCTTGTAACTTCTACGAAGTAAGTGTCTTCAACGAAAGTTCTAGTTTCATGACCGAAACTTCCTTCATGACCCAAACTTCTTTCATGACTACTACTTATTATTATGCTTGCTATGATTTCCCTGAATAAGTCAATAGGTATAAGTTCCCATAAGGGCCTTCTTCTTGCATACTTCCTCTCACCCAAGATTGTGCAAATATTTGGAAGGATCATGGAAGGCCTTGAGTACTTACCAATGTATTGAACCCACAACAAGGCAAAAATGCCATGTGGCAACCTTTTTATTGACAAGGACACCAAGGTGGCAACTCGTGAGTGGCCAATATCATGTGCGCGATTTTTCTCCTTTTGCCAACTAACTAACTAACTACCTACCTAATCAACCAAAACTTGGGACCTTTGGAAAAGGAAAAGTGGGAATATAGAGCACTTGTACCTTGTAACGCGTTGTATCTAATGCATCTCTCCACATGGAAGATTGGTTTGTCAATTAAAGGAGCCTTTGGCTAATCACATGTATATAGGTTTCGCCATTTCAATCCAAAAAACCTTTCACACATTATGTGAGGGAGGCAGATGGGGAAGGCCTGCTCCCATTGGCCTCCCCTACTTTTTGGGCCTACACTCTTGGGTTACAACCCTTGAAGCTAGGACCCTCAAACTAGGGACTTAGATCCTAGGGACGAGGCCTTCCTCTCTACTTGAATTAGTCTAGGTAGCCTATTCTCAAGTCTCTAGTGTAACCTCCTTTGGGCAAAACTAGAAAAGTCATGCATTAGCGGATAGGGAACCAAGCTTGACCTACCATGTCAGTACACCATGATTTTGAAGGATTCTTTAATAATCCTTAGAGTAATTCCAATAAGCAAAGTTTGGAGGTCACCCTTTGTAACCTTTATACCCATTTTAAGCAAAACCAAATGAAGGTATATTAGTAGCCTATGGTGATAAATCATTCATACCACAACCCAAACTTAGTATATGGTAAAGAAATTTAGTTGTACTCCTATTGGGTTTTACCATGGGTTTTGAAATTTGGCAAGGTATGTTTGCCCTAGTGTTGGCTGTTTTTTTTTTTTTTAATAATTTTTTTTGGGTCCCAAAAGTGAGCTGGGTAGGTACTTTGGTTGTTTAAAAACTATCACATAGGGTATCAAATATTTGACTATTGAAAAAATAAATTATCAATATGGGTTTCTAAACAATACCCTTGATTACCAATTTTGCCAAGTATTATTTTGGGAATGTTGGCAAGTATGCATAAGGGCTGGTATTAAGAATAACCAGCATGAAAACCACCTAATACTCACCCATCATGCAAAAGGGTCTATTTTTTAAAATACCCAACCTTGAAACCACCAAGTATGATCTCAAGGTAAGTTTTAGGGACCTTAAGCTATTTTTTATGGCTATGATTTCTAATTACTAGTGATAAAAGGGCGTTAGGGTTTAGAGATAACCAACATGCTTGAAACATAAGTGTTCACACCCAAATATAGGTAAGATATTATATATTCCGACGTGAAATACTAATCTTGATCTTGGTAAGTATTTTACAAAGTTAATATTTAAGAGGGTTTAAATGGTTATTTATTAGATTCATACCAAGCATGTTGGATTTCAATACCCAACCTTAGACCTAGGTCAAAATTCAATATTTAGCCAACCACAGTTTACATTAGTGTCGTTTGATTTTTAAATTTTGAAATAAACCTTTGATTTCAATCTTTAGTTTCTTTTTGGTTTAATAGAATGTCTGATGCAATTTTGAGAATGATTTTTTTGGATAAATATAAAACCTCCAGTTTCAGAAACAACCCAAGAAAGAAATCCCTTGGTCCAATTTAATATTAGATTCAGTTCGATCTACATTGCACCCAATTAAATATAATAGTGTCACAACCTTAATGTTGAGTTCACGACTCTAACTAAGGGCCGACAAAGAAAATAGGCCAAGATTGAAGTTAAGGCACCCCTTGAGTCAAACATGTTATCACAAATGTGAAGAGTGTAAGGGAACAAGTCCCAACAATCCCAAGTTGATTCTTGTTTTGGGAGTTAGGAATAATGGAATGTTTTAAATCCTTGGATCAAGGTTTGGAGGTCTCAAACCTTGTCCCAATTTGGCCTCCTTTAAATTGTTGGAATAAATAAAATGGGGTTGCATTACAAAGAATGACTGGTACCACAAGTTATGGTCATTTGAAGAGCTAGGATTCAAACTACCAAGATCACTCCTAATCACCTAAATGTCTAACCATTTATGTGTTGAATAAAAATGTCAAATCAACTTCGATTAAGCTTGATACATCTTTGGAATTTAAAATATATATATATACAATTTGCATTTGAAAGCTCCTAAATCAAAATGAAAATAAACATGTTTAAACCCTTAAAGTGGTTGTGGGACTCAAAACTAATTGACAAATTCACAACTCCTACTTGAGAATCCCAAAAAAAAATGTCATCGAATCATTTTAGCTTTTACAAAGATTTACATAATTTGTTAGAGGGAGGAAAATGGTGACTCCCCCATAGTCATGGTTGCGATGAATCTTATGATTTTGAATTAGTCCATGTCTTGTCTACGCACAAATTTGATTACAAATTATATTAATTTGCTTTTCTTGTTGGTTTGGAAAGTTTGAGTGATCATGAGCTCAACTAAAGAGGCTCATCCTAGTCCCATCTTGGAGCTCTCACATACCTTTTGCATGTTGTTGGGAACTAGTTAGGGAATGCACCTTGGGTTTGTGTTCCATTGCAAAATTGGCAATGTTTTTTATCACTAATATCATTTAACAAATTTAGGGGTGTGTCAAGTAACTTGGCTTAATAAATATCCCATTTCATGGAGTGATGTATTATTGTAGGAAGAAATTGGGGAAAACATAATCAAAAGGAAAAAAATCTTGACAATTAGTGATAAAAAAAATAGGTAGTAATAAAACCCATATTATGTTCTTTGGGGGTGCCAAAGGGAAGGTGGGGGGAATTTTGTTGGGTTTTGTTTTTGGGAAACATGGAACCAATAAATTGGTAGCAAGTTCCCTAGCGGTCCAACAAACTAGTTGACAACCACTTGCATGCTAGTTGCTTAAACTAATGTTAATTCATTTAGTTATCATTACAAATTAAATCCATTTTTATCTTGGGACTAAACCAAAAAAAAATGACCCAATTTATCTTTTTGGGTTGGTGATGTGGCATGTACCCAACACCACCACAATTTATTCCATAAGGTTTGCCCAAAGTTGAATTGTCACAACCTAAAAAACAACACTTAATTATTGCATTTTTTAGAAACCTTGTACTTATATGGTTAGATACATGTACTAGTTTTTAAAAGGAGAATAACCTAGTCTAGGTTCAAGTTTCAATTTCAAAAAGAGACAATTTTAGACCTAGATCCAAATATGCTTTTAACAAAATTTTAAAACTTGAGTCAAAATACCCCAAAAGCTAACTTAGACCACAAACTTCAACCTACCAACATTAGTTCAAACTTATGATAAGTTGTGAAACAAAATGGTAAATAATGAAAGGTATTTTTTTTCCTTGATGTTTACCAATTGGTTTGATTTTTCTCTATTTTTTTTACCAAAACTTATTCACATGATAGTTTGCATATGACATTGAAATTTTCAAATTCATACACATAAAGTTGTATATGTTATAGTTTCAAGGTTATTGAAAAAAAAATTACAACATAAACAAAAAATTTAATTAATTATTTTTAGTGACATTTATTCATGATCAATGATAGATTTATATGTTTAAATCGGTATGGTGAAGTTTCAATGTATTTTACATGTTTAAATATGGTTGCAAAATGGGCATATTTTTGCTAAAATGGGTGAAACATGTCCACTTAAGGTGAGTCTCTCTAAGGAATTTGGATAATCTGGTAAAGGTGATGTCACTAAATATGATTGGTCATTTAGGAAGACTATTTTTAAAATCATGATTTATATGGTGACATATGAAAATTGGTTAAATATTATGACTAAAAAAAAGGTTACATTATATTATTATGTAAAGGGTTATTTAAAAAAAAATCAATAAGTATGTCATTTTCAAATGATTTAAATACCTTCAAGGAGTTCATTAAACAACAAATCTTAGAAGCATGCCTTACACTATATTAAAATTATTTTTGGGTATTCCATATTCATTATATTCATTTCAAAAGAATTAAATGTTTTCATAATGCATTAGGAATATTGTTGTAGAAAATTCATTCAAATTTTTTAATATCAACTTAATTTGCAACTTAAAACAATGAAAATCAAACAATTTTTATGTGGGGAATGGTTCCTTACACAAAAAAATGCACTCAAAAGTGATATTAATGAAAACAAGTATTACACATAAGCATAAATGAAAGCTAAATTCTACAAGTGAATAAGATGACAAAAAAACTTCAATGTTGCACATTTCAAAATTTTCATTTCAAAAATCAACATCATTCATGTACCTTTTATAAAAAATGATGATTTTAATGAATTGTATCTTTGACTTGTACATGTCTTCCAAGAACCATATATACCAATATCTTGGAGGTATTCAAACTCATTATACATTTTAAAACATTATTACATACTATCTTTGGGGGATCCTTTTGCACAATGTCAACGTGCCATGAATATTCATGTCAATGGAAATGTGTTCACATACATTATATATGTTGCATATGTATTTGTCAATTGTTCCCACCATTATCTATCATTAAAAGCCCAATTGCCTTACCCAAAATGGGTTTCCACCATTAAAAAATGCAACACAAGTTATTTTAGGTCTTTGATGTCAAAAATCTAACAAATGCCACCATTCCAATCCTTTGAGTTTATAATTATGAATGTTTGATGGTAATGCATTTCCAACCATGAAGCATATTCAAATCAATTTTTTTTGCATTCTAAGGTGGATAGTGGTCTAGGTTATTACAATTGTGTAAAAACTCAATTATCAAATGAATTGACCATCCTTCAAATTTACCATTGTCATCCTATAGACATAATTTACTAATTTATTCCCGAAACATTGTATCACCTATGTTAGTAGTGGGTGCCTCCTTAGTTGCCAAAAAGGTTTAGAAATTGGGTGAAAGTACGATTGGGTAGACCCACAAGGAACATCATGTTAAATTTTACTAAAACCATCAAACTTTAAGAAAATATAGGAGACACTTAAATAAAGGATTTCGGTAGTTTTTTTTTAGTAAATTCATTTAACATGTTGTATAGACTTTAAAAATTTAATGAAATAAAAAATATTTGGAATTTTTATGTTCCTAATCCTTTACAAAAAGTTTCAAGAAAGTAACAACATTTAATAACGGTGTTTACTTTTCCTAAGTTGTTTAATCAAGAACACTTTTAAAACAAGTTTTGGTTTTCTTAAATACATATAAATTCTTAAGGCACTTTATATGGTATTTATTTGAATTTTTAGTAGGTAATTAATTGAGTAGGTGTTATTTAGTTATGGATAAACATAAAAAAAATTATAATTATTTAAATTTTTTATAATATATATTATTTGGTTATTTTTACTAGTTTTATTATTTTTTGGGGTGTTCTTTCTAGGCCCACCCAATCATATTTCCACCAAATTTTGTGAATTTGAGAAATTCTCAATCCTACAAAAAAAAAGGTGATGAGAAAGTTGAAACTTTTAAAACTTTTTAAAACATGGAGTTCATTTTAAAGCAATAAAATGCCAAAATATCAAGAAATTTTGAATGAATTTTTTTACCAAGAATGATATTCATTTTTTAAATTTTGAACCCATAACCAAATGTTAGGTACTATATGTGTTGTTAATTGTCTTTGCATTCCAATTTTAAGTAGTTAAGATCTAGATATAAGATAGTTCTAAAGAAAAGTTGCAATTTACAACCATCGTTATGAATGTCAAACAATTTATGGATTTTACATGGCAATGTCAAGACAAATTTGTCTCATGAAAAACTAAATTAGAATCATACTATAGTTGTTTTTCACTTATAATTATTGGAATTTATGAAGATATTAAATGATGTTTTATATGCATCCCTTCTTGAAAATTACAAGGAAGGAATGAAGAAATAAGTAATCACATCCTTGTATCAAAATGGAAAATGTTTAAAGAATTTGAAGCTGAAAAGTGTTTTTGATACAAAAATTACACAACTTAAATTGAAATCCATGTATTAAGGTTTGGCAAATATGTTTGTTTCATCATGTTGAAATCTCCCAAACAATGGGACTTCTAGTTCAAGGTTTTGTTCTTGGTACTATTGAAAGCCCATGAAAACTTTGAAATACCAACATTGCATTGAGATGATTTTGTAATGTTTAGAAAATCATGCAATGTAAGAGTTTGTGAGTTATGAGTAATTTCATCACTAAACATTCAATATTTTTTTTAGAATTTAAAAAAATTGGGAATGTGGTCTTGGTACTTTTGGAAAGCCTTGGATGTGTACAAGTGCATGAAGTTTCATAATTTTAAAACATATGGCACACAACTAAACATATTGAATTTTGAATAATTTTGTCATTGAAAATTTAATTTTAAAAAAAAGTAATATATTTTGTAAAAGCTTTGTTAAAATTTGTGCTAAATGGCATAGGCTGCCCAATATATCTTGTCCATTGGAAAGGTTATAATATTAACAAATGCACATGAGAATTCACTTGAAACAAATGTTTTGAATATTTAGTCAAGTTTTCAATACCATTATCTAACCAAGTTGACATTTTTTTTTATAGAATTTGTCATTATAGGGATGGAAAAAATAATGCATCATCATTCATAGATGTAGCTTAAATTCAACTTACTAACATTGTTGAATATACCTAAGTCATAACTTAGAATAGTGAAAATGTAAAATATCAACAATGTAACATAAATCTAATATAGCAATTTAATTAGATTGTCATTTGTCTGAAAAAACTCTTAGAAAACCTTTCTTAAAGCTATGAAATTCAAATAATACTTTTGAGATTTTCAGATGTTTAATGAACTTTAGATGCCTTCAATTGATGATGAGCTTCAAGTTGCTTTCAACTTACCAAACAATCATTTAGTCAATTGTTAATATATTTTTATAATAAAGATTTATATATTAAAAATGTGTTTTTTTGTAAATTGTTCTGTTTGTTTGGATTTTGTACATAAACATTTGAATTTGAATCAAGTTTTAATTTTTTGATGAAGGTAACCTTGGATCCAAATTGGGAGATAAAATCAAATGAACTTGTGAGAGTGTATTATGATTTGAAATGAGTGGTAATGGAGCCAATTAGTAATGTGAACCAAGGTGAGTAGTCATGACTAACAACCATATTATCATCATTTTTAAAAATAATTTTGTTAGGTTATTGAAAATGGAATGTTTTGTAAATATGCACAAATATGTTCTACTTTCAATAATTTAATAAAGTGATTTCATAGTTGTTCCATAGATCTTATAAAACTAGGTGGATGTTCCCAAAATTATTAACAAATATACTATATTTTCTAACAAATATTTTTTCAAATTTTCCTCTAGTTTGGTCTTTTTTCGATTTCTTTTGTGGGAGGTGATTACTGTTGAAATGATTAAATTTGTCTTTAATTGCTTTAACTAACTTCAATTCAAAATAATGTTGCTTGCAAATTTGGAAGTTTATCACATAGTCCTTTCATTCATCCTTTGATTTCAAAATATTTGTGACCAATTTTCAACATATGAAATAAAGAAAATTTAGTGCATGCAAGCAAAGGGTGTAATGAACATAATCTTAAGAAATTGTGGGTAGTCTATGAATCATGTACATTTTGTTTTCTAAAGAAAACACATTTTTTGAAGTTGAACTTTGATATGTCACAAGTTGTGTAATGTTCTTTTTTTATGTGACATAAACTATAGAAACTTTCAAAATATTCTAAGAACTTTTGGCAATTTCTCCTATTTTGAATTAAATTGCACTTCATATGCTTAGTCCTTGAGATTGAGTTTCAGCTCATTACTCAATCAATCTAGATGTTGTTTATTGAAATCTATAGTAATTTAAATGATTTTTGTCTCTATGGAAATCTAAGAAAGTTTTTTGTTTTATTATAACTTAATTGATTCACTCATGAAGAAATGGTTTAAAATCCATTCCAATAGGATTCAAATGGAATGGATAGATGTATATATATATAACTTAGGTTGATTTAGAATTTTGACTAAGATGACCATTAGATATTTGGAAAATTTATGATTTTTTTTCTTGGGTTAGTTGGTGCACCAAACTTTGAAACGGATACTAGGGTTGGCTTAAAATAGTTTTAGGCACAACAATAAAATGGCATGTATGTCAAATTTTGGATGAAGTCCATGCCATAGTGGTGTCAAAATGGGTTTATCTTTTGTATTTCATGTATGATGTTGTGCTTGTCAAACACTCCTTGAAAAGAAAATGATTGTTTCTAATTAGCCTACCATATTGATTGCCCCATATGTGGCATTTAAATACTCCTCAATGTATGTTGTCCAATACTTGTCTAGTTTTTTTCAAACATTTTGTCATTTGGATAGTTTTGTCTTCCTTGTCCTTCTTCTTTGTTTCTCCTTTCCCTTTCAAGTAAAAAAAGATATTGCAAACCTTCATTTGATAGAGCCATAATCATGAAGATTATTAGAAAAGCACAAGAAATGATTAAGATATGGTCAATGTTTGGTGATGGGCAAATGTTTGATGATGGGCATGTTTATTCGAATAGTTGTAATCAAGGCCATTTTGTTGCTAATATGGGGCACCAACATACACAATTATCATGACTATATTCAAGAAGAGAAATAATTCTTAAGTTTAGATGCTTGTTCTTCTCCCAATATTTGAAATGTGTATGATTTTTGATCAATCAAAATCACCCATTGCTCTATGTTGGGCTTTAAACTACTAAGTCTATAGTGTTTGAGCACAAATTTGAATAGGGCTTGTGGGAATTTAGAAACTAGAGGAGTGTGTAAAAGAGGAAAAGATAGACAATTTTTGGTTTTGGAGTTTTCCATATTTGTGCAATTTCAAAGTTTAAGTGGATCATGATTACCAAATGATAATATGTCAAACATCTATTCATTTGACTTAATTCTACAACCAAAAAGAAATTTATAATTTTAAAATTTTTTTGTAAGAAAATAAGAAGTTGAAATAAATGTTTTATATCATTAGCCGTGAACCTTGAGTTGAAGTGAAGAGACAAATATATATTCCAAAGTTTCATGGATTTGTAGCTTCATGTATGGGATACGTTCTACTATTGGGTGGGTTCAAGGTGGTGTTTCTCTCACCAAAAAGAGAATTTCCCCAAAAGGAAAATGAAAAAATGAAATGAATTTTGAAAGGTTTCAATTGACAAAAGGAGTAAAAATTGCCAAATTTTTATATTTGGTTTTTAGTGTGTAACCATGAATATAGAAGATTGATTTTAAAAATTGCATTTCATATGTGGTTTATAGCCATATATGGTTAAATCATCCCAAGGAAGATTGCCATTTTTTCTATGTTTTCCTATGGATAATTGCCACTTATGTTACATTAAAAACTTTCTAAAAAGAACATTGGTTCAAGGTTGGAACCTCAATATACAATTTGATACGAGTCTTGGTACCAAAGATATAACAAGCCTATTATGATCTAAAGTAATATCAAGTTATCAACCTCATACTAATTCTTGCCTTGGGAGGGGCATGAGATAATATGAGCATTGTACCTATACACACCTAGTAAGGACTTGAAGTAGCACCAACTTCATATCAAAATTATAACAATGTGAATAGTAGATATAAACCAATGTTGGTAGGTTTTGGGATTTAAGCACGTTTTGGTCTTGGTTATAGGTTAGATTTTAGACGTCTAGATTGGAGTTTCCAAGTTTTGTTGGAATTGCAATTGGAACCAAATTGGGCAATTGGCCTCTTTTCAAGATTGAATTAAAACTTCAGCTGAGGGTGCTATCCTGTTCTAAATTGATTTAGGTTCTCTAAATAGATAATCAAAGCTGGTTTTCAACTGGATGTGCTTTAAATTCTTTGTGAAAATGATTGAAACCAAAGGTGTAGCAATCCCCAAGAAACATCGGACTGAAAATTCCAATAAACAAAACAAAAGAAGAGTTAAAACTGAGACTGAAGGTTCTTTTTTGAAATCAAGAACCAAACAACACGGGTATAAACTCTAAACATGCCTCATTCCAGCCAAAAATCAGCCATGGACCTTAGTACCAAAAGACCAAACTGGTATCAAAGTTTCAGAAAATCAAGTATGAGCAGTAGTAGGCTGGATTAAAATATTTAAAAAGAAACTCAAAACTAGTGTCAGCTGGTATGTTCAAAAGTTGATACCCACCCAACACTGATAAATCCCTCACAAGTTGATACCCACCCAACATTGATAAATCCCTCAAAAGTTGATACCCACCCAACATGGATAAATCCCTCAAAAGCTGATACCCACCCAACATGGATAAATTCCTCAGCCAAAGTTGTTGGTGGATAACTTTCAATGGTAGGCAGGCAACTAAGTGGGACATTTGGGAGATTAGGGTTGCAAGCCACAAACAAAAAAAAATAGAATCAAGAGTTGAGAGGAGGAGGCTCTCCTACAATAAAGTAGTAGGGCCTGGTGGTATGGCCACACCACTTTGTTCATCTTTTGTTGTTACAGTGCACCAAGAAGTCCTTAACTCTTGGCCTAAATATGAGACAAATTATGCTTTACATTCTTGCTTTTTTATATCTCTTTTTCTGTTCCTTGTTCCCCCCCTCTCCTTCATGAAGAACACAAAAATGGGACAATGGTCCCTCAAAGATGTAAATGATTGCAAAAGTGACTCCCCCAAAAATCAAACCCACCCATATGTGGAAAGTTTGATATGGTGAATCCTTCCAAGAATCAAAAGAAGGATGGAAGGATAACCCCCCTTGGGGGCCTTCAAAGTTTACATGGATTTAGCTCCAACATCTCCTCCTTGGCCCCCACAAAACACACACAAAACAACAAAAAGGACAAAGTCTACAAATTTGCTTATCCCTATAAGCAATTTGTTTGAAAGCTGAAGTGATGATGGTAGTATGTACCTAAGCATGACACTTCAAGCACTTCCTTCCACCCCCCTCTCCCTTCAAACTTTCAAACTCATCATTTTTGTTGACATCTCATGAAAACTTGTCAATGAGGACAATCTCCTAAACCTTGAAAGTGCCGGCAAAAAGCAGTTGTAGCCAGCCCCCAAGGAAAGTGCTCATTGTTCCTAAGGAAGGCTGCATGACACCCACCCTGCTTGAAAAGAGAGGACTTGTTAAGTCCATCTGGGTAGACACCATGACACCACGACTTCTTTTTATAAAAATGGGTTTGAAACTGCAAGCAAAGCAAAGCAAAGCAAAGCAAAGCAAAGCCAACAACAACAACAAAAACAGAAACAAGGGCCCAAACCTTCAATTATTGAAGCTGAGGGTGGGCATCTTTGCCTTCTACTCCAAACAAGAACACTTAACTTTTTGTATTGTCAGGAGTCACGGTCCCAACCAGATCATTACTATAAGTTACTTCCAGATTCCGCAAACTTTTCTTGAACAAAGCCAACAAACCCCCCCTTTGCACCATCTGCACATCACCTTCAGCTGCTGATTCTGCAGAGTCCAGGAGGAGGAGGAGGAGGAGGAGGAGGAGCATAGCAGCTTCCCTTACCACCACCAACCCCATTTCCAGCCAGGTTTTAGGGTTTAGGGTAAAGAGAATTGCTATCAAGTACTACTCTCGCATGTATATATATACATAATAGT
>Ga0209208_10005279_pt1 | contig 18044 bp, 15 predicted proteins | sample S1TSphfallax_3_FD_187694 | JGI IMG/M metagenome (GOLD analysis project Ga0209208, IMG submission 187694) | Host-associated microbial communities from peat moss isolated from Minnesota, USA - S1T2_Fd - Sphagnum fallax MG (SPAdes) (version 2) | ecosystem: Host-associated > Plants > Peat moss >... | reverse complement strand
ATCATTATTTATGTCAATTTGAAATTTAATTTGAATTAGTAGAAATGTCATGGACAATGAAAAGACACATGTTAATTGTTTTTTTTTTCATATCCATGTTGCTAGGTGGGGGAAAGGAGAAAGGTAATTATTAGGAAAGTTAGTAGAAAAAGAGGTATTATTAGGAAAAGAGTGAAGCAGTTAGGCTTGAAAATGAAGCAAATATGAATTTTTTTGGATATGACCATATTATAAGAATTGCTATAGGAATTATCAAAAAATGATCATAAGATAAGAATTGTTTTTTAGAATTGTTCAAGGATGGCCATACGATTGATCTCAAAAAGTCACCCATATTCTAATTTTTCAAAATTTCTCATTACTAAAATTTGAGACATATCAACCCTTGAAGATTCATTCTTCCTGTCAATGAAACATGTACAAAGCTTATCAAGGGAACATATTCTCAGAATTGCAACCCAACTTTCCTTCATAGCGCAACCATACTGGTGGATGATTCTGATTTGGAAGAGGGTGTAGGTGCAAAAAATATAGGCAAGTGGAGACAAAAGGATTGTAAACCCTAAACCTTTCCCTGGGTGGTCCATTTCAGCAATTCATCCAGTCACATTTCATTGCTAAAAAAGACATGATTACATATTCTCATTCATGGCCTCTCAAATATTGATGGACTTTTGTTTGCAGCATACAAATTGACAAGCATATCAACCAAACATTGTTAACACCAAGTTACCATTTCTTAGTTATACAAGGATACAGACACAATTGATGAAAAAATACTATCAGAAAGACTGAAGATTTGTTAAAGTTTAGGGATTAAGGTGTACTTCAATAAGTGACCTTACACATGAGATGTGATCCTAATGTCTTTCATTTGAAACAATTTGCTCACATTTATTTTCATCTCATTGATGTAATCTATAAGTCATCCTGTCATGCAGGGTTCTTATGATGTACGAATGCAGCAGTTGTTACTTATCAGTTGATCACAACAGCATGATCAACAAGATGTAATTTCTAATCTGTTGGTGCTAATTCATCAGTCATATTCTTGTTCTTTGTCACCAAGTGTTCTTGTGATATATTTGTGGCCCATTTTAAGACAATCGACCCAATTCTAGAGATGTAGTTGTGGACATTTTTAAAGGCAGTTGATTTACTGTTATGGTCATCTCACATTTAATAAGCACCCAGGTATAGCAACTTCCAACATCCCATTGGGAAAAAATGTTAAACAAGACCCCAAAATGTTCTGCAATTGGCAACAGAAAGTGAATAGTCACCATGGAAAATATCAATATTGAGAGACCACAGGTGCTGGGAAAACAAATATCCAAACAACAATTATGTGAAAGACAATCACATCACGTGAATGAGTTTTACACCTCCAAGCACTCCTGACAACATCTTATGGATACCTGCAGTGACTGCAGAGGATTCTCCTGAGCTTATTAACAGACCTTCCACAGAGCAGAGTAGACAGATGTTTCAGTGAAACTAGTGCCCTCTTGTTCATTACAGCTTGAAATGACTTACAATTTACCAAAGACCACTGAGCAGCCACATGAGTCACAAATCCTGAATACTTACATCACAGGTGAGACAGGGAGACCTAACACGTAACTTGGTAACAATCTTGCCATACAATTTCTCTTGCATATATTTCAAAAGAAGAGGCTCATGTCCAAAACTTAATTTAGTCTATGATGTCAAAGGCCTTGCACTGAGTACTGGGAATGCATCCTGCTTGCTTAGCACCACCACTTTACTTTTGTGTGAAAAATAGCCCTTAATAAAATTTCTGTGGATGAGAATTGCCATGATACACTCAACCTGCATAACAAATTTCATTTTGGTCAGAAAAGGCTGCAGAACAGCAAGCTTATCAGTTATATCTCATTTTTTATTAAGAACGAACTACAACAAGGTGCTGGAACCCATATTAGCTGCAAGGTCATCACACAGCTGACTTAACCATGTTGCAATACAAACCTCTTCAACTACATCAATGGTTTCTGACACTAAGTTGCAAAATGAAGTGAGAATGAGTCATTGCCTCATCAATATCCATGTCGATATTCAGCCACCTTAGAGCCTTTAAGACACTGTCCATTTTCACTTGATGTGCCCTGCCCGGATCCTTTTGTTTCTGTAGTATGTATCTGAAACATGATGCATTTGTTCAAAGTCACATGGAATTGCCAAGGAGGGACCTCTAATGACTTTGCTAAGGTTACCTACCAGGTACTTATCTATGAGGTTGCAAAGAAAATTCCACAACAACACTTTGCAAGTACCTGTCATGTCAGTTTCAGCAAAACCAAAACTAACATGAGTTTGCTAATATCACCTAATAGACACTCTGCAAATGTGATATAGGCAGAAAAATTGCACTTACATCTTTTTCATAAGTCTTCGACAAACTTGGAGCTCCAGCTTCTCCAGCACCAAATACACTCCTGACCGCAAAAATCTTCAAAACACAAGCAATGAGAAAAATTCAACACTGTTACCCAGATCAAAGGACTTGCAACCTGATTGCAAACTGAGTAAAATGATTAGAAGGATTGTCAGACAGATAAGACACATCCATATCATTCTTCCTACTCAATCTAAGAACATAATTCAGAGGAGTTCCTAGTGAAAGGTGAAATGTGAGCAAATATGGTGTCCAACTCACTGGTCCTCATGTGTTTGAAGAGCATGCCGCAGTAACCTGATGTCTCCCATGCGGAGGGCTTGCACCACTTCCTTATACTGTTCAAAAGGACATGCACAGTGAAGAAACCCTGATTATGATAATGTGAGGTTACAACTTGAGATATAAATGTGTGTGTTGAATGCAACCTAAAGGGGAAGCCCTCTACCATACTGTTCGGTTAGCATCCTAGTTGCCAGACACAATCTCATAACTGCTGATCAACTCCATAAATATACCTCCAGCAGATTGTACCGTTGAAGCAATGAATATTTTGGCAAGGTGCCTAGTGACAGCTTCACTGGAATCAAGTACTTCAGTACCATTCTGCAAAACATTAAAAGTTGAGCTTAACCTTCTAATAACATAGCCTTCCTTGTTCCCAGTACTGCCAATACAATCATGCAGCTACCTAAAAACTGGACTGTGTCTCTCTATCCCTCTTACAGACTCTACAGCAAGCAAAGCTGTACAAACACACTTTCTCTCATGCATAGATGGGTGCATGGGTGCTCATAACAATCAATTGTATCAAGGTAAACCCCACTGTTCCTCAAAGGCATGGCTGTTCAAGGTCTCTGATTGAAGACAGTGAGGGTCAAGATCAGACCTGATATTGGATGCTTTTGCAGGGTTGCAATGAGAAAGGGCATACACTAATTTCTGGTCTGCCTGCAAAAGGATCAGTTGACTTATGGTCTGTTGCCAAATTGTAGGTCTTGCAACTAAAGTATCAAAAATACACTACCCAAACCAGCTACAAGCTCTTCAACTATTCAAAATCAGCAATGGCATCTCAAATGAGAAAATAACCATGACCACACCCTTTGCAGCTATAATCCACAGCATATTGGGAGGAGATGATATACAAGAACAAAATTGTCATTGAAGACCTCCAAGCGGCCTGTGTAGTACATGTATGTTACCTACATCACCTCTGGCCACAATTCAGTCCTAGAGCCAATTGACAACAGAACCCCTTCAGTGATTTAGGTATGACCTACCTCCTGCTGTTTATCCCAAATTTAATAGAAAACATAAGAATCACCTAAGATATATCTAAGACATTATAGAGAACACTCTACAGCAATGCTTTGAAGATAACCAATCCATCAGTCCAGCAAAACCAAAATAGACATGATGATAATGAGTGTGATCACAACCTTACAAGTGCCATCCATGATATCACACAAAATGACTCCATGAACTCTAGATGAACACTCCTGCTTGATTTGCAAGTGCACCTCACTAATCTGCAGCTAGGAGGAAGACAATTGCAGGTATCTTACCCGATCACGAGTAGGGAACTCCTCAAAGTCAAAAACACGTGCAGTCTCTATACTTCGAATTACACTTCTGCACAAATGGACTGTCCCTAGCTGCAATTACCCAAATGAGAATCTCTTAGAGCTCTACTAGAGTGAAATGCAAGGACTAAAATACTGTGCACACTTCACCAAACTGTGAATGGCGATAATGACATCATCCAAACCCCTACCCAGTTCTAGCACAGGTTCAAACACTTCTAACTCCAAAATTAACACAAGACAGATGTAATGTTGAGCCAGGGAAACAGTACCTTAAAGTACACCTTGAAGAGTTGGCAAGTCACATACAAGGCACCCACCCTCTTTGGACCTTTTCCCTGCACAGAAATGACAAAAAATGAAAATGCAATCCTCTACAAGAGAGCAATTCTCCCAAGAACAATCATGGCTACATTTTGAATACTAATCCAGTGTCAGAACCAGTAGCTAAAGAATTTATGTCTTCACTCAATCTTGCAGTTCTTCATCAATATCCACCATTTCCTGATAGGGTCCATGCAGATTACAGGAAGCAGCCAGAACTTTAGCAGGTTATGATTGTTGAAACCTACAACACTTCCATGCAGAGATAACTGGCTGGAGGTACATTGTGAAAATTTTCTACTAGTATAGCACACCAACAATTAAAGTCAGTGTCCTTATTCTAAGCAGATCACATATCTCCACCCCTTGCAGATCAAGGTGGCAACTTCAAAGATTGTCATTTTCTCAGTTTCTAATCACCACAGCAACAAGATGAACAATTGGCAGACTGAACTCACTGCAAGTGCTCCAAACACTTTCATCAAAAAGGAGCCAGCTCCCTTGAGCTTGTCTGGCATCTTGCCATTCTCAGTAATCTCCTTGTCAGCCTGCAGGCCATGAAGGCGATAACATAATGAACACACCTCAAAACCTTGTCTGAATTAGAAAATGAAAATACAAGAGACCAAGCATTACAGTATCCTCATGGCTTCAACCCAAACGATAGAAAGCTTTTTTTTGCCACTTGCATGCCTTCCTTACCCTCACAAATACTAAGAGTGCCCCTATCCTATGCCCACAAGCTTTATCCAGTAGTCATTAGATGACCACCAGACAAAGAGCCAGGAGAGATGATAATACACATATCTTTGCTCAAACTGATGTTCTGCATGCCGCTCAGAGCCTGCAGCCCAAACTGCCTTTGCAGGTGGAAAGTTCACCACAAGGAGCTACAAGTACCAGTTTGTTGGCATGCTAGATCTCTAATGGCAACAGAACAGCCATGATTATCAATTGAAGTTGCTCTCTTTCCCTCAGAAATATAAAAGGTGGCACAATCATAAGGATGGCTGAAACAACTCCCATCTATGAAGAACCAGTGCATGCAAGTTAACCCACCAATTCAGCCACTGTCCGTAGGTCATACACAATAGTGTGCAAAGCTTGCATAGCCCATGCTGACTCCCAATTCCGAAACTCCTGCAAGAAAGCACTGTGATGCCACAGCATTAAGGAAAAATAAAAAGTTTTATCATTCAAAATAAAAAACCTCGTGCCTCTCTTTGCTTCCACAAAAAAAGCTTAGAAGACTCCTAATTCTATCCCAAAAATTGCTACAGAGATTTTGAAGAAAAATCAGATGGAGCTGTGCAACCACAAGTGACAAGAAGCTTGCTGGATCATGCAGGCAGACAGTACAAGTATTATGATACAAGTCAAGAGCAGTAATCTCAAGAGTGGACAATAGAAGCAACAAAAATCTACAGATTGAAAATTTCCAAAGGATACTTGGCAGATTTTTCAAGGGCGTTGAAGGCATCAACATAGTGACGGTGAAAAAAGCAATGCATGCACCGCATATGCTGCAGCATCATGTCTCCCAGAGGCGCAACTTTCTCCACCTGCCTCACCACCCTGCTTGCATCCTGGCCCTACCATAGTCACTGAATGTCAAGCTCTGGCCCTGGATGCACTGAAAGCTCCCCTACTTCCGGTGTAAAACAGCTGCCATGGGACCAAGCCTCTACTGCATAGGTCAACTTCGGATAACTGAGAAGTAGCAAAAGAATCTCATCATCCTGCTGAGGAAAAGAGCGGCATAGACACTTCCCGGAGAGAATTCTTAAACACATGAGACACTGGAGCTCAAGATTCTAAGCCCTCAACTCATAACAGAGTATGGACATGCGACTCTGGTTCAAGAAACAGCTATGCACTCACGCGATAGCTCATGAAGGCGTGCAATGCTATGCTGCTCCCGAATTATAGTCCAGCTATATATCTTCTCGATATATACAAGCTATCCTGGCGTTTGTTCCAGCCATATTTTGCCAAGAGTTCTCCTGAGAAGAATTGTGCAGAAGCAGAGACTTTCCCTGAGGAGGCAGATGAGACCGACCTTAGTAATATCGAGAGCTGAGGCCACAAAGTCACAGTAAGAACCTCCAGAGACGGCCAGCAACTCAGCAAGCGCCACTCCATCTTGCGAGCTTATGGCGTCCACCACGCGCGAGATGTAGTCGCCCAATCTCCTGCTCCCGTCTGTGTTGTTGCCATACGCCATCGCCTTCTCGCTAACACATCTCGCCTCTTCTCCGTGTTCTCCCTCGCTCTCCCTCCCGGAGGATTAGGGCTTGAAGATCCCAATCTCAGTTTCCAACAAATTAGGGTTTGGTGCTCTGCATCCGTTCCGTGCTCCAACGAAGAGTTTGCAAAGAGAACCGGCAAAACCCTAGGGGCTTTTGCGGGACATTTCATCGAACCCTAACCCTAATGGCGGCGCCGCTCCCGGCTGATGCGTTGCTCATACTATTTTCGATTGCAAGGATTGCAATTGATCTCCTAACACGGAAGTTGATTTCTGCGGTTGGTGGTAACAGAACTCCCGACGATTTGAGCACCAATAGATTGCGGATTGTTCAAAATGTTATGTCCTTAACGGCATGAACCTGACTGTTTTAGATCGTCTCACTTCTTTTGGCGGCTATTGTGCATGCGTGACGGGATTGGATATAAAATGGGATTACTCGTGTCCATTCTTCATTTGCATGATTTTTTACAATGTGCGGAAGGTGTGTTGAATAGGCGATCGAGGAACTCACGTTTGTCGTGCACTGATTATTGTGGGCAGCATATTATTGATATCAGGGAGATTATTGCCTACCCTGTAGAGAAACTCAAATACACGTGCGAGTGTGCCAGGTAAGAAAAGTTGATGGTTGCGGTTTGAGCCGCTCTCTTTGGGACTTTTGTCTAGGGACGCTGTGGTTTCTGTTTCTGATGGCTTTTATGCATGCATTGTTCGTTTTCGTGATATCATGAGAGGACATACGCACATTTTGTCATGACTGGAGATTCACCTCCTACCATTGACTCCTCCAAATATGCAATATTGATTCTGACGCTACATGTCTATTTTACGCAGTCCCATTTTTCGTTGGCATGTGCCCCAGGGAGAGCACTAACATGTTGAGCAAACATACTTCAAACTTGCACTGTTCACTAAACTGGAATTTGTTGTCTAGCAACCACAAGATGCCTTGCGATGTCTTGTAATGAGAAGAACGGGGACAGAAACATCTTCACACCCCCACGGGTTCCGTGGACAACAAGAAAATCAAATAAGATGATCACTGGCATGGTCTTCTCAATAGACAAGATTTATACAACAACCTAGAACTCTGATTTCTAAGGCACAATCTGGCATTAAATGACTCCGAGTTTATTCTCATGAGCTCATTTGTGATTCCATTACACAAGAATTTCAAATGGAACCCAACAACATCCATTCTGACCATAAGATCCCAATTCTGCCGACAACATAGAGATGTAAACATTCACAACACCAAACCCAGACAATATAGAAAAATTAGACCTTCATCTGCAACCCCATAATTTCTACAATTCTCCAACTGTTCAAAGGAAGCTTGTACAAGAGATAAATACCCATTAATCATAACTGCAACAAAAATCTTGAAGACATGCGCATGTACAAAAAATGATATACTTATCTCCTTTCAAAGTTTCCATTCTTGCAGGTCTCGCTCCTTCATGACACATGGAAGATCAGAACACATATGTATTTCAAACCCAAACATCCAAAATCATATGGATAAGCTCTCAAACCCCCTAGAGCTTTTCATCACCTCCTTGTGCCTCTACACCAGGATCTTTTACCATAAGCCTCAACAACCAGTCTTAATTTATTTACACAACAGAGATATTAAAAGAAAATATTAGACCTAACTTGTTGAAAACATTTTTCTCTTCAACAAGACACGTATCAAATTTTTCGCAAAAATGCTACCAACCTATGAAGAATTGGAAAGAGGGCTTAGCTTGCATCAAACCTGCCTTAAGAAGTTGTCCGTGATCACTAACAGCCTCCAAACACATCAATGACAAACATCACATCACAACTCCAAAAATCAACAAAACCATACAAAGCTCATCAACAAAACCCACACTAGCAAATTCAAAAAAAAAACAAATGGACAACCCAGTTTATTCCACATATTATGCATAATCATAATTGTGCATCATTTCCAATGCTTTAAAGCAACCACTCTCACAACCTCTTTGTTGAATGATGAAAGACAAAGGTGGTAGACTCATTTGGCACTACAAAAGGAGACCATCTTAGCCCTAAACCAAAAGGTGGTAGATTTTTTGTAATTTTTGTAACTTTTTTCTCAAGCTCATTTTGTAGCCCTATCTTTTGAAACCTCCAATTTTGCTTGCACCTTCCTCATGCAAGATGACACGTTTGTAACCCCAAACCCTAATCACTTGAAGAAGAAGAATTCCAAGCAGTGCCATAAAGAATTTAGATGTCACCCAATAACATGACCCAATGCTCAAAGTTTTAACAACTAGAAATAATTTCAGTAAAATTTGACATTTCAAAATTCAAACAAGTAATTTCTAGAAAAGTTGATAGTTAATTAAAAACTAATTTATGACATCGACCCTAAATGCATACTAAAGTAGAGCACCAATGTTTTTTTTAAAAGTGAAATTTCATTTTTTTATATAATTGATGGTAGTAACAATATAATATAATACATAATGACATTTATAAATAAATATTTATATACATTATGTTAATATATATAATATTTATAATTTCATATTAGTTATATGAAATATTTTTAATTATAAAATTATATTTTATTAATGAATAGGCTGAAAATAAAATTAATATTGATAATAACACATAAGGATCAACATTTGCAATTTGTTTAGTATAATATCGTAACATGTTTTGTATAATACACATGAAGGTGAACATTTTCCTTTTCCCTACACCACCTGTTAGAAAAATAAAAAATGGTTTTATAAATTTTTTGATTTTTTGGTATAAGATATCATCAACAATAATTTTTAGTTCATTATTCAATTGTCTCATATGTGAAAAAAACCTTGTGTATGTCATGAATTCGTGACGTGCTCCCAAGTTCCAAGTTAAACCCAAGATGGGTCTTAGTTACTTAAATAAGGGAATTGTGAAGAGCTCGAGGCACGCTCTCAACTCTCAAGAGTAAAAGGGGTAGAAGGGCATGCTAAAACTCCGAGATGGGATTAGGAAGAGTGACAAGCTTTAGTTACTTACTCGAACCTACATCAAACCAACCAACAAGTTGGTTAATTCATTTTCTAAAGCACCTTTAGTGTTGGGACAAACCACATGCAACTCTAAACTCAAAAGACTCACCACAACCCGGACTCAAGAGAAGCTGCCACCTTCCCCCATATAATATTTTCTACGTCTTTCCACAAGACCCACATCCAAATAGCATTTTTGTCCCGAGGCTCCCAAAAAGGAGTCCTAAAATTGCCAAAGCTAGACTCCCGCAACTTTGTGAAGCCATAAATTTATTACTCAGACCTCCGATCGGGATGAGGTCTAAAGCAAAGTTTTAGCTCTCATCAAGAGCTTTCTAACAGCATATCGCATTCCACTTGCACACACAGAAATCGGGTCGATTTTCGACTTTTTGTGGTCGGGAATCGAATTGCCAATTTCACTTCCAAGCTTTCTTTTTGCCATAACTTGTGCTACAGATGTTCAAATGGCTCATGCAAGCCCATTTTCGACATCTACACTTTGATAGTTTTCCAATGATATAAAGAATGTTTCAATGCAAGGTGTTTTGACCCCTACAATTGAACTCTGAAATTTCAAGAGTCCCAAAGGACTCCCAAATCCCCATTTCGGGAGTGTGAGTCTTATCCTCACACTCTTTCATTTAAAAAAACATTTGTCGTTTTTTATAATTTTGCACATTGAATAGTAGGTGGAACAACTAATGAATGAAATGAAGCATTTGGATGCATATATATTCAAGGAGTTTTGGTATTTTTGGTCAAAAAAAATGAATTTCATGATCATTATTTTCGTAGGATGTGAATTTTAGAGGTTTAAAATGATAATTAATTTGTGATGTGTTTAAACCCAAATATGGATATTTTTTAATGAAAGTTAATGCAACATCTTGTTGCAACCATTTAAGATGATTTTTTTAATTAATTATTTAATTCAAATTTTCAATTAAACCTTTTTTTGTTTATGTTGAACTTCATTAATTGGAACTTCATTCTTAATATTATGATTTTTCAATTTTGTGTCATATGCATCATAAGTGTGGATATTTGAAAATTTTATCATGGGATCACATGTTATAGTAGGTTCAAAATGGTTGTTTGCATATAATATATTCAAGACATGGTTTGCATTTTCATTTCTTACTTTCTTCGTAATTTGATAATTATTTTTGTTCCAAATGTGAATTGGAAGTTGTAAATATTTTAATATCCAATATATTGCAATGAAATCACCCCACAATCCTCCATTCAAAGGAAGTAATGACATTTTTTATATATAAGTAATTTCATTTGTTGCTTTTCCATGATGTAAATCATGCAAAAATTTTGAATTTAATTCTCGTTGATGACATTCCAATGTTTGAAGCATACCAATTGTTAGACATTCTTGCAAATAACACATGTTATTTTTTTTAGATTAATTTCAAACTTATTGAATAGTTTAATAAATATGTTATTGAATCAAATAAACAATTTCCTACTTTGTATTCAAAATTTTGAACTTGTGTAAACCATGTTTGGTTGATTCAATATTTATGTTCATTATGTGTTATTTTCAAATTTCAATTTGATTATCTTTGACTTTAAGTTTTGAAAACTATGTGAAATTTATCTTTGCAAAGTAATATAAAACCAAATGAAATTTGAAATCAATATAAATTGTCCCCCAAAAAATCAATTAAAAGTTGACCTGATTTTTCTTTAATTTTTTTAATCCACATGATTTTTTCAATTAAATTAATTTTTGAAATCAAGTTTAGAATATTCAAATATTCACTTGAACTTTAATAATTTTATGTATGTCAAATCAATTTTAAACTTTGAATTCAAAATATATTTTATAAAAAAATTTATAAATATTTTATTTTATTTCTGGTTTTAATAATTAAATTATTAAGTTATTTATTTATGGACTTTTTTCCAATTTTGAAATTTTCTCTTTTAATGTTTCCAAAAAATTTCAAATATTATATTTACATATTATTTGTTTGTCAACTTTGTTAAATTTTCATGATATTTTGATATTTTAAAATATTAATACTTTGAAATTTCACTATCAATGATAGGGTCTAACTATGAAATGAAATTCCAAGTTTTTCCAAACAAGTTTTTGAATTAACAAATTACATATTGAATGAAGATTTTCCACAAAAGCTTATAGATTTAAATAAAGTTCCAACTTCAAAATAAGTTATAACTTATGTGATTAAGTCACAAAAACAAATCTCAGTAGACCCCCAATTAGTCCTAGCCAAGAAACATGCCCATTATGCAAGTGCAAGAAAAAGTTCAAATCAAATTCAAATCAAGTTGAAAGTTCTTCAAATAAGTTCTTGAATCCAAGCTTTGATTCATACAAAGTTGCAATTTCAAAACAAGTTAAAATAAATACATATTCAAGTTTTAGTTGCAAGTTCTTGTCTACAAAAAAAATAAAAAATCAAATTGTACAAATGAAGTTTCAAAATGTGATCCTTTGATTAAGTTGCCATTTGTACATATTAATTTGAACTACAAACTTATTCTTCTACCTCTACATTTTTTCTTTTGGAATTTTTTTCTCACTCTTCTATTGCTTTTGCATTTTTCCCTACTGTATATTTTTCCAAGTTAGAGTAACCCTTTATGGGACTTAAGACAAATTTGCCTTTAGGTTTTTTTCTCAAAATAAGTGAAGGAAGAAACCTTGTTTTGATATGAAATCTTTAAAATTGATGAGCTTGTGTCCAAGTAATGGTTTAATGCATGGGTCACACAATGTGTAGTCAAATTCTTCATTGTTGGCCGACTTAATTTTGTAAGTAATGCGAGGCTGAGATTGAGTAAAAACCATACACTTATAGATTTGGCAATAGTAACCAACATTTTTATTTGTGAAAGATAAGAGATGACATTTCTCACAAACATTCTTGAAATAAGCTGCACCAATTGAGATTATTAATGTCCCCACAACCTACAATCACAACAATAAAAGCCATGGAATTAACATTCATAACTCACTTCATTGTTTTTATTTCCTAATGAGAAAGTTTTCAACACATAAGTATTTCAATTTGAACATACTTCAAAGTTAGTTGTGAAATTTTGAGCCTCTATCCTTTTGTTGTGGATTTTAATCAACCTTTTAACAACTATAACATCAAAAGCAAGAATCACAAAGATGGTAGCATAATTAGCTACCAATTTTGTTCACCAAACCAAAAGCTTGTAATTTTTTGACCAACATTGTTGCAGGGTTGCTAGTACTATACATCTTAACCAACTATATATATTGTGCAAATAATTAAGGATAAAATGACTATGTATGTGCACATTTCTACCCAACCCATTTACAACTACCAAGATAAAAGCCTTGGCAAATCGCCCATATATCCCACTAACCACTAACTCCATGGTTCTCAACTCTTCCAAATTTTCCCTTTACATAAAATCCAAGATTGAATGTGTAGGGACAAAGTGCAAATATATAAGAAAAAGGTCAATTTGTTCAATAACAATAGTATCCCAAACTCTTAATACAAATTCCCAATTTCCTCTTTCAAACCTATTTTTGAAAATGACCTCAGAATTCAACACCCATAGTAAGGACCCCACATTCAAGCAAAGGGAAAAGGTAGATACAAAGTTAGACCCTACAATAAGAATAATTGTTTAATATCCAAGTGGATTTGCTAGTCGCAATGGATATATATGAACCCATTTCCAAGGACATATGTAAACCCATACTTATGGACAATGTAACCCTCAAAACAAGCACCAAACATTTTTTGTTGCACGTCGGTGATGGCAACAACATTCACAAGTGTAATTCTTTTCCTACTTGGGCTAGGTACCAACTGAGCCATACAATACAATTGACAAAATTCCCAAAAACAACATGGATACAAACAAAACAAATTGTTTATACACTCATCATTATAATATGCACAATAGATAAAAAGTTTGCTTATATTCAACACTATAATATACACAAAAATTTGAAATCTAAAAGTTTTATGAAACCAAAACCCAATGTAGTTATGGAACACTTAAATATTTACAGTAGATATGAAACATGTGCTTGTATTTTGCATTATAATATGCACAAAAGACACACAAAAAAAAAAGTTTGCAAAAACAACTTAAATATAAATGAAACAAATTGTTTGTACACTCCTCATTGTAATATGCAAAATAGATAGAAAGTTTGCATATATTTTGCATTGTAATATACACAAAAAATTGAAATTTAAAAGCTTTATGAAACCAAAACCTAATGTAGTTATGGAAGACTTGGATGTCTATGGCACATAGAAAATGTGCTTGTCTTCTACACTATAATATACACAAGAGACAAAAAAAACTAAAAACCTTATGAAACTAAAATCCAATGTAGTCATGGAACACTTACAAATATGTGGTGTGTTGTGATGTGTTGAAGCACAAACAAAAAACCTTTAAAAGGACTTCACCAACTCATAATAAATTTCCCACAAGTGAGCAAATAGGAAGAAAACTACAAACATAGCTCAAATTAGGTGTTTCAAATGTCACCAAACTTATAGATTATAAAAAAGACAAGGTGTTAGGAGAAAATGTTTCAAGAACAAACCAAATGAAATTATATAGATGCCATAATAATTCATCACCTTTAAAATGAATGTGCTAAGGTGTACAAAATTAAGGATTAAGGTTTAGACTTAGGTTAGGTTTATGTTAAATCTAGGGCTATAATGGATTAGGGTTATAAAAGTTCACAACTACATTTATGTCTATAATGAATTAAAGTTTAAATCTAAATTTGTAGTAGATTAGGGTTTAGAGTATACTTTTTAGGGTTCCTTGCCACTTGTCCTTCTACTAAACCTTAAAATAATCTAGATTATTAATAACCTAAACTTAGACCTAATAACAAATTACAATTAATTAAAGACCTATTTAATAGTTGAATGGATACAAATAAATAAGTGGTAGGGGTTACATTTGACACATATTTAGATACTTAAAATAATTCAAATTAAAAATTAACCTAATAAAAAACAAAGTACATACATATGTTCAATTTTCCTAATGTATAGATAATGCATAATGGGATTATATGGGAATTCCAAGGTTTGACATTACATGTTATGTTTGACAAATTGAATGAAGGCAAATGACATACCTTACAATGTCTTACCTACATTCTCATAGTTATAATCAACCATACTTGGGTAATGACATATGTAGGGTATGAAAATGAAGTTGTACCTTCACGGCTTGCATGCTCAATAGGGTAAAAGGAGCTCCAAGTGGTCACAAGGCAACCCAATACCCTAGATGGTCATGAAAAGCAAAACAAAAATAGGGAGAAAGAGAAGAAGAAAAGGTTCTCAATTAGATGAACTTGAGTTTAAAGGCTTGCATGTTCAATAAAGTTATCAACTTTTTCCAAGTCCACTACTTCTTCGTAAGTTAAGTGATGGAACTAGTTATTTGCAACCAAAGCCTCTTGCAAAAAAACCCCAACAAATCCAAACTCAAATCTTATAAACCCCTAAACAAGACAATTTAGGGCTCCAATTACCATTTTACAACTACAAAAGATAAGCTCCCAAAGGATTAAAAGAAAAACAAAGTTACTTCATTTCATTTGTTGACATTTTGTTTACATCATCACAAGACAAAAATTGGGTGGTTTGGACTACACACTGGATTGTGAATTATCATGAAATTCATAACAATCCAATGAGATTGGCATTTGATGAAAAAGAAAACATGGTTGTGGGTTTTCAAGGTTTGGTGGGCAAGAATGCCTAATTTTTTGCATGTCATAAGCTTAGGGGGGGAATTTACCTTACCCTATTACTTATAGCCAAAGATGAAATCAATCTAGGAGTGAATATGCATTAACACATACTAAATTTCCAATGCTTCTCGATGTTTTGCAATGAAATCATTGGGGTCCTTGCCTTGGATCATTTCCACAACCCCTTTTGTTATAGTGTTCAATTAAGGGGGAGTGTAAAGAGCTACAAAACAAACAAGATCAGCCATTCAAAATAGTGCACATGACCATCAACATCCTATGTTATTTTTTACTTTCACAACTAAACTCAAGTGATGGAAAGTTCATCAAGCATGAAACAAAAGTTGCCAAAAAGATTAGTTGAAACAAAGAGAGATTACCAAGTGGGTAACATTATGTCACCCATAAAAACTTTATTTTGGCGAACACCCAAATTCAAACCTTCCATGTAGATGTTCATTTGAAGGTTTAGGGTTTAGGGCTTATCATCTATGTGGAATGCCCAAATCCCAGAATAGGAAAATATGGAAAAATAAACATAATCTCGAACCCCAAACCTACTAAAAAGAAATTTGGGTTTCTGAGCCTTTTCACAAGGACATTTGAAAATGGAGCAAAAAATTCAAGGATGAACTCCTTGAAAACACCAGATTGTTCAAAACATTTTCCAAAAAATTTGCCACATTTGCAAAGAAGTGATATGATGTTGCAACCCTAACCTTAGGCTTGTGACCAAGGCAAGGGCTTATAAGGTTGCAGGCCTAGAGGAAGCCTGGGAGTCACACTTCATGCTCCCGGGAGTGTGAGAGAATGTGAGGGAATGAATCTTCACATTTTGAAACGAGCTTCCACTTTGTGAGTTGGAGTCCACCGAGACTCCAACTCCCAAAGTGACTCCAACAATCCATTGAGTTTTGTAAGGGTCAAAACTCAATGGGGTCAATCCATTGAGTTTTGACCCTTTCAAATTTTCAGAGGGTGATTGCAAGGTCCAAAACTCAATGGATTGAGGAATTTCTTATACCATTGAAAATTTATTGGAACGTAGATGTCCTAAATGGGCTCACATGACCCATTTGGACATATGAAACACAAGTTATGGCCAAAAGAAGGGTTGGAAGTCAAATGATCAATTTGATTCCTGACCATTAAAAGTTAGGAATCGACCCAATTTCTTCACGTGCAGGTGGCGTGCGACATACCGTTGGAAAGCTCTCGATGAGGGCTATAACTTTTCTTTGGACTTCATCTCAATTAGAGATCTTCACACAAAGTTATGGAGCCCAAAATCGCGAAAGTCCTAACTTTGGCAATTTTGGGACTCCCAGTGGGATGTGGGGCTTGTTGAGAGGCACGAAATATAATATAAGGGGGGAAGGTGGTGGCTTCCCCCAAGTCTAAGCCGTGGTGAGTCTTGGGAGTTCGAGTTTACCCATGGCTTGTGTTAACACCAAAAGTGCTCTAACTATGCACTAACCAACTTGTTGTTTGGTTTTGTGTATTCCATGTGAGTGATTAAATGCTTGTCACTCTTCCTAGTCCCATCCTGGAGCTACAACACACCCTTCTAACCCCAAAGTGTTGAAAGTTAGGGAGCATGCCCCATCTCTTTATTCTTTCGTTGTTTCATTTCAGACTCACATTTGAGTCTATCAAAGAGCTTGGGGGTGTGTCATCTAGTGCATCAAATCTTCCATTTTGTCAACAACCCCCCAAATTAAAGAAAATTAAACTTCCAAGCTAACCTTAATATTTCCAAGTATCCCACCAAAAGGGAAAAATCCTTAGAGAATAATCCATCATTTTTAGGATAAATTATATCAATCATCTTAAGTAAGGTCAATTGTCTTCAATGAATTGACACCCTTTGAAGTTTCAAAATAACTAGTTAAAAAAAATCCGATCATAAAGGTCTAGTTGATAACCAATTCAATAGTTGACCAATTTTTTCTTTAAAAACTAATCCCAAAAAACCGACCTTTTCCATGGGAAACCCCCTTGAAATTGACCGGTTTTTGAAAAACCAAAACTGCCAATTCTCAAAATTCAGGATTTTCATTAACCAAGAACTTTGGTTGTTTGAAATTCATTTTTTTAAAGAATCCGCATGACCATTGTCTCAAATTGGAATGAAGGGGCACCTAAAGGTGGAGCATATTCATAGGAATGGATTGAACAAGTTAATATAACACATCTTGCCAATTGTGGTTCTTCCATTTTTAGTTTGAATTGTTGATTTTGTTACCATATTTTCATTTACAATTCTTCAAATGAAAGACCATGTATTAAAACAAAGGCAGTAAATGGATTGGGTTGTCATGAAAGTTTGAAAAGAAAAGCAAGATGGGAACACATGTAAATAGAAGGTAGATGATCCAAGCCATCACATAAAAGGACATGCAACAAAGATAAAATAAGTTGTTAATTTGAAGATTTGTGGGTTCCCAAAGTGGAACTTACCCATGAGTTGAATAATGGGTTCCATATAAAAATGGTGGATGAGAATTATTTCCTTACAACATATATAACAAAGCACAATTTGAGAAACATGAACTCCCATTCATAAAACATCTTTGTCACAAATTCCTAATGATATGTTCAAGAAGTTCAAACCTAAATCAAGGATGTTCAATACTTGCAACTTGATCTTTTCCTGATTTCCTATGGTGGAAAACTTTTAGTG
>Ga0209208_10005278_pt1 | contig 18051 bp, 7 predicted proteins | sample S1TSphfallax_3_FD_187694 | JGI IMG/M metagenome (GOLD analysis project Ga0209208, IMG submission 187694) | Host-associated microbial communities from peat moss isolated from Minnesota, USA - S1T2_Fd - Sphagnum fallax MG (SPAdes) (version 2) | ecosystem: Host-associated > Plants > Peat moss >... | reverse complement strand
TAAACGAATATTTGCATGAGCGTGCGATTTTGGCTTCTTGCAACAAGGAGGTTTCGTTAATAAACGCGATGGTTTTAAACTACCTTCCAGGCGCACAAGTCAACTTCCTTAGTGCGGATTCCGCAGAGGATACGGAAGTGGCGAACACATACCCTTCCGAATTTCTCAACACTTTGGAAGTTAGTGGCATGCTTTCACACAAGTTGTTGCTCAAGATTGGCGCACCAGTGATTCTACTGTGCAATCTTGACCCATTGGCTAGGTTGTGTAATGGGACGCGCCTGATTGTTCGACGCTTCACAATGCGAGTCGTTGAGGTTGAGATCATCACAGAAAAAGGGGCCGGTAATGTGGCCTTTATCCCACACATTAAGTTCATTTTCGATAACAGCGGTTTGCCATTTACATTTGCAAAGAAGCAATTTCCTTTGCGGCTGGCTTATGCCATGACTATTAACAAGTCTCAAGGGCAGACCCTCTCTCATGTTGGCCTTCATCTCGCAAATGACGTTTTTTCGCATGGCCAACTTTAAGTTGTCTTTTCACGCGCTAAGGCACCAGCGAACATCAAAGTTCAACTGCCAGACATTGTGCATGGCCGGAGTGGCCTTATGCGCAATGTTGTGTATGAAGAAACCCTCCTTTGAGGCTGCATGCATCTCTTAAATGGCTCCGCGAGAAGCTACGTTCACGACGTGCAGTTGTTTAAAACAGAATGTTTCTTTGAAATAAATATGATTTAATGAAACTGGGGGACTTCACAGTGTCCGAAGGTCACGGGTACCCTCTAGTAGTGAAATAATATTGCAGGAGAGGACAAACTGAAGCAACTTGGGGTACACAAACTGGAACCATGCTTATCACCACATTTGGGTTTAGTTGTATGGGAGGTTCCCCCTACCAGTGCCTTCTCCTTAGGGAGGGGCACCCAAGGGTGTGAGCCCAATGCAAGGGTGTTCCCAAACCTCAGGAGAATGCACAAGTACAGGAACCGGCCCTTAACTAAACAACTTTCTTTTGATTTCCTCACTTCTTTCCCATTTTGTGGACAAGAAATATTTCCATGGGAACATGGGAACATCGAAAATTGGGGTAGCTCCCCAAGCATACATCCCCTAGGGTTCTTCTGAACACACATAGAAAATAAAAAGGGAGTTGTTTGTGGGTTTGAAGACTAGAGGCACACAATAACAAGGCATCACAGGCACGCTGGCCCTACCAGTAGATAAGATGCTGTACATCTACCTACTGTGTCCACACTCTGAACACCAAAACAATCCCTTCCAATCTAAACAGTCTAAACACTTTCACCAAAGAAACCAGTTCACCTAATGTGAAACTGGTTCTAATAAGGTAAAACTTCCAAAAGTTGGATCCAATGCGATTGTCGCTGTCCCTGTGGGGGCAGCGCCCAATAAAGCTGTAGGTGCAAAACTCCATCCAGCTGCATGCACACCTGGTTTCATGCTTGATGGCAAATAGAACTTGATCAGACTAGAGCGAACACAACAATTACTTGATCAGGACTAATTCCTGATCAATTAGTCTTAGAGTAGTAAACACACTTACAGTGCTCTAGACGTGGCAACACTGTACAACGAAAGCAAATTACACATTAACTAATTCATGATCAGAACCTCCTGATCAATTAGTCTAGTAGTACTGGGCACTAAGCACACACTTGCGCGAGCTTTACTTTGACAATAAATACCAGTATCAAAAGAAAGAATAGATTGAGATTTCTACACTCTAGCTGGTGCTAGGTGCATGTTGTGGAAGCCCAACCAATTTGGCGGTTCACACGGTCGAAAACCACCTCGTGATTCGCTTGTGCTGTGTTACCAATGATCATTACGCCAGGCGGATTAAGTGACATGATCGTAAGACATTTTACGGTTTCCGAGTACGGGAGAAGTACGTTGTCCAGAGATAGCACGAAGTCGACAGGTTCTCCACCAGACACAGATTGCAAATGGAATACTATATTCGGAATGGAGATCGAACTGGCGCCACTTACATCGAAGCATACGGTGGGTGAACCACTTACTTCATACGGTGGGAAATTGAACTGATTCTTAAATTCCTGCAACCACCCACACAAGAAAGTCCACCCGTGCGCAATACACGTGCGTTAGACTTAGGACATCCTTCTATCAGGCTGCTGTGATCAAGGCCCCATGTCAATGGTTTTCCATTAGGCTGCTGTGATCACAGCGCACTGTGTAACTGTGATGCACACAAAAACCTAATGGAAAGGGAACGTTACTGTCCTACTGCGGGTCTGATAATTGCTACACAAATTAGTCATATGGTAGTTTCTTTTTTTGGGGATTTTCAATTGTTTTTGGAGTCAGTTTGTAGATTGAGAGTGTGATGGCCTACTGATGGCAACAAGGAAATTAATTATGTCTGTTGTGGACACTATGAAGCTGATGATCATGACATGACTCACCTGGAGGACGGCGTCGTAGGCAACGCCTATCAACAGCGTGTAAGTGGTGCCGGAGTCGAAGATGACGCCACCGCTGCCATCAGTGGGGCTTATGTCAAAAAAGTCCGCTGGAATGTTCAACAATACACCTCCTACGCTGATTCCAGTCACGTTCACGTAATAATATGGTCGAAGTGGAGAGACTACGTTGCTATAAATGGGTGTGTAGGTCGAGATGTTGGTTTCAGGAACTCCGAAGTAGAAAGTGCTATGATTCGCCGCGGTGCCGTCAAAGGGGATCAAGCAGTAGGAGAAAATGTCGGTAAAGCCATAGACCAAGGACAACTGGCTAGGTAGAGAGAAACTGCCTTGACCTAGACCCGCAAATCCGTCAAATACTGTGAATCCTGTGAGGCTTTCATTTTGACCACATCCAAACGTGACATTTCGGATAGCAAAGGAGGATTCGTCTATGGCCGTGAAGGTGAACGTCTCATATGCTAAAATACCGCTGGTGTAACTGTAGTATATGCCTTCTCCGTATGGGTAGAAGTAACCACAGGCACCCGTGCTGCCACATGAAGTAGGTTGATATGGAAATCCCTGATACAAACAAACAACAGCACTGCAAACAATTTGAGTCGATGATCATGGATTTAAAGCTGTGGGATATGTGGAATGAAGTCGTAAGTCAGCCACTAATTCCTTCAGAACTCTCCGCGAGTTTTGAGAATGATTCAAATTAAAAAATTGACCTCAGAAAGGGATTTTGCATAGTACCGTGCATGCGGCGTCGGTGCACGAGGCTTGCTGGTAGGAGGTGGACTGGGTGGCATCAAACGGCTTATCAGTAGCGTTGACGATACATTGGATGCAAGGCTCACAATTCAGCCACACTAGGTCACTTCCAGTATCAACGTCTACAATGAATTGTCGCGGAGGTGTGCCTACGGACACTGCCATCGCGTATTCACCCCCTACCACTTTTGCTTCCACCGGACTGTCGAAATTTCCGCTAGAGCTGGCGTCCAGTACTCTACGTGAGAAATACTCCCCACGTGTCAAGCTCCTTCTCGCCGCCGCCGCAATCCTTTCTGATTGCGAGCTAGTGTTGTATGTACTTGCAGCTGACGCGGGCGAGTCCGGATGATCTCTATGTATCCAGTACGATTTCAAGACCTGTAAAATTAAGCAGCTACCAAAGATGTGGTCAGGAGCTTGATCTAGATCACGTCATGAGTTCATTCCGTAGGAGCTGGGTTCACGTTCTAGATTAATACTAATCATATCAATCCCTGAATGAATCATATACCATCTAGAGATTCTTCAAGTCATTGCAATAGTGGTTCACAAGTTCGCAGAGACCCAGGGCCGGGGGACCGCAGTACCAACAAAAGAGAGTTCAATGTAGTTTGCACCTTGTCATAATTTACCTCTTGGGTGGTCGACGTCTCATCATCACTTGGTCTCCCGCTTCCTGTTGAATGGATTTGCCTCCCTAGACAAATCTGGGTACTAGCCTGAAGCATGATGGCAACCACCAATACCAAAACCCCTGGAGCTCGTCTGATCAGTAAAGACTCCATGGGATATAATAATATATCTCAAACTTATAAGCCTGCTGTCTCCTTAACTAGCTGATTGCAGTAAAAGTTATTGCCTATGAACTGCAATTCATGAACTTAAGAGCAAAATTCACAAAATTTATAAGAATTTATATATAATGAGTGAGTTTGAACCGCTTGCATCTGACATGCTGCTGTACCCCTTTCAGGACTAACTAGCTACTTGTCAAGTACACTTTCTAGTAGACAGCTTTCTGCGAGCTCTAGAACTGTACTAGCTGGTGAGTAATTTGCAACTCTTCACTCGTGCTTTTCATACATGATCTAGACATGTAATCGAGTTGGAAAACCCAAAGCGCTGCGGATGCGTCAAATTGACACTTTCCAAATTTATGCACTTCTTTGAATTTGTTGCACGCGGCAAGAGCACGCACGCGGTCTCCAACCGTAATAATTCGTATCTAGATCAATTTTTCCCGCGTACCATATCTAGTCATTTACATCACTAATAGGTAACTTGCCACTAACAATCTGTCGATTTTTTCGAAGTACTTAAAAATTTGTTTCACTGAAATAGGAAAAAAAAAACAAAAAAAACACGGGAGTTCGACAGTCTCAAATTTTGAATATTTCAGAACATAAACCCCCCCAACATGAAATAGGGCGTGGGTCTTAAATGCATTCTTTTTTCACTATGTCCCCAAATCTCTGCCCGTGCCATTAGCCCAGGCCAAAAATGGTGACCAACAGTTTTGGAAAAAGAAATTTCATGCAGGCCATTAGAAAGCTCAGCATGCACTCATGAATGATCCAGTTTCTTTTTCTTTTTTTTTGAAGGGGCCAGGGACAGGGATAAGTTCCCGAAGAGTTCCCAAGTTCCCAAAGTGTTCTTAGATGCTCCCAATTGCTCTTAGATGCTCCCCAAGATGTTCCCAATTGCACCTGTGTCTTATCCCATATGGTTTGCCCAAAGTTCAACTCCCACTATATAAACTAGACAAGGTGAAATTTAGGGGTGCACATTTGTTTCTATTTTGCAATTGGGGGTCCAAAGAGGTGCTTCTATTGGGGCATGCCCAATGTTCCCAAAAAAATTGCTGATTGGTCAACTAATACGGCTCCTATAAAAAAAAAGCAAAAAAGTTCTGAGCTCACCCATGATCTAATTAATATGAATCACACACGATGTCCTCAAAATCTCGTCATCAATCATCATCAAAAATTACTTTTCACTATCTGCCCTTATCCTGAATCATATTTTTTCAAAAAAATATGGATGATGGCCAAGCACATCTGGACCCCTGAATTATACATGTTGGGTGTGTAATGAATTTAAGGCAAAATTTCATCACTCAAGAGATTTCATCACACCCATTTTATGGGGAAACTGGGCAGACATGAGAAAGGAAATGCAGGAGTAGTTTTGTACCATTTTGCATGGGTGATAATGTGAGAATTTCCACCCTGCTGAAAATCTCCCCATGGGTGATTCACCTAATGTCAAGGTGGTAAATCCCCAGCCAGGAGCATGACATTCTTGAGACAATTTAAGGCCCACGTGGGAATAAAGACGAAAAGAGGCTGGTATTGAGGGGGCAAAAAAGAAAAAAAAGAGGTGGCGTTTTCAAAAAGTTCCCTTTTGGGCGGAAGGAAACTTCAGCTTCATACCACGGTCTGTAGAATATACTTGAAATACAGTGTGTTTTATGTCTAAGATTCTGGCCACAATGAACCAACACCCATGACCACACCATCCACTGGAGGATGCCTGTTGTGGATGAACTTCAACTGACTTTGTATATGCTTTCACCTTGGTAACCAATTTGGTAAGAAATAGGTCTCAAATATATAGATAGATAGGTAGGAAAATAGATAACAACTAGGTAAGTAGGTTTTATACACATATGAAAGGGCTTCTTTTACTGCTACCCATGAACATCTACTTGTTGATTGCTTGTAGATAGGTAGTAAAAAAAAAGGTAACTGGGCTAACCACCATAGGTTAAAAAATATGCAATTGAGCTAACCACCATGGTTAGCTAGGGAACTGGAAGCTAACAGAAAACTGTTTCTTAACAACTTACCATCCATCATCCTTCCTGGTGAGCTTGTGTGTGCTGGTTTACTGTGGCCTAAGCGACTGATTTAGTACGGAGCTGGTGACGAACACAGCAAAATCGTACTTTGAATTACTTGTCTTCATGGAGTCAAGTGGATGTACGCGATTCCAATCTCTCAAGCAGCGTTTTGTCCTTCTTTTCTTTTCTTTCAAACACTTGTGGGTTTGAAGGAAGAAGAGAAGAAAACAGTTTTTTAATATTTTGGGAGAAAATTTGGAGTGAATGTAGACTTTTAATGCGTGGAGAAATAAAAACTTGAACGCAGCAAAAAGAATGAGATCACGAATCAGAGTTAATTGCCGATTTTTGAAGCCCTGCTGCATTTAGGAGTCGGGTGCCACTTTTTCTTTGTTGGGCCCTGCCCGCCTCCACAGGGACAGGGACTATCGCATTGGATCCAACTTTTGGAAGTTTTACCTTATTAGAACTGGTTTCACATTAGGGGAATTGGTTTCTTTGGTGAAAGTGTTTAGACTGTTCAGATTGGAATGGATTTTTTTGGTGTTCAGAGTGTGGACACAGTAGATAGATGTCCAACATCTTATCTATTGTCAGGGTTAGTGTGCCTTGTTAACATCCAGATTTATAGGATAGTTAATATGCTGGTCGGTGGAATGAATGATCCAAGCTTGAGGTATTGCAAGCTAACATTACACTTCTAAGTTGAAGAGTAGTGGTGGGGCTGGCTGGCTACGTCCCTACCCTTCTATCAAATTCAACATCACTTAATTAAAACTCAGATGTTTCAATTTTTCAGAAATTTCAAGGACAATTTGTTGAAAGTGTCAGAAATTTTTCCAGAAGACACTGTTTAATTTGTTGAAATCTTCAGATTGAACAAATATTTCAAAATTTGCCATATTTTGAGGGAAAATTATTAAAAGTCATTGCATTTAGACATTCCATTCATGGAGTTTTCCATACAAAGCCGGATTTTTTTATAAAATTACAACTCATTTAAGACAATCACCATTCAATATTAATTAATGTTGAGATCCTCGCTAGTGGACCTTTTTTAAGAATTTGAAGGAAGAAACCTTGAACACAAAGCTTCAAGCCACAACACATTCCACTATTAATCCTACAATTTCATTATCTTAGAAAGAAAAAAAATTAAATCTTAATTTTCAGCCCTTATGTCAAAAAATAAAATTTATAACTCCATTCATGATTGAAACTTTAGTCATATATTTTTTAGCAACTAAATGATTATTCAAATCTATTGCTTATGTCATCTAGTTGTAATCAATGTTGTCAAGTTATACAAGGTTGGCTAATTATGTATATGCATGAATGCATATCCTAAAATTGCATCAATTTCAAAAAAAATGAAATAATACATATCCTCTAGATATAAATTGACCACTGATTTTGAATTATTCATATCCATGCATGGAAGACACTTCAATTAAAAGGATGCATATTTGTATTTGGGATTATCTAAACATATGTCTAGTTATGTATAATGTTTTTTTTTCAAATTTCTCAAGTAGGTGCAATGGTTAGGATCCCAAGCAGTAATTAGCAGTAAATGACAATTGTCTTGGAATGACATTAAATATTTGGGAATCCTACCTAATTCGAACGACCTTCAAGAACACATTGTCTAAATCTAAAGACTTCTGGAATTTTTCCCTCAAAATATCGTGAATTTTGTGTACTTGTTTTTAAAAACCCTTTGTTGCATTTGCTAACCCCTTTTTTTTCGCCAAGTTGCAAAAGTTTTGGGAAAAAAACACTATCTATGTATGGGAGCTATACATAACCAAAAATTTATACATATCCAGGAGGAAGTTTTAGGGTTTGTGATTCTTTAAGGTTTGGAGGATACTCATTCACATTCAAAACCTTAAGCCTAAGTCAACATTTTGAGTGAGAAATGACAAATTAGCAATGCATATCCTCTATGCATATCTATGATTTTTTAGCATTCAACAATCATTTATTCATAACCAGCAAAGGGGGGAAAAAAAATTGACTACACAACCATCTATATATGAAAGTCTGTGGGACTTAAAATATACATCCATCTATTTTTTGAGCAGTGAGAATATTTTTTATTCATATATGGGGTTTTGTCTGGAAATTGGATAACTAAACAACACTAATTGTAATCATTTATATCATTACATTCCATTTTCATGATTATAGTCATTTATATCATTTGAAAGTCATCAACAAATGATCACAATCTCAAATGATTGTGAAATCATGGTCATCAATTTTTGAATTAAATAAAATAAAATTCATGGAACGATTAAGATTTATTTTTAAAATATTATTCTTTTTATTAATTTCTTGTCACCGTGTGGTACCTTAAGTTAAGTTCAAAAAATAATTACCCACTTATGAATTATCACATGGCAACCTATCCCCAAAAAAAATATTATTGATTACTTATGGGCTATCACATGGCAACTTAAAACTAATAAATGAACATTTTAACCCAATAAAATGATACCAAGGCCTAAAAAGGTTAATATAAGGAATTTAATTTGGTCAAGTGCACATGCATTAAAAAAAGAAAAAGAAGATAAAGGACTTTGTCATGAATTGTGGGTTTTTTTTTGGGGGACTTGTCATCATTTAACCAATTATTGAATCAAAAAAGTTAAAGGATAATTTAACATGTTGTAAAATTACATCATTCCTATTTAAAATTATGAAAATTATGTTCAACGTTTCAAAATAAATATCCTTAAGTGATGTAACATTTTAAAACTTTGAAAAACTAAAATCATAAAAAAAATTAAATGAAATTATAAAAATCCAAAAAATGTGATATTAGTTCCATTTATTTTTTAAAAAATTAGTAAAGACATTAAATTTGAATTTATGGTCTAAAAAGAATTAAAATATTCTATTTCATTCTCATTTCAAAATAAATAATTAAAATTTATAATAATTATAAAATTATAAAATTAATTGAGTTTTGTACAGCCCATGAAATTTTCTTTGGTATATAATTAGGGTTTTTTAAAATCAGTTTTGGGGTTTTAAAATTTTTGCAAATTTTAACAAGATAATTCAATTTTAAAATAATTCTCTAAATTTTCTATATGTTTTTTTTGTTGTTATAATGCAAAATTTTGCCAAAAAAAAAGATTTTTATAATCTAATTAAATGCATCCAATGAACATTGTTAAACATAGATCATGTAAACATTGTTTGTTTTAAATGTTTTTTGAAGTCATTTGCAATACATAGTGCAACCCTTTTGATTCTTTAAAAAATAATTGTAATTAATAATCAAAACAATTGATATAGTTGTTTTAAGGACTGAAAATGACATTTACATATCCATCTATTCTTAGATGACATCATTCTAATTCTAAACGTAAAACAATATGTGGTATAATTATAATGAAAATAATATTATAAAAAACCAAAGTTGATGTAAGACTTTTGGGAAGCCAACCTTAAATAAGTTTTATAATTTGAATTTACCTTGACATTATATTGGGGTGCAAATATGCTCAGAGGAACTAATGTGATTACTTTATAAAAAGATTGTGAATCCTTTTTAGTCATTTTCATTATTTAATATGAAGGGATTTTGAATGAAATCTTTTACAACTTTTTATTGAAAATACATATAGTTGCCCCAATACATCATATGTTTTATTTTAGTCATTTTTGAATAGATATGAATTTTTCAAAGTGTGTAGATTATGCTAGATTTTTTTATTTCATTTTGAAAAATTATCATAATTTTGAGTCATCTCAAAACATACTTATTACTTTACGTTTTAATTTATTTTATCATATTAAGTTACAACTTAATACATAAATAAATAGTTAGTTATGTAAGAGGTGCATGAATAAGTAGGAAGTACATATATAAGGTAATCATGTTGCATTTGACTAAAGATCATTGACCATTTTGATTAAATATTCCATTTAATAAAGACCATTGGCCATTTTGACTAAAGATCGTTGACCATTTTGATTAGATCATCATAAACTTGCCCCCTACAAGGTTTAGTGTTTTTACAATACTTTAACAATGTGTTCAAGGTTAAATGTTAATTAAGTGTTGATATAGTCATTAATATGATGTTGTGATTGCATTATAACACATTGTGATGATCAGACATTGTGTTACAATGCCATAATAACATTATTTCAATAATTTATTAACACTTAACTAGCACTTAACCTTAAACACATTGTTAAAGTGTTGTAAAGGCATAAATACATGGTGAGGGGAAGTTTATGATATGATGATGTTTCATTTAATAAAAACCATTAACCATTTTGACTAAAGATCATTAACCATCTTGATTAAATGTTTCATTTAATTAAAGACCATTGGCCATTTTGATTAAGGTTGTACAATTTGATTATATGTATTTAGTCACATTGATTGGTCAAAAAATATGTGTCATTCAAGCCTTTAGCCTTTTGACAAAATGTACATGTTTATTAATAGTAAAAAATGACAAATTAGTCACTTCAACCTCTTAAAAAACCATGAATTATAGTAGTGGCATTTTTTTGTTCAAAATATGTGTTTATTTCTTTTGCATTATCATTTTTTGTCATCACATGAGATGATGCTTAGTGGTTAAGACCTTGGAATGTGGCCTCAAAAGGTTGTGCATTGTAAATTCTTTTTTTTTCAACATTGTATTTCAAGTGAAGGGTGGTAGTGTTTTGGATTCATCTATAGTTCAAAAAAAATTTAAATTTCATAATGTCATTATGTATTCATATAAATAATTTAATTTTTAATTTGAAAATCAAATTAGTAATGTCATGTCAACTAATAGCTTTAGTCATTTCAAAATCTTTGTCATTTTAAAAAGTCGTTTTTAGTCATGTTAGTCATATATTTTAGTCACATTTGTGTCAAAAATGACTTGTTTTTTTTATTACATCCAATTTTGTCCATTGTTTGATGTGATTAAAAATTTGACTAAAAATTTATAAAAAAGACTAGCTTAAAAACACATATATGTAGTAGTGTATAAATGCAATTGATAATTTGCAATAAATATAAGGAAGAATGTGGCATCAATAAAAAATTAAAGTAACATTTAGTGGTAACAAAAATTATTTTTCAACGTGGTAGATTGGCTACATGGATCATTCACAAGTATAAAATTTGCCAACCTTTCCACCAAATGTGTATGTGAATTAGCAAGCATTTCAAACATTACATACAAAATGTGGTAACCAATTTTTCTAATGCAAAAATTGAAGGCCTAGGGAAAGATGGAACCCCAATCCACTTGGATATTGATCCTACCCATTCCAACCGAAATCAGATCTGCACAAGCAACATTCGTTGAAACCTTCCCTGCATTCCCATGTTAATTCAAGCAAATAATAAAAAACTACAACAAGTTTTGTTTTTTGACATAAATACAACAAGGTGCATATTAATTTGAAATAAAAATTAAAAAAGATATACTAAAAAAACTAATCAAATTGAAACAAAAAACCAATAATGCTAAAAACACATACATAAGAAATTTACAAAACTTGAATCTTATAGGGTATCATATAGATCCAAATTACACCAAAAACATAGCCAACAAGCTTGGAAAAAATGTAATTACAAACCTTGGAAATCAAAACTTGCCTTCATTACTTCCTACTTGCTTGCATACAAGTTGCAAATTGAACCCAAATAACTATGCAAACCAAAAGTAACCTATAATGTTAAAATTGCAAAAAATATTCCTTTACTTCTTATCCTGCCAAGCCTTGATTACATCTCCAAATGGGAAAATATCAATAAAGTATTAATCTTGAGCAAACATATTGACAACCAAATCAAAATGATTTGTCAATTTGTTTTTCAATTTAGATTTCATGAAAGATATGATGGGAAAACATTGTTCATCCTGCATGCTACCAATAACCATGAAAATAAAAATCTCCACCAACTTGAAATATTTAGACAATCGTGGATCTATGGACAATCATGGATCTCTCCCATAGTTAGGCCACCATAAACCAATAAGGAATTGAAGATCACATTAGTCAAATGCCACCACCAATCAACCTTTCCAAATTCAACAAAATAGGGATGCGCTTAAATCCATCCACAAGGTAAACACGAGCATTTACCCAAGATTGATTGTTAATCGTTGTCATTTTATCACAATTAATAACAATGTACTTTGCTACACTGTGTAATTTTTTTTGGGTTACATTAACAACAAATTCCCATCCAACATTGTCATTCTAGTGTTTTTTCGAAGTGTGTTTGACCTTCAAGAATTGAACCAAAACCTTCATGGTTTCAAAGTTGGCGAAAGGTTGACCTTGTTGTAAAAGCCAAAAAAAACCACAAATAACAAGTATTCCTTTGTCTTTTCTTCAACAAAAAACCCCTTACAACTATCATATTTGCCACGTGTTTTTTCCCTAATTGAAGAAAAGATGTTCATTCTTTGCATGTTGTTACTTTGTAAAAAAACTTAATATTGCCCCACAACATAATTTGGCCTTGCTTTCTTGCATTTTTGCTTCCTAGCATGTTTCTAGAGGTTGTTGAATTTGGGAACAAGGCTCGTTTTCGTCTCCCTTCAATTTGTGCACACACTTGACACGTAATTGTATGCACTTTCCATTATCAACCATAGCTTCTTCCCAATGGAAGCTTTGTTGACTAATTGTCTTCAAAGATTTCATTAACTTCCCATTCTTTTAGCTTTCTCTTCTTCTCCTTCTTTGCTAGATTTACCTCATGTAATAGGTCTGAATTCAACAACATAGTAAGAACACAATGTTCATGAATAACAACATCAACAACATTGCCATTACCATCATTATGGACTACAATGCAACAAGATGCACTACAAACAATAACAAGATCAACTTGGCTTGATGAAACACCAATGACAAAAACACCAATGATAATAACAAGGAGCTTAACAAAGATTTTTTAAAATTATCTAAACCCATTCAAACCCTATGAAAGCACCATTGTGTTGACACAACATTAAACAACCTAAAGCAAAAACCTAAAAATGCTTGATATTCAACAAAAAATGCAAGAAATTTACACAAAATGTTAAGAATAGGAAGATTTCCATGAGAATTCCATGCACACTTCAGTAAGTACTTATACTAAAATTACACAAATCCAAATGCACAATGCACCTCCATTGCAACGGACTTCATCAAACTTGCCCAAGAAGCAACAATCTTCAACAAACAAACTAGCTTTAGGTACCAACAATCTGCAGTTCCAACATAATTCTTTGACAATGTAATGATAAGAAACAATGACCTAAAAAAATATGAATGTACTTTGTATGAAAGGCAATGATTTAAATAGAAAGTTTTGATGTTCAAAGGGGATGAGATTTGTTAGGTAGGGGAGGATATGATGAGCAACATTTTATGTATGGGAGGAGATGGCGAAAGAAGATGATGGATTTAATGATAAAGCAACAAAACACTAAATGTTCTCAAATGATGACAAAAAGAGATGATGCTGAAAAACCTTTGTTGATGAACATCTTTCATATCACATCTAGCCACTAGCTAAAGCTTAGAATGTTGGCAAAATGAAACTTTAACTTTTTTTGGATTTAGGTAGGTCATGTCACAATCACTTTTTATTCTTGCCAATTGGCAAAATTTTGCCAATATAAAAAAACATTGGTTTACAAGGTAGCATTTCAACTACTACATTTGTAACAATGTATTTAATTTTTTACAACCCTCAATTCCAAGAATGGAGTAAAAACCATGTCATGAATGTGGGTTGCAAATTAACATAACCAAGTGCTTAATATCATATACTAAATATATACTAAATCTAGATTTTCATCTAAATTGTTCACATATGATTTGTCAAGTCTTTGGATCAAGTGAAATTTAACATCAAAAGTGATCGACTAGTCCATTAGACTACCGCAACGACTTGAATGGAGAAGTAAATCTCCTATCATATACTATGTTCCATTTAGAGTGTTTTAGTGTAGAATGTGCCATTGGACCAAGTGTGCAACTGATACCCAACAAACTTTTCCTTTCAAAACCATTTTTCATAATTAAATTAAAATTTCAATGACAAAAACTATTCAAAATCCAATATCTCCCACACATTAGGTCTAAAAATTTCCAAATCACCTTCACTAAATCTTACTCAATGAGGGCTTTCCAAGAATAGGAAGAACGCACCCAAATTCCCCTATAATTTTTAGTTTTGATTTAAACAAATTTTCAGTGGAAAAGTTGTTCAATGTTCAATGACTTCTGCCCTGGAGATCAAAACATTATGAAACCAACTTGATGCAGCCCTGTTAATGGAAGGCTTTCCAACGGTACCAAGAGCGTGGCAAGAGGCATCCCGGTTTGGAAAATCTCAACTTGACAAAGAATGAAAGGAGGAAACAAAACAAACGACCTACTAACACACATTAAGAATTTGCACACTAACATAGAGCTGGGAATGAAAGGAAGATTTGATGAACTTTATAATCTAGATTTAGTAACTTGAGCTTGTATACTGTGGTATTGAGTTAATTACTGGACTCGGATTGTGCTAAGAACATGGAATTAGTGTTTTCGATATTGCAGTACTTTCGCTACAAGCAGTATGCAAATGAAATAGGGAAAATGTATATCACCTTACCACCTCAAATTTCACAGGTCCAGTAATTCTTCTTCAGTAATCAAACCACGAAAGTGGAATCAAAATTTCTTAAGCCCCTGTTTCTTAAGAAGGGATACATAGAGCTAGCTGTATTATTCCACAAGCTGCTAGCTCTGGAAAATCTCTTCATAGTTTAGATCTGCAGTGACTGGTCGTCTACTGATTATTGGATCATGTCTAACACGAAGTGCCATTCAAGTAGCTGTATTAGCTAGCTTGACGAAGAAGCAACAAAAACCACCAAGAACCTGCTTCTGTCATTTAATTGGTATGAGAAGAACCAGTTTATAATTGCAAGAGGAGGTAAAGGTGTGGAATTGGCTGAGTACGTCCAGTGACTCGCTTGCAACACTGAATTTCTCTAGCTCGAGCGGCTACTAATCCTCCGCCAGCTTCCAGAGGCTTGTCGGATCCACCCCCTGCAGCTGCTGGTACTCTTTCCGCTGCGACGACAACGAAGGCAACGACGATTGCAAAATCAAGCACACCCGCTGCCGGCCGCGTATCTGGGTCGGCAACACGCTCTCAGTCACCCTCACTTTGAATTTCCCTCTTCGTCCCTGGCTGCAGGGGAAGAAACAAGGAACAGTTCTTGTTTCCCTTTAGACTAAGTGGTACAGTTTTGTTGTTGTCGTCTTTTTTTTTCTTGTCAACTCCGCCTGTTGTTGAAGTCTCCACCTTCTTTGCATTGACGACTGCGGATGATTGCTCAAACGAGTGAGACATTTCTTGCTCAGCACAAAAACTCTGAAATTTCACTTTTAAAAGTTTTCTTGGCACGTAACTCTTTGAGGTGGTTTCCAACCTTTAGACTTATTTGACCCATTAAATATGTCAAATGTGAACTCTAGAGGCACAAACATGTCCGGGAAAAGGCCTTTATAAAATACATTTCTTAAAGAACATGTCCCGAAAAGAGGAGATATGAATACAGTATTATTTAGGTCATGTAAAGCGAGGTGAAAATTTCCCTAATAAGTGTACTTGAACTAATTTTGGAGGCACCTTACAGCAGGGTTTAGCAGGCTTTTTTTATAGATTATAAAGTGTGCACAAGCGACTAAAGACGGACTGGTCCCTCCGATACGGCTAAGTGTCGTCTCATGTAATTTTGACGAAGGAACATGTGCTTTGTTTGCCACTTGCAGACTGTTTTTGCCAAACACAAATGTTTAGCAAGATGCTAAATAACCCTCCCCCCCCTGGAGCACTGTCCAGCGCCCTTTCTGGGCCTGACAGTGCAGTCCTGCCGACAATCGTGTGGTTCTGCAGCAGGGTTTGACATTTTAACTGTGGAAGTTATTTAAATAAAAAAGAAAGATTACTTTTCTAAAGAAATAAAAATCCAATAAAAGATCAATGCCCAGAACCATCCGAGGGGAGACAAAAAGGGAAGGCCAAAGGAAGGCCAAAAAATGCACAGCCTGAAGGGCCCGGAAAAAGGGAGCGAGTTAGTCTCTATTGTGGTAGAAAGCTATTCCATCCTCGGCCTCTTTAATGTCACCTACATGCAAATCGTGAGATTTAATAGTAATGGAAGGTTTAGGACAAGCATCACCTACCAATCGCAATCTTCCTCTCTATAGTATAAATGATTCATATTATGCTTAGGTAGGCTGTGCATTTTCATGGGCATTGAAATAAAGTGGTGCCCCTCTTGAAGTCCTCTATACTTGTGGATCTTAACAATGACGTTAAATTTCACATCTACACCTATTGATGATTAATAACACTCAAAGCCATTGTCTCCTCTATTACGTTAGTAACCATGACATCGATAATGAAAATTTAGTCCTCTCAGGTCATGAAGAGATTAGCTTATAATGAAACTCCTACCATAAAAATGTATCATCGCTCTCTCCAAATGAGCAACAACTAAGTGTGTGCCAAATATGTTCAACCCGTGTCCAACCTGTGTGCACACTCATAAGTGAAAACATTGAATATCGAAGGCTAAATCAAATCGAAACAAAAGCAAAACACCAAGGTGAAATTAAAATGTGCAATGCCAAAATAAAAACCTACTTTTTTTCAATGCTTACATTGATACCAGTGACCTGTAGCATGTTCTATACCTGAAGGGTTCAGATTTAGAACTGGCTGAGAGCTGTTGCAAAACATTGCTTAAAATATAAAATAACGAAGTAAAAAAATGTTTCTTCAAATAAAAGAACATTGCTTAAGTTCTTTTGCAGAATTTGAAAAAACATTTAGAACCATGCTGGGTGGTTTTATGCAGAACCATGCATGTGCAAGAAGACAAGAAAAACAAGCACCCAACTGAACTTGATGGGGGTATATTTAGCATCTTCCTTTCAGAATAGGCCCAAGGTGACTTTTATAAAAAATTTAAAAAGTAAGTCCAATTGACACTCTCCAAAAAAACCAGTGAAGAAATTAGAAAACATGTTGAACTTACTTCCTAGATATTTATTACCAAGGATGAACACCTAGAATTACTTTTAGAAAACTTCGGTTGACTGTACTATGTATGCTAACGGTTTTTATATAATTATTAGTTATGTCAATTCCTAATGGATGTACTTGTTAGTACTAACTACTAACTACCCCCAGATTCCAATGCTAATCCCTTTTGTTTGAAGACAAGGATCTGGCTCCTCCATCCCCATCCACCTATGGTTGAGGCAACGCCATGGAATCTAGGACGGAGCACTGGCTCCAACCACCTATCAAAGGTTGGGTTTAGGCAAAAGGACCTACTTTTTCAGATTGTTTCTCTATTATTGCTGGAGTTTTAGTTTTTATTACCATACCATTTTAGGAGTGGTTCAGCCACGACCTAAATGAGCTGAGAAAAAGAGTTTGAATTCAAGCATTATTGCAATTTGTGAAAGCGGATTGTCAAAACAAGATGCTATTAAACATCACTTGAAAGTTGACAGCTTGATTGTAATTGGAAACTTCAAATATTTTGGTATGAGCATCATTATGTGGCATAAAATTGGAGAATATGGGCAATGTTAGAAATGTGACACAAAATGAAAAATTGAAGAACTTTTAGTTAAAATTAATTGTAAGAAGTTCAAAATAAATTTCATTAAAAAAAAATCATATGATTTGGTGTTAATATTTTTGTGTGAAAAATCAATATTTTATGAAAAATTCATGTGAGATGCATTTTGTTGAAGGTGGAGTTGTAAAAAAAAACAGAAGAAAAGGTGAACCTGTACAACATGAACGGGTTTAGGACCGAAATTATGAAAGATTATTACATAACTATGGGATCTATGTTCTTGGTTGTAAAATTGTACTTCCACCCTTCTATTGGCTATGCAAACCTCGCCATTCTCCTAC
>Ga0209208_10005277_pt1 | contig 18056 bp, 11 predicted proteins | sample S1TSphfallax_3_FD_187694 | JGI IMG/M metagenome (GOLD analysis project Ga0209208, IMG submission 187694) | Host-associated microbial communities from peat moss isolated from Minnesota, USA - S1T2_Fd - Sphagnum fallax MG (SPAdes) (version 2) | ecosystem: Host-associated > Plants > Peat moss >... | reverse complement strand
ACATAATGAAAGGCTTGAACATCTTCTCTTTTGTTCTTCTTTTTGAATAGGTGGGGTGTATTTTTAATTTTATGACTTTTTGAAGCTTGAGAATTACCCTTTCAAGGTGGCACGTAGAGTCATTTATTTATTTATTTTTGGTTGTCGTGGTGAAGCAAAGGCGTTTTTAAAAAAAATATGGTTCTTTGAAGCTTGAAAATAACCATTTCAAAGTAGCATCTAAAGTCTTTTCAACTACATTTTGACACTAATTTGAATAGTTTAGAACATGTGTGTGCACATGTGTTTTTTTTTCATGTCCAATCTTTTTGAAACATTGTGATATTGAATGAGATGTAAATGCCAAGAAAATTCACATATCACAATGGGTAAATTTGACTAATCATCCCCCCCCCCCATGTGAATCTTTGAACACTTCATTAGATAGCTTGAATTGGATAGTTTTCTTTTTGGGTAGATTTTTGGGCATCAAAGGCATTATTTTCAAACACATTGTAACTTGTTAAATTTTAATTATTAACAATTTGTAATCAAACATTCATTAGTTTGCAAAATTAGGTTGACTTGCCAAGTGTGGCAATGTAATACTAACAATGTTGAATTGATAACATGGAGTTGGTGAGTTGGTAATGTGGATTTGATGATTTTGCAAAGTGGTAAATGAATGTGAACTTAACATTTTAAAGAAGCGGATTTGGCTAAATAAGAAATGTCAACTTGACAAATAATCAATCAAATCATATTCCATATGGAACACAATATAATTATGTCAAAGTTGATATTAAGAAAGAGGTTCTTCATCACCTTTAACTCCTAGCGGTTGGGGTCAAAAGTCATAACCTCAATAAATGTAAACATGGAAGGATTTTACATGACAATCCATTATTGAATCATTAGTTGCTAACATTAGTGGAAAAACATGATTTTTCAAACTATTCAAACTTATTAATTGGTTTTTTTCTACTTGTGAAATGTTCTTTTCAACTAGAAATCAACCATATAAATAGACATTATAGTTATTCATTGATCAATTTGATTAGTGATAACCCATTTGACTACTTATCAAATGGGACATCTAGTGAAGTCAAACAATTATTTTTCTTTTAGTTAAGATGGCCAATGGGTTCTTATTAAATGGAACATTTAATTAAGTTGCACAAACAAGAAAACATCTTTAGTCAAGATAACTAATGGATTTTTAGTCAAATAAGATATCTCATCAAGTTGGACAAACAAAAATGACATCCTTCCTATTACCTTCTATCTTTATTATTACCTACCACCTATTATGGTACCTAGGTACCTACCTAATTATCTACTATAGTACCCAGTTGGTACCATCTTAGGTACCTAGGTCATTTTAAACTAGTTACTATGGTAGGTAGGTGGGTGTGGTGGGTGGGTAGGCTAGGTTTATGTTAGGTTGATAGGCAAATAGGTGGCCAATACAACTCCTATTTACTAAGTTATCTATTTGATTTTTAAAAATTATCAATCTATTTACTTTAAACATAAGTCTACTAGATATACAACATGAGATGTCAAATAAAAAGTAAATGTTGTTAACAAAATTAACAACTTCTAAAGTTGTAGTTCATTGATAAGGACTTGATTTATCATCATTGAGGTGAGGGATTCAATTCTTAGTACTTGCAACCTATGTTCATATTTAAAGGGCTAAGTTAAGTTGGATAGTTAAGCTAAGTAGGTTAGGTTGGGTAATTAAGTGAAGTAAGCTAAATTGGTTAACTAAGCTGAACTACCATTTAGTTACTTACCTTTTTTGACTTACCTATTCAATACCTATTTACCTACCATTGTAATTTTATTTAAAAAAATAAATTTATAAATAAATTATTCAAATTTGATCAATCAAAATGATTAGTCAAATAATTTGTTGCCCCATTCGAAATGATCACCTAATCACAACCGACATGTTAAAATTGGCTTGCCCAAAATGATGAAGGATTATTTTTACAACTATTTAAATGGGATATTCTTTTACCAAAAGTTTGAGTCAAAGAAATTGTGTTTTTTATTAATGTAATGATTGAGATTAACTTAACCATAAGTACATAATTTGGAGTCATTAAAGAAAAAATTATGCATGGCATTAAAATTAAGGAGAGGACTGCATAATAAGGCTATGATCAAGAACCTTGACAATATAACTTCCAGTAGATAAAGAATTTGACATGGACAAGTTAAGGGGACTAGTAGCATCTATCACATTTGAAGTTGAATTAGATCCAAAAGAATACTCCAATGGAATAGTTGGCCGAACATATATGAAATGATCATTATTGCTTTCATGGCCTTTAGATGATTCTATATTAAATTGATCCAATCGGAACTCTTGAAGCATTTGCACCACTTGAGTCATGGATGGTCTTTCACTGCCTCTTTTCATCACACAGAAAAGGGAGAGTTCAACAAGTTTTGAAAACTCCTTTGGGTCAAATGCACCTTTCATATTTTGGTCAGCCAATTCTTGAATTTGGTTGGATCTCCAAGATGTAATCACCTACATAAATACAAATAAATCGTCACAATTTGTGAAAAAAGTTGTAGATAATTAATTTCTATGTGAACATGAATGAAAGAAATAAATTTGATAAAATCAATCACCTTACCCTATGTGCAATGTATAGTTGATTCTGACCGGTTAAAATTTCCATCATCACAATTCCAAATCCATACACATCACTTTTGTTTGTAAGCATCCCATTCTCTTGATACCTGCACACAACAAATACCATTTTAACAATGTTATTGTATATGTGTATGTAGGGCTCTGCCCTTGATTCACAAGGTGTAATGCCATATGCCCATGCATTGACATGCCTCGAAGTTGGCAAGTTTGGTAGGGCCTTATGGACCTGTCCTATGTATGGGCATTTTGTAAAATGGTATGGCCTCCCACAAGGTCATTATGTGTAGGATAATGTCCTTGGAGTAGGGATGTTCATGAAATAAACACCTTCTTGAGGTAGAGCCAAGGGGTAATTATTTTAGGAACTCCCTTCCTTTGAGGGTGTTATTAAAAGTAGAAATTGATGAAATTTTTTGTTTTAATTTTGTGTTTATTTTTTGAAAGAATTTGAAAAAAAATTATTCTGGTGATTTCATTTTTCTAAATGGTTGGCATTTTATAATAATATTTCCAAATACATTGGAAAAGTTTTTGGAGGTTTTTACAACATAACCTATTTGATTATTGGTGCAAATAACAACATAATAATATACAAAAATTGATGATATATCTTACTCTGGATCAAGGTAGCCTGGAGTCCCTTTCACAATTGTGGTAATATGGGTGGGTGTATTTCCTTGCTCAATTGCTCGAAGTTTGGAAAGCCCAAAATCAGCGACTTTGGCTTCTAACTTGTTTGTGAGGAGTATGTTACTGCTTTTTACATCTCGATGAATAATTGTAGGGTGGCACTTGTGATGAAGGTATTCAAGCCCTACAGAAACGTAACCAAAATAATTTAAAATCAAGAATTGTTTCATTTTTATTCCATTAAAAAGATTTCATTTTCACATCTATGTTTCCATCATTTGTATAAAGTTTTGAGTATGTAGATATACAAAATGTATTTGTTATGTCCTTAAAATAAAGGATAATCATAATTGTGAATAGAAGGGTCAAAACACTATACTAGGAGTGAATGTAATTACTTCATAAAAAAAAATTGTGAATCCCTTTTAGACCATTTAACTTAATCATATGAAATTTTTTTCTTAAAGAAATATTTTGCAACTTGTTATTAAAATACATATATTTGTCCCAATATATCACATATTTTGTGTTAGTCATTGTTAAATAAATATGAATTTTTCAAAATGTGCAAATTTTATTAAATTACATTGTGTTTCATTTTGAAATAAATCATAATTTTGAATCATATCAAAATATGCAAATTATTTTAGGTTCTATTGTTTTTTATCGTAAGCTACAACTTTTTTATATATGTCATCTACATTACACCCCATTTACACCCCATTTACATGTTGTAAAAAATTCTTTAAATTTTGAGATAATTATTCAAGTTCAAAAATCTTTCACTAAAACCAAAACTTAGATTTAAACTTAAAGAATTCATATATGTCATCTACATTTCCCCATTCACATGTTGTAAAGAACTCTTGAAATTTTGAGACTTTAAAACATACATTAAATTTTTAAAAGTTTAAAATTGTACAACTATTAAATTGTGACTGTTTTTTTGGGTGTGCCCGTAATAGTTAATAGGATCTAAATGTTTTTACCATCAAAATTCCTTTTGCTTTAGTCCTTTGCAAAATTGATTACTTTTGATCCAACAATTGTCTAAGTTCAAAAATCTTTTACTAAAATCAAAACCTAGATTTAAACTTCAAGAATTTTTAATTTGATTTCCTCAACACTCATATTAGTGACTTAGCATAAATATTCAATGGAGAAAAATACCCAAATAAAGAAGGATTCACATAATTTTAAAATGTCAAAACAAAAACATCTATTATATAGTTTAATTTAATTTTCAAAACTGCCAGCACCCTATTTGGTTCTTATTAACATGTTTCAACCCAAAATTAATTAAAATTGGAATGCATGAAAGGTAAGCTTATTTTATGTGCATTCTAAGCATATTTATGTAAAAATATTTTGCATTTGTCCTTGGATTATGGATAAATTTTGTTTTGTTGAATGTATTTTGTACAGAAATTAAAAATTTAGAATGGCTTGAATGCATCCTATCTTTAGCCAGTTTTCTGTGACTTGTTGAAATGAAGATCCTTAGCAAAGTATTACTAGAGATTTTTGAAATGAGATATACCTTCTGCAACTTGCAAAATAATTCTTGTTCTTTGATTCCAAGTCAATGGGGTTTTGTTAGCACCTTCTCCTGAAAGCAAACAACATGTGGTGTGTGTCAATTTTGTACAAGTAGGTTGCCAATTCTTTTACAAAACTTGAATGTCTTATAATAATTACAATTACTAGATAGTGGAAACTTATTTTGACCATATGTGGTACTAACCAGATTCAAATCATAGTATAGGTCCATTCTACTTGCTTGCAATGACATACAAATTCAATCACTTTAATTCATTTGGTGCCCATTTCTTAGATGGGTTCAAGGAAATTCTCAACTTTTTAAAAACATGCATATTTCTCAATTGGTTTCCATTACTTAGATAACTTCAAATAATTTGTTGTTTTCCATTCTATCATTAATTCATTGTGACAAAATGTTTACAAACTTGAGCAAGTGAATAAGCCCGGGTGACGAAAATTAAGCTTTGCATTGTTCAACATCCCCTAACCTATGTTATGATATTCAATTGACACCAGAGTTTGCTGACCATTGATTTTCAAATTTTCAATTATTTATTTATGTCTAATGGGAGCTTTAGTAAATTATCATTTAATAAAAAAATGTAGTGTGACTTGAATCCAAATATGGCAAAGACCTTTCTTTCATGTTTGCAACTTGCATTGAATTATGACATAGCTAACCACATACGTTAGTAATAATCTCAAAATACTATTAATTGAGATTGATGTTTTTGTGGTCATAGGTCATTACCATTTAGAGTATTTCGCAAGTCGCCTCCACTCACATATTCATAAACAAGCATCAAATGTTCACGTGCCAAGCAATAGCCAACAAGTGAGACAAGAGATTTGTGGTGTACTGTAGACAAGAGCTCAATCTGCAACAAAACGAAAAAAGAAAATCATCACCACCTATGGATGAAAGCATGTAAGAATTGGTCCTTTTACACATTTGAATCCAAGTTTCACACATAGGATTTTTTTTTACCTTTCATTATTTTCTTGCAATTGTACAAGCTTCTCACCTCATTGAAGAATTCTTGTTTGGTTTGGTGAGAAGTTGTTGATAAAGTCTTGACAGCAACTTCTTGCCCATTGACCAATTTGCCATAATACACACCACCAAATCCTCCTATACCAAGTGTTCTTTGGAAATTATTTGTTGCTTGTTTGATTTGGGCTGATGTTAACTTTTGACACCTTCCACCATTTTGTAGTCGTTGTTGAAGTTCCTTTTGAATTGGATCAACCAAACCTAACCAAAAAAAAGAAGTTTCTGGTAAGCTTTTAAATGATCAAAGCATTTATGATCCTCCGTGTCTATATCTTTAATTCAAATTCAGGAACTTTCCAAACCCCAATATTCTTTGTGTGCACAACAAAAACTACTTCCAATGGTTGGTGTGAATACAATTATTCATCCATGAAAATGAATAGTTTTTTTGCCTAAGTCAACTAACTTGTAGTTGTTTTCAAGTGAATTTTTTATTTTTATTATCTCAAGAAGACTAGTTATTAGGAAATAATAATAATTGAAATGAAGCAATTATATTTCATGTACTTACCTGCACATGCATAGTATGGCAAAATCAGAGACGTGAGGCCAAGAAGAAATCCCCCAGTGAAAACACCAACCAATAAAAGTATGAATGATTTTCCATGATGGGAAGTATTAGTACGTTGAAGCACAATATGATTCAACCCAAATGAATTGTTCCATAAGATGTCTGTTCGTTGCATAATGTCTTGAATAGATACAACACCTGTTGTTGAGTCAATATAAAGGACCCAATTCACTGTAGGATCTCCAGAAAGGTTGCTTGCCCAAACAATTTCATTCGAATCAATGGTTTGGAGTTGAAGGTTGCCGTCTTGTAGCAATCTCAACTCACACTGGTGACCGATCCCAAACCCATTTGAGGGGGTTTCCCATAAGGGCATACCACTTGATACGTTCAGGGATTGCAAGGTGCAATGATTTTGCAAGGTTAGACTGAAAGTGCCACTTTGTAAGGATGACCCAACCGGTAAGTAGTAGCCAATTGACATGTATGGAATTGGATATCCTGTGCTAGAAAGATTCCATACTTGGTTGAATGGTCCATAAAAACTAAGAGTCGGAGTTGTTGCTACACTAACATTAAAGGAGGGTGGTGCACCTTTTGAACTAGAATCTACATAATTAGAACTAAGAATATTTGAGTATAATTTTGGGTTATCGTTTGGAAAATTATAAATATCCAATGACCCATTGCTTTGCAAAATGAAATAGAAACTCGAATCTGGAATTCCATATTGAAAAGTCACAGAATTCCATACTGCGCAAGGAGTATGATAACAACTTGCATTGTATACAACCAAATTGCCATCCGGTTGCATCAGAAGCCAGCAATTACTACCTTGCCCGGTAGTGTTGGTATGCCACACTCGGTGACTATTTGCCAAACTAGAGCCTTGGTACATCACCAAGTCGCAATCGGGTTGCATGACAAGATAATAATCTGAATTATTCAAATACTGGGTTTGATTTCCAAAGAGAGCATTACCAGCAGTCAAAAGGTTTAAAGCTACTCCTGCTTTGAATGCAAAAGCTGTGACAAACAAAAGGAGGAAAAACATGAGTGCCTGAGACATGTTGCTTTAACCTCCTCAAGGTCAAGGTTAGCCCTTTTGTAATCAATGTGCTTGTCGTGGTATCCTGATTGTAATTGTAAGTTCAATAAAGCGAATTCAAGATCCACCGTTTGGTAGATTAATATGTTCACCAAGACCCCTTCAATAATGAGTTGCAACAATAACGCCAAGTAGAATAACTGCAAAATAAAAACTTGGGGCATTGTCAATCTAACTTGAGCATTTTCCCATCAAGAGGTGCACACATCATGGAAACATACAAACAAATCCATTAATATAAGATGGGAATGGCATGTGTTTGACAGTGGTTTTATAAACAAATTTATGAGAAAACCATGTGTAGTGCAGTCTAGAAGGAATCTAACAAGTGTCAGTAGTGCAGTGTAGTAGAAGAAGCAAGCTGAAAGTCTCACCGATCTTTGGACATCTTCTTAGAATAGGAAGAGAAATTGCCAACAAGTAAAGTTCACTGAGTTGGATCCTTCAGTCTCTCATTTTGGTTTGCATGAAAAACCATGCACTGCAATCTCTTTATAGTAGTCATCCAAACACTCACCCTTATTGTGAGGCCCAAACTTACAAGCTACAAACTGCAAAATACCATATACATAGAGTTACAAAGAAGGTTGGTGTATTAAAAGCTTCTGAGATGGTGAAGGTGGATGCACATCACCACATAGCTCTCACCACCTGGGTCGATCATCATAGTTGGTCAATGAGAAACATTCATTTCTTGCTACTGGCGCTCTAGGAGGGCGCTGGTAACAGCCCTTTCTGATGCCCCAAGCAATTTCGTTATGTTTTACTGCAAATCTGCATGCAAAAAGTAATGTACAGAGGCGTTAAATTACTGCTGCAGGTGGGCATGCTCTAATAAAAGCTTTCTCCAGTGCACGACTGTAAAATGGCCTACTAAACTAACACATTGTTTATTCTTCTTTCGACCACACCCCTGAACCTGAAAATGTAGACTATATAAGTGAGAGAAATTATTGAAATCTATCAGGTCGTCGGTCAATGAAAAATTATTTTTCCAGATAAAAGAGAAGGTTTTGAGAGCTCCATTGAATCTGTTGTAACTAGGGAAGCTCCAGTCTCAGAAGAATCTCAGAAGACGTGTTGCCTTTCTAAATAAGGTAGCACCAAAATCAAATCCTGTCTCGTGTTCCTTTGAATTCTGTTTGTATGACGCTTAATCATGGATCATGGTTGCATCATTTGAGAATCAGTCAGATGGTGTGCAAGTGCAGCAAGTAATTTTGTAAGATTAATTGGATGGTGTCCATTCTTTTCTATAATTTTGTGGGTACCCAAATAACTTTGGCAACTTCCAAACTAATTATATTATTTGCTGACTTTTTCCAATATATATATATATATATATATGTATAATTATTTTTCAAAGAATAATTTCTTTGAAAGGAAATAGAGAAATCTTTTGGAATATGGCAGGAATGTTGTATTTGCAACATCTAATCTTTGAAATTAATTGATTATTGTGAGGCATCTGTTGTAGTTGCTGCCCCTGTACTACAGTATTGGTAGAGGGATTGCTACAGGTGTTGGTGTTGGCTCTTGACCAGGATGAAGACATCTTCCCATAGCTTACAAGATTTTGAATGAAATTTGACTTTGAACTTGGAAACTATGTGCACATGGGTGAAAGCTACAAACCAATGTAGTAGTGTGCTTCTCTCTTTATCAAAGAAAGAACTGGCGGATAATGTTTGGTTACAAAGAGCCTAACCCTGAACTACCAGTTCTTTCCAAATACTTCAGGAAACCTGCATTTCCTTTGAAAGATTTCAAAAGCTCAAAACTGGGACAGTAATTCTATTTTCACTTTTTAATTAAAAACCACAGATCTGATGTTGGTTTTTTTTTCCCCTCAATTATGTGATGTTGCTCAGCTGCTGATCATGCTTAAGTATATTTAGCCAAATTTGCCAACATTCAAAAGATGAAAGTAAGAAATCGTACTCCCCCTTTCATGTTGTAGGCAATTGTGGCAATTTTTAGCAATTTTAAAATAAAAATTCGTTTTGGGAAAAGAAGAAAAAAAACAGGGCATTTACAACAGAACATTCTTTTTTAGAATGTTTCTGCAAAATGGTGAAAATCCTCCACAAAATATCTCTAAACTGACAGTTCTTTTATTTAGGAAATATTCACATACACAAAATCAAAGGTTATAACCAAAATCAAAGAACTGGCCAAACATTGACACAAAAGTTTTCATACTCTCAAAGTTGGCAGGGATATTTTTTATCAAATCCATTTTGCAATCAAATTATCTAACATATTACCTATATATAGTGTCACCATTTGTAGCGATTTTGTTTGAACCTCCTCCCAGGAGCAGATCCATTAGGCCTTGAGCTGCTTGTTAATAATGTAAGGCACTAGAGTTATCCAGAAAGTAACCCAAACTGCAGCTCCTGGGCCCTTGTTTCGCCAGAACTGGGGAAGAAGAGAGAACTCAGGATGAAAATATGTACACCTAAAATAATAGGGAGTTTTCTCACCTGAATTTGTCCTAGGGGAGTTTTAGCCTCGATTTTGGACTTGGGTTACTTGTGCCTTTATTGCTGCTTACATTCTTCAAATCTGCCTTGAATGCCAAAGAGCAGGCTGCCCAGGGCTGATTCCAGTTCCCTGATGAGCTACCCAGTGACTTGTTGGGAACCGGAATTCGTCCAGGGCTGCCCGCTCTCCACCACTATATCCATATGGTAGCCCAAAGGTTCTGATGACTGCTCCCAGGGCAAAGTGTGGGGCCAATTCAAGTAAAGCCTAAAAGCCAAGAGCTTTACAATGTGAAAAGACCAATATGATTTTTACTTTTAAAATTCTTTCCATGATACTCAGCAACTGCCCTCTGGGTAGCAGGTATTTCAAAACTTGAAACGCCCCTATCAATGGGCATTATGTTTTTTTGCTCACCATTCATGGACAACAATTATAGTGAGGAATTTGCCCTCCAACTACAGTAAAAACAACAATCCTATTAGGGAAGAGCGTTGACAGAGAGGTTGGTCAGTCAGGCTGGTGATTGACAACCAGCAAGCAAACCAGGCACGCAGTCAAGTGTGTAAAGGAGAAAGAATTCAAAGCATTCTAGTGTTTTTTCTTTTAGTCTTATGATGCTTGCTTTGTTTTTATTCTCTGGTGTACTTCATCTTCTAAATAGCTTGCTGAACACCTTCCTATACAAATCCTAGTTTTAAAGAAAGAAAAGCATGGTCTGCCCAACTATAAATAAGAGCATTTTTTTGCCATGTGGCTACTAGACCATGACAAGTATGAGTTTTGTAGCCTTCTTTGATAGGATTACTTTGTCTGCTTGTGATTTTCAAAGGTCTGGATGATGAAAACACATTTCAAAACAAATAGTATGTGTCAGCTTGAATTGTCCTGCAAGGAGATTGGGTTTTCATTTAAGGTTTTTTCTTAGCTCATTTGGGTTTGTTGACAAAGCACCCAACAAACTCAATCATGCTGAAACCCACATCCACCCCCTTCCCTAAAAAAAGAACTAAAAAGGAGAAAAAGAACCGGTGGCAGTGAGGTTTTATGTCTCCTAAACTTTATAGATTTTTTTAGCATGGTGGGACATATGAAAACAAACTACTTTTTGAAGCAGAGGAAGATAGGGACAATATCAACAACAACATAAATAGACAACAAAGCTTGGCATTTGTTCCTCTTACTACCCTAATGGTGTTTCACTTTGCCTGCTCATGGTGGGCAATAGGGCATAGGGAAAAGCAGATTTGACTCAAGCATTTTCTAGCAAGGGACTAGCAAAACTTGTAAGAGGATTTTTTTTTTGCAAGCCCAAGCTTTGTTGGCCAATTTGAGTTCCATCCCCTTTCCCCAACATGATCTTCCAATTCACAAACATTTATTATACAGTTTAGCCTTTGGCCATATAAAGGAATACTCTCAGGGAGCTCGCATTTTGGCACCATTTTCTATTACACCCATGTCCTTTGACAGCACCTCAACTTTCACAACATTACACCCCAAACTAGATGGCTACTTCTTACTTTTCTTTGAAAACTACAAGCAAAACTAGGACCTTGAGTTTTCTTCCGATTCTTTCAAGTTGGGAGTCCAATGCATGTTGCATTTATTAGCAAGTGGTCCTTCTAGGATGGTTTTTGAGCACCTTCGAAACAATTTTCACCTTGAAGATTTAGCGAGTGGATTCCCTCAATTGTTCCAACTTTGTTTTCATATTACACAAGGCCATAATCCACCCCAAATTACACGTGTCCTTGGAGCGGCCTACCTCTTAGCTATGACCAAGCCTTTAGGTGGAATTAGTCCGATTGCAGTGGGGGAAACATTGTATCGACTCATAAGCCGTGCTTTATGTCTTCAATTCCATGAAACTTTTACAACACATTTTCCCCCACACTAATTTGGAGTTGTAATTAAGGGTGGCTATGAAACAATATTCCATAACATTAAATGCAACCTGGACCTTCACCTTGATTGGGTTGTTCTTGAATTAGACTTAAGAAATGCCTTCAATTCAATGTCAAAAAGGGTCATATTTAAAGAACTTTATGCAACAAGTGGGGGCATCATATAATTCATCCCCTTTGTTCATGCATTCTATGTATTCAAGTCCCCTTTGTTTTATAGTCATTGTAATTATGAAGGTGATGTCATAATCATCCCATCTGCGACTTGTCAAGGTGACCTTTGGGGGGTGCATTATTCGCTTTAACCCATTTTAAGGCTTTACATTTTATAGTTAATCATATTTCGTCTTGTTTATTTCCATCCATTGTAGATGACATTCACATCATAGGTCCTTTTCAATTGCATCATCTACTTATAAACACTTCCATATTGAACTTCATGTGATAGGTCTTTCCATCCAACCTAAGAAACGCATTGCATGGTCACCTTTTAGCTTGTCACCAAACTTCAACACCCCATCCCAATTTACCACCCCATTCAAAGGAATTAAATTCTTGGGTTTAGTCTGGCATTGTAACTTTCACATCATCCTTCATCAAAGAAACCATGCAAGAGAATGTTCAACATATGGACCATCACTTGAGAATGGGTGTTGTTTAGATGGCCATTGGAATTCTAACATGTTGTTTCGTGCAATGCCCATCATATCTTTTACGATGCACACCTCCATCTTCCACCTTCATAGAGTATTTTATTTCCTTTGATTTATCCTTCCATAAAATGTTTGGACACCTTTTGGGTCCATGATCCTTTGATAGCCTAGAATGACCTTTAGCTCATAAATAAACTTCCCTCCCAATAACTTTTAGTGTTGTTGGGCTCATATTGACATCCACCATCACCCTAACAATTTACTTAAGGAGTTAGGCCCTTATTACTTTAGTCATAGTTGTTGGGTTTACGGTTGATCAACGTCCTTTCCTTCTTAAAGCTTCAACACGAATCAACAACACATTTCCTTTTTAGCAACACTTCAAAGCAGCATGTGATCTTCTACCACCTTTAACCCATGCACGTTTTCCTCCATTTGAACAATTCATCAGACAATAAATGGTTAAATTTCAAGATTCCATTTCAGAGCATTTGCACCATCATACCTTTTTCAACATGCTCTCCAACGAGAAATTTGAGGCCCATCATGCTTGAATTTTATTGTCGCAACCCCACTTTTGGAAGAGTGTGAGGATGACACTCACACTCTCGAAATGGGGTCCTTTGGGACTCCTGAAACTTTAAAGTTCAATTGCAGGGGTCAAAACACCTCGCCTTGAGGCGTTCTTCATGTCATTCGAAAGCTATTAAAGTGAAAATGTCGAAAATGGCCTTGTATGAACCATTTGGACATCTGCAGCACACGTTATGGCAAAAAGAAAGGTCGGGAGTCAAACTGCCAATTTGATTCCCGACCACTAAAAGTCAAGAATCGACCCAACCCCGGTGTGTGTAGATGGAGTGCGACACACCATTGGAAAGCTCTCCAATCTGAGGTATGAACAAAGAGTTATGAACTCACAAAGTCCCAAGAGTCTAAATTGGGATAGTTTCGGGACTCCTCCTTGGGAGTCCCGGGACAAAAAGCCATTCGGATGTGGGTGCCACGGAGTAACGCAGAGAATATTATATGGGGGAAGGTGGTGACTTCCCCCAAGTCTAGGCCGTGGTGAATCTTTTGAGTCTAGAATTGCCCGTAGCTTGTCCTAGCACTAAAGGTGCTCCAGAATGCGAACTAACTAATTTGTTGGTTGGTTTGATGTAGGTGCGAGTGAGTAACTAAAGCTTGTCCCTCTTCCTAGTCCCATCTCGGAGTTTTAGCACGCCCCTTTACCCCTTTTAGTGCTAAGAGTTGGGAACGTGCCTTCAAGTCCTCACAATTATGCTGTTTTAGAAACCAAGGCCCACCTTGAGCCTAACTTGGGACTTGGGAGCGCGTCATTTATCATGTTTTGGTCCAGGGGTAGGTGTTGGCATATAGTTCGATTAATCTTCCCAACTTTTCGATTATTTTCCCTAGGTTTTTGCAAAACATTTTATACATGATTTGGATTACCCCATCTTTCAATTGTAAGCGTCGTTTAATGTGTGTACACACATCCCATCAACCCTATGGGTAACCACCTCTTACGTTGTGTTCATGGCAACTAACACATTGGAACCCATGATGTAATTTGCAATAGCTTTACTGCCATTACATGAATTGTTGCACTTTTTTCAACCACAATTAATTTGTCTCATCAACGAAGTCGACATTATGTTTACAAAAGATGGCATTTGCACCTTAACCAACGTTATCATTACCAACTAAACACAAGAGGATTTACTTCCCCAATCTTGCACAATTCAAGGACTTGTTGCATTGAATGTAACTCAAACTAAAGAAAATAACTATCGCAATTGACACCCCACTAATCAATTGCTCCCCTTAGCAATTGAGGTATTTGGTTACTTACACAATGATGTTGATGTGTTTTTACATGATTGTGCCAATGCCATTTGAAGCTTAAAGGGGACAAAAGGCCTTCATCTTTCTACCTTGGTCATTTTTCTTTATCAAAAAAATTTGATCACATTACAAAAGATGCAAGCGTGTTCCATCTTAAGTCGGGCGATAGTCATAGGTTTAGCTACTTCTTGACTTGCACCCCTTCAAGACACACCTCCCATCACCATGGCCAACCTATTGCAAGTTGTCAATTTTTGACATGTAAATATGGCCGACCTTCCACAAGTGGTTAGTCATGGACATACATAGATTTTCTTAACAACTTTGAACCAACTTGACGACCTGTCACTTTTCCCTTTTCCTTTATTTTACTCCTTTGTACATTTCCCTAATCTACAGTATGTTTCTTCATAAAAAATTACAAGTCTTTAATCATATCAGGTCTTTATGATCTCCAATAAGCACACATGTGAAGGTAACAGGAAGGAAGCACACATAATGATGGAAGGAAACATGTGATACCCACCTCACCTTCTTGAGTGAGTGACCACTTGCAGGCTCTACTTAAGACAGAAAATGTTAAATTCGGAGTCAAAGACCCTACTTTAGCCTATCAACCTCGACTTTAGAACTAACCCCCCAACATATGGGTTTTCACTATGGTTCCAGTGTAGGTGCTGCGTCACCCAGGGTCACGAATGGTGATAAGAAAGTGTATTATTAATAGTAACTAGTGTGGCCTGTGCTGTTCGCCCATGTGTTACCACGTCCTCAACTGTTTTTTCCTTCCGAAACTGGTTTTTTGGAATTTATTTGAATTTTCAGCGACAGAAATTACTTAGAAACCAATATCTCTCACCTTCTGAATCCAAATCTTACCAAATAAATTCCATTAAATCCTGCTCATCAAGATCTTTCCAACAATACCAAAGGCACATTTCAATTCCTCAGCTACGATTTAATTTAATTTCTAGTGAAGAAATCATTCATTATTCAAGAACTTTTGTAAGCAAGTCCAAATGCCATGGAACCAAGACCATGCACCCCTCCTTGTCGTGAGCTTTTCAAAGACACCAAGAACATGAACTGAAGCATCCGGGTTCAGTGGATCTCATAACTACAATACAAAACAAAACAAAACAAACTGAGACCTTCCTTCACAGATGGCAGAGCCGGTAGGACTTTTCTAGGATTTGTGAAGGGTCCTTTACCTTCAGTAGGCTACAATTTCTTCCACAAAAGAGGATGGTGTGACCAAAATGGAGGTTGGATGAAGTTTTTGCTGATAGGGGACAAATGAAACCAAGATGGAGTTAGGGTTTCTTACAATAATCAGAGCTTTGGCTGAGTCATCAGGAATGTTGTTCCTTTGTTCGTCATGAGCTTGTGGGGGCGATGTCATGGTGCGGTTCTTGCTGAGTGACAATGGATTTCGGCGCCCTGTTGGCTTCATGGAATGTGTGAAAGTGTCTCTTCTTATTTTTGGCAACCAGGATTCTATGAAGGTTCCTTCCTATGTGTATATTTATGAGACTGGCAGCAGAACTTGGTGCATGGTGGAGGACGATGGTCCATAAGAGGCGACAAATGGGCAGTTTGGAGCAAGGGTTTTTGCAGAAGAAAGGAGCTAAGTGTATGGTCTCTTGAGTAGATAGAAATGGGCAGATACAGAGAAATGATAATAGATTGTGTGTTTGGACTTTCTTTGGGTTCTTTTGTGTGAACTTCATGATGACATTTTAGGTTTGCTGGCGATCTTTCTTCCGCTGCGTCATGGTAGACCACCAGTGTTGTCATAACTTTGTACCCATCATAATAACGAAATTTCTGCTAGGGAGATGATGACAGAAACTATAAAGTCAGAGCTTAACTGAATTTCTGCTGTAGTTGTGGCAACACCGTGTTGCAATTCATATTTGATTCACCTAGAGGGGTTCAGATATGGGAGATGAACAGAGAGGGAAAGCATGGAATTTGATAGCCAGCTTTACTGTCAATCAGGGAAGCTAGCATTGGGTGTTATGAGGTATTCATTGGGCTGTTATGTTTCCAAGAGCAGAGTGGTGGGCAAGAGAGAATTCAATTACAACTTAGTTGTAGTGACAGTGACCAAATTATGGGTTTCATGGGTATGGGAGTTGAGACTTTGTGATCAGTGTTGCTATAGTTGTGTTAATGTTATGAGTGGTAATGTGAGGCAAATCCAAAAGTGAGGGTGAAAATCCTTTCACAACAAATTTAAGTGAGAAAACCAGTTCACTCCCTCTCTTTTTTCACTATGTACTGCATTCATCCCAACTTTTTGATTTGGGCGACTTTGTGAAAAACTAATGTGTAAGGTGATCTGCATGAACATGTACCATCATCAAAAGTACTGTATGGTTCCAGTCCTAGAGACTGAAATCTTCCCTGTCATGAGGTGACTACTGTAACTTAAGGTTAATTTCCACATTGACAAAATGAATAAATTTTTTTTTCAAAAAATGCATTTGTTTTTTAATTTTGAAATTATATATTTTTCCATCATCTATTATAATATTTTGATATGAGCGGTGAAATTAATTCAGAGTGTAGCCTATGATAATTATGATGATTTTCAACATTTCACCTTCATGTTTTCACAAAATTTCATTTCACTATTTTGAGGATTATTTAATGACTAAACTGACCTTAGGGTAAGGTATAAGGGCGTTGATGTGAAGTGGTGCAGCAGAAGCTTGATTCTGGTATATCCTGCATTTGAGGTCATTACTATATGTAACAACCAGTGTTGTGTGCATAAATGGTTTGGGACTTACACTCTGAGTAAGTGTAAATCTCATAATGAAATTGATTTACACTCTGTGCAGCTGTAAGTGTAAATGTAGAATATGAAACGGGTAAGTGTAAAAAATATATATTTATAGAATTTTACACAGTCTGATAAAAAAATGTAAATGGCTATGTAAAACAATGTAAAAAATGTTATTTTTATTTAAGGAAGGGAGATTTCATAATGTTTTTGAGAATAAGCCAGCTAAATGACCCATTGCAAAATAAAACCATCAAAATATACACCCACAACTAATTCATACGACTTTGCAAGAAGGTCTGGTCATTAAAGATACATAATAAAATTATCTATAAAGTAAAGAAAACAACACTAGAACCTTGAGCTTGATCATAAATAGCGTGAGATTCAAAAAAATAAAAAACATTAGCATTCAACGGCTGGGGACCGCAGTTTTTGTCGTGAACTGAGTTTCACCCTGTCTCTCCTTTTTCTTTAGGTAGGCTAGCGCCTCCACTGCTGCTGCATATATTTTCACTGCTCCTACTTGTAAAGCTACTATAATTAGTCTTGAACCTTGTGCATTAAATGCTGATTTTCATCATTTTATTCCCAGATTTAATAAAATTTCCTTATTTTATGGATACCCCAGAAAAAAGGGTTTGAGGTGAAAGGAGGCTCAAAGACAGGTTGACTTTACAAATAACTTTAGTATTTACACTTACACTTACATGCCCCAAAACATTTACACGGGGCCATGTAAGTTTATTTGACAAATATTTACACTGGCCTTGTGTAAGTGTTTTTAAGAAAAAAATACACTTCAACAGGATAAGTATAAGTGTAAAAAGTTTGAATGTGTAAGTGTAAGTGGATTTACACATTTGTATATA
>Ga0209208_10005276_pt1 | contig 18056 bp, 14 predicted proteins | sample S1TSphfallax_3_FD_187694 | JGI IMG/M metagenome (GOLD analysis project Ga0209208, IMG submission 187694) | Host-associated microbial communities from peat moss isolated from Minnesota, USA - S1T2_Fd - Sphagnum fallax MG (SPAdes) (version 2) | ecosystem: Host-associated > Plants > Peat moss >... | reverse complement strand
AGCACAAGGAGGGGAGGGGGAGAGGGAGAGGGAGAGGGGGGAAACTGGGGGATGGTCTTCTTCTTTCTTCGCTCGTGAGGAGTTGTGGTCTCGCGGATCGGTTTCGGACTCTTGGGGTATGTGCGTCTCTCTTTCTTGCTCTGCTGCTGCATTTTGAGTTCTTTTTGGAATTGAATCTTTGAAACTCAGATATAGTTTTTGTTTTTGTTGTCGGATGTGTTGTGGTAGAATGAATTCACTCCAGATTTTTTTGGGAGCTTGCTGCATACGTACATAGAGTCTTGTTTGGAATTTGAGATCGGGATTGAGAGAGAGAGAGAGAGAGAGAGATCCAGGGGTGTGTGTGTACCTTCCTCCTCTTCTTCTTCGTCTTCAGCGACTGCACAAGAGGGAATTTGGATTGCACCGTTTTGCAGTTTTGTGTACCTATCAAGAAGCAAACTTTGCTTACGAAAGAGCTTTTGGTGTTGGGTTTAGTGCAGACAAATTTTTAAGAAAAAAAAACAAATCAACTCAAATCAAATCAAATGGCGCAAGGGCATCTGTCAAACTGCTGCACATCATCATCATGCTTTGAGCGAAGTTGCTTCCTTCAATCCATTCGGGGGAGTTCCAATCCCAGAGAAAATGGGAGATCCAGTTTTAGGCTTAAACTGCATGCATACCCATCCATAATTTGTCGACAATTTGTAGTTGTCAGAGCTTCTTTGCCTCCTCATCATCATCATCCTTCTTCTTCTTCTTCTTTGACCTCAGCAGCTACTTCTTCTTTTTCTTCAAACAAAACTTTGCAATGTCCTCCTCCTCATGGCCTTCTCCTAAGGTACACAAGTTTGTCAAGGAGAACTGGAGGTTTTGTTCCATGCAATGCTGCTAGGAGCTCCGCACTATCTGAATCCGAGGAGATGATGCCAACAACAAGCAGGAGGGTTACGGATAATAGACTGCCACAGTTGGTGGATGTGGTGCCTCCTGTGGTGGAATTCAAGCTATCTGACTTTGAATTGTGCTCACATGTCAGTGTGGGTCTTGCTGGAAGAGTGAGTGTTTTTATTTTTCCCCTTTTTCTGCTTTGTTTTGATCAGAATTCCAGGAAACCCATTCTTTGCAATTGCAAGTACAACAACATTCTCTTCCTCTTCTTACTTATTATCCATTCTCCTCAACTGCAGCAAGAGAAAAAATTGGCACATCCACAGCACACCATGGATGACCCATAAACATTCTTCCTTTGCAGACAGAATGCATATTTTTACCATTTAGGGTTATGTTTGCTCTGAGCTTGTGCTTGGGCTCGATCTTCTTTAGTGCCAGCTCTCTGACCTCTATAGTTCTTGATTGGCTCTGTTTGTAACCTTGCAGGGTGATGAGGTGGTCTATGAGGGAGTTGTGAGAAATCCAGAGAGGTGTGTCTTTTGCCATTAGGGTTGTTGGCCTTCTTCTGTTCATCTTGTTTTTGTAGTTGATGATGCTGATTTCCATCCAGTTCTTGAGCTGAAAACACATGTGTACATACAGAAAGCAATGCTCCTCTGCATGCAGCACACTCAGAGGCAGCAATTGTGGGTGTGTTTCTTGCAGTCCTTTGAGAGGAATGCGAGTGGTGTTGCGTCAACTGACTGGTCCAAGAGCACAGCGCTGGGGTCATCGAGCACTGCAGGTAGAAATGCATATACATTTTCTGACTCAAAAGTTTGGTGCTGCATTTCTTCTTGGGCCTTTTGGAAATGCAAAACACCCTCCCCTCCTTAGATTGTGCATTTACAAGAGTGGTGTGCAAAATTGGCTAGGTGATCGCAAGGCTGGTGAGGAGAGAGGATTTGTACCACTCATATGCTACAAGAGTTCATGGCTACATTCTACCATCAGGCACTGCCTCTGATGAAAGCAATACACTTACACTAGTTCATGGGGTGAGTTTCCTTCAATTTGCTTCTCTTGCTTGACCTCACACTGGTTTTTCTCAAATCTTTCATAAACGTGATATATACTTGAGAGCAGAATCAGAGCATAGATGTATGTCAAATCCTTTTTGTCTTCTGGACCTCCAAATCTGTTGGTGAAACATGGGAATCATGGTGATCATTCTTCCCCCCCCTGGACCACTTGCTTGTGCAGTACTATGGGAGCTATTCACTGCATCAATGGCTGCTGTGCCATGACTGGCTCCCAAACCTAGAAGCAAGGCTGGCATTGGATGAAGAGGCAGCAAGACGAGTGGGAGATGATCGCACAGGTGGTCCAGAAGTGTCACGTCAATTGCGTCTCCTTCGTGTCATCATGCGTGACCTCTTGATTGGGGTATGTTGGAATAATATTCTGTTTCTTTTGTGGATCTAGTTACCCCATTTTCTAAGTGACAGTTAGATTAGCTGGACTTATAATGGTGAGGGATATATATAACTGGAATACTCGACAGAATTTACATCTTATTTTTTTTTTCTTTCTTGTTGGGTGATTGTGGTGGCAGCTTAATTATGTCCATAGTCGGGGGCTGGCACACACAGAACTGCGCCTGCAGAATGTTCATATCAGTGCTGCTGATCGCCATGTAAAGGTCTGTGTGGAGCTGATCATGCAGAACGTTATGTTCAAATTTGCTCATGGATGAAAATAGTTTGGTCAGTATGCTTAGAAAGCATTTGTACAGAATAGTGGCCGGTCAACTTTGAATCAGGTAGGCTGAGTGTCATTGATACGCTGCATCATTCATGTATCGACAACAGCAGGAAGATGAACTCATTTGTTGGGAACATCAGATATGTACCAGCAAATCAAATGATGGGTAGTTGGAAAATCATCTCCAGACGGGTTTGTTTGGTGCAGAGCATGCAGAAAAGTTGAGGATTTTCTGTTGGGTTTGTTTATAAGTGCAGGTGGGTATACTTGGAAATGCTGCAGACTTTCCTGGCAATGATTTTGGGAAAACTATGGTGTTTGCAAGCAGTGACTCCAAGAGTGCAATCACACGGCGACTAATGATTGCATTTGACATTAGGTGAGAAGGTTGAGAGTGTTGGTAATGCTGTATTTTCTAAGTAGCTGCAATTTCTTTGATGCCTGGATGTCTCCACTGTGTTTTCCCTTCTGCACATTTCTTGACATCAACAATTTATGCATCTGTGTGGTAAAAAGCATTCTGCTTGCTGTGGCATTATGTGCATATCCAGATGCATTTTAGAGTGTGTGCAAGAGCAGCTTTCAGTGTTTGTGTTGCAGTGCAGGTTAGATTTCCTCATCAGTGTGCCACTCTAGGGTTTTGAAGGGCATTGATAGTCTAGTTACAAATAGCACACCATAGTAAGTGATGTTCTTGGGTTCTGGAGGCAGGTGTGTGGGGTATATGATGGCCAAGATGGTGCTGCGAGAGCTCATGGACCCAGCCATTTTTTCTCTTGTAAAGAACTTTCTGACACAGGTGATGAAATGCCAATTGACATTGTGTTATGAAGATTTGACCTTTCAGATGTCATTTGCTTTACTAACTCATTCTTTTGTATTTGATAGTTTGTGAGTTAAGAGATGCTCCTACTGAGTACTACCATCAACCATTTGCAGGGACATGACCCAGCAGGGCTGCGTGAATTCTTCTCTTCACTTGTGAAGTCAGCCTCAGGCAATACTGGGGTCCAGGTTGTTCTCTCACTCAACAATGCTTTTGTTTGGGGAAGTCTGGTTAGTAGCCTCATTAGTCTTGTCATGCTCTTGTAGAACTTGGACTGATGATTTTGCATGGATCTTTTATGTCTCTGTGTTTTCAGATTTTAGATAGGGATGGGGGAGCTGGATGGAATCTACTGGCATGCATGCTCACCAACAAATCTGCAGAACGCATCAGGTATTCTCAGCTTCCCCTTCTCCCTTGGTTTTTGCATATATATATATCCATTTGGCAACTTGATATATCCCTTTGGAACTGAACAAGGGTTGAAGTAGAGTCACTATTAGTCCAGACCTTGTTTTTCAGGATGGTTTTGACTGTGATTGTTTTTGAGGCAGTTGCACGGATGCATTAAGGCACCCATTTTTATGTGGGCCAAAGTGGCGGGTGGAATCATCCCTAGAGATGACTCGATGGAGCTTGGGTTCATTTGCTGTGCGCATTGTGGAGGACTTCATGTATGGAGCTGACCAGGTACTATTTGTTACCCATTTGTCTTCAAATCCACTCTTAAGACCTTTTGAGTGCACACTGCATTTTGGACTCAACTGTGAACATAATATTTCCACTCACTAACATTGGGACTTTCTCTTGAAATGATGCAAACTTTGGCAAGCAGCGCAACCGACTGTCACAGCTTATTGACTTGTTGGAGAGGGTGAATCCAAACTCAAGTTACAAGGTAGTAAGCCTCTGCTCCTAGAAAACAAAGTGTGGTTGGTGTTCCCTTTTGTAAGCCCCTTGGAGATGACTGTAGATAGCCGAGTCATGAAGCTAAAGCTTGTTCTAAATACTGCAGGATTGGATGAAATTACTGCCTGGAAGATGGCGCCTTCTGTATCACACAGGCAAGCTTATTGGTCTCACACGGCGTCAGGTATTTTCTAGATGAGTACAGTACCTGGATGCAATATCACCTGATCTATTGGATGCAAGTCACAATCAGAGAACTATCCCAGGCTGTTTAATATTTGCACTGCTGGCTCATGTTTTCATTGGTGCTTAAGGTCATCAATTGGTTGAATGCAGGCAAACCCTGCAGTGCTAGTCGACAACCTGATCCAAAACTTCCAGCTTTCAGCTGATGGAAACAGCAGTCTCACAATGAGAACAAGTGTGGGATTTACAGTTATGGCAGAGGACAGCAACTGGTCTGCTGAAAAAACAGGTCCAAAAGGGAAGTTCAATGTTTGTGCACATACTGTTGCACTCTCTGAAGATACAAGACTCTACCAAAAAGATGGAGAGGGAAGTGACAAAGCTGCCTTATATCCAAAGCAAAGAAGCATCAATCACACCCAAAATCATCCAATCTCTCATCCAACCTCTCCAGAGATTGGAAGACGAGCAGATGGATCACTCAGATTCCGTAAACAGGTCATACCTGACGAAACACCAGCTAGCATGCCAGTCATCAGATTGGATGTTCATGAAGATCTGGAGATGAGCATGGAGCTAGATATGAAAGGAATAAGTGCCCTCCCAAAAAAAGTTCTTCAAGAAGTTCAGTTGCAGATCCCACGTGAGATGTTTGATCTGACAAATCTCGTATGTGCCACATATATAGATTCACGGCTCCTCATTCTACGTGGTGTTTCTGGGGCAGCATTACTTTTCATACGCTCTCCTGTGAGCTGATGACAGTGGTCCAGATCATAGTGGACATAAAAGGGTAGGTTTGGGGATTCTTTGTTCATGAGGCAGAGTCACACATGCACATAGTTTTTGAAGGGCTAGGATGATACATTAATGTGTATTGTATTTGGATGTAGGACATGTGCTGTGAGCAGTCTTCTGTGGTGTGTTGGTTTTCCACTTTTTGCACATCGTAAGCTGTTTCACTTCTCTTGCCAAAAAGCATGTCATTTGCAACCATGTGAATAAATTTACTTAGGCTTTCAATTGTACATGATCGTTTACATTTTCACAAGATGGAACTCATCAATTCTGATTAGTCAGAATGTGTCTGTCCTCAATAGAGACCATAGTTTTGCCCTATAGCTGCTGTAATGGTGTCTCGTTGTATAGTAATGTTTTTGTGAACATTCTAGATACAAAGTTTTTTGTGGATGAAAAATGGATGGTAACGGATGGGCTTTTTCTTATTGTCATAATTGTTTTCTTCAAAGACAAAAGAGCAAAACCAGATAAATGAGCAGATTAGAAAATAAAGTGTGATGCGATTTGCATGAAAAAGCTTAGCAATTTGGTCACTATGCAGACCATCATGTGGAAGATTATTGGTCAGTAAACTCTATGTGGACCATCATCATCAGGTCCTTGGTTTTTGGTTATAATTGTGAAATGTAAACCCCCTCCCCACTTGTCAAGATGTTTGCTTGAAAGCTCTTTAGCAAGTGATCTCATTGGAAGTTCTCTACTATGTGTTGCTCATTTAATGAGCCACAGTTTGCTTTACTAACCTTGAGCTTGCAAACATGAGATGATGCGTGATGCCCATGGCTTAAGGAAATGGTATATTGTAACTCAATGCACACCTGCCATAACCATTGATCCCACAAACTGCATCAAAATACTTCATGCACATGCAACAACACCCAACTTGACTCCTGAAGCAAATTATTCAATTTGACACACATGTGAATACATAGAGAATGGGTGGGACAGTTTTCAGATCTGTTGTCATGTGCAATCACATGAAAAGCACATGGTCTAATTTATCTTGAATATGGGTTGTGGGTATTTCTGTTTGAAAGCACAAGAAACATCCTAAGTCCTGTGCACAGTTCTACAGCATTTCCTGAATCATGAGATTTCAGTGCACTGAATTGGAGATTATGAGCCTCTATTGAGTTGCAACAGAATAGTCAGGGTTTGTGCAAGATTACCAAGAATGCCAAGGTCATTCCCAATGATCAAGGATGTAGCAAGTAAAAAATCATTCTCTCCAAGCACCCATATCATCAACAGATATATCATTAGCTTCTTAAATCATGGAGTCTACTCTTTTTACTTTGGCACCACAACAACAAAAACTCTTGGTTGGTTCAGCTCCATGCATTGAATGACAAACAACACAAATTATGTTGTGCCTTAAACACTGAGTGTGAAGTTTTGAAAGAAATCTCAAAGATTGTACTTCAAGAAAATTTGTTGAATAGTGCAAATGGACAAGACAAGATTCCCTCTTATGCAATGACAACCAAAGCATAGTAACCAAAATAGATACCATGTAGATGATCATCAGTTTCTTGGCATTAATCGTTGAACTAGAACAACAATCAACAAAGAGTAACTAACAAGGTGCAAAAAGATTGTTGTTCCTCATATGAGACTATCAATTGGTCATCAATTACCAATAGCCATGTGGGTAATTGCCATGCTTTTCTTATAGAGAAAAATAACTAATGATGGATACCACCATGTTCCATTGACAACAGGAAGCACACCTAAATCTGTCAGTTTCTATACCTTTTAGGTTAAGTTTATGTAGGTAGGCACAGAAATTAGCACTGAATCAAATCATTGTGAAGTGGAAGAAGGTACCTAATTCAGAGCTAGACAAAAGTCAATAGTGGGTAGTAGTCATTGCAACTTGTCATCGATCATATTCGTGATGAAGGTTCAGATGGTCTGGCTCAACAATTCCCAAGCAAGTCTCATAAGGATCAATGAGAACAGAAAAGAAACTCCAACAATTGGGGGATAGAGAGAGAGAGAGAGAAAGAGAGGCACACATGAACATACATGCACACACAAATTGCAAGTCTGATGGGACTCCCTCTAGTACTAGCATTTTAGTAGAAAAATATTTTACATACCAAAAAGAAAGGAGCAACAAACTCCCCAATTCTTTTTCACCTAGGCCCTCTCTCTTTCTGTGCCTTTCTGTGTGTCTCTCTATGAGTCTGTGTCTAGACCTCTCTGTGTGTGTTATGTGTGTGACTCTCAGTGTGTGTCTGTGTGTCTCTGACCCTGCCTCTGTCTCTCTGTCTCTGGAGTGAGGAAGATGATGCATTCAGGTGGAAGTAACACAGACAGACTGGGGGTGAGATTTGCTTTGATTTGTGGAAGAAATTTGTGAAGAAACACATGAGGACATTGCTGCTGTTGTTGCAGTGGAGCTTGGGACGTGACTACTGACTTAGTAAGAAATCATGAGTTGTTGTAATTGCTCTCTTGTCATGTCTCATCGACTATGAGTGGAGTTGTGAAGTTGCTGCTAATTGCTGCAGCATCCTCCTCCTCATGATCATGACATGAAATAGGAGGACTGCAGCTTGCAGCCTTGAATTCCTCCAAAGATATGTTTCTGGGAAGAACGTCGAGTCTCCTGATCCTGACATGATCGATGTCCTGTTGCTGCTGCAAACTCAGCTGCTCGTAATCCTGATGATCGAGTTGCTGCTGCTGCTGGTGAATCACAATGTGATGGAGGTGATGATGGTAGTAGACGTGGTGGTGCTCGTGCTCCATCGTTACACTAGTGGTGGTGGTGCTGTCACTGCTGCTCTGTCGCTGGTGGTGGTGCTGCCGCTGCTGCTGAGACTCGGAAGTTGAAGAACCACCCAAGACTTGCGCCGGGAGCGAATGCTGCAGCGCCTTCTTCCCCACAGACCGGAAACTGAATGATCCACGGTCCTGCAGCTTCTTGTGCTTGCTGCTGCTGAGCTTGCGGCAGTCCACGACGCTGTCGGCCCGATCATCAGCAGCCTCTTCGACATAGCTCCAGCCGTAGTGAAACAAAGAATCATCTTGGAGCTCGTGAGACGTGGAAGGCTTGCGTGGTGACCCCGGCGGGTGCGGCCGCCTCGCTCCGGGATGCAGCTGCTGCTGGGAGGAATCGGTGGAGGAGGACTTGTGCAGCGGCAGCATCGAGGAGGAGGACTCTTGGGGCGAGATCCGGGCCTTGTGAAAGAAATTTCGTAACTTCTCCTGGAAGCTCTGCCGCGCACTGCTGCTGCTGCCATCATCCATATCCATGCTGGAATCGAGTTCGTGGGAAGAATTCATGTCCATGGAGCGTCGCGACTTGCGTTGCGAAAGGTTGAGAGGGTTGGGTGTATGGGCGAACTGCAGGAAGGAGCCGCCTCCGCCCCCGCCGCCAACAGCTTTCTGCCCGGCGAAGAACAGCTTGATAGGAGGCTCTTCTTCTTCTTCTTGGGTCTCCTCCTCCAGCGACTGTTCTTCCTCCATGCAAGAGCTAGTAGTTCTTCCTGGGGACGGCTTGCAGCTATCATCCTGAGCCTTCTCTCGTGTGCCTGCTGCAGTAGGCTGCACGACGTCGTCGTCGTTGTCGTCGTCTCTGTACGCTGTATTCTCGACGATGGGTTTTGCTGGCCGCTGCAATAATATCGGTTGATCCAAAGTGTAAGAGTCTTCCACGAAATCCCGCATCCTTTCTGAAGGAGGAAGGATTCGCGATGCATGATCGAGATCATGATGACGACGATGACGACGATGACGATACAGCGATCGTTGACGCGGAAATGGAGATTTTACGCGCGAAGCAGTTAGACTCCTGTCTGCAATCTGATGGCTCTCATCGTCTAGAACACATGAAGAAGAAGAAGAAGAAGAAGAAGAAGATAATTTCGTGACGGCGGGAGGAGGAGCTGCAGCTTCCCGTCTAAAAGAGCTCCGGGAAGTAGGGTTCCAGATGAAGGCTTGGTCGAATTGTTTGGACAAGGAGTCAAGCTCATACGAGTCGAAGAGGGTGCTCCCCGCGTCCCACTGCAGGTTGTTCACCGTGGTGCACAAACTGGTCATTGCGGCCGCACGGCTACTTTCTGAATGAGCTCCGCCATTTCTCATCTGCGCTTCGATCTGCAGACGCAAAGTACATACAGCCAGCAACAACAACACATTCACAGATTATCAGATACCATTTTCTGCCAGCTGCAAGTGCAGTGACACAGGCCTGCCGTCGGCACCGCTCCTCAAGATTGCTGCAACTTGTGATGACAACAGATGCATGGAGGAGGAGGAGTCCAGGCTGAGAGATGGGGAGATGAAAATGATGATGATGATGATGAAGTAGTTTCAAGAACGACCTTGAAGCGTGTGGCTCTTCCAACTGCAGCGATTCCAGAACCACCACCACCACCACCGCGGCTATAGCTGCTGCTTGTAGCTGCTCCTGCAGCACTGCCGCCTCCTCCGTGATGCTGAAACACTGCCCATGCAGCCGCTTTGGTCGTCTCGGACATGAGGATTTCCTCCAAACTCCTACTCCTCTGTGCAGCTCTTGTGTGTAACTGCAATTCCCTCATCCTCTACACTTCGCTTTACACCTAGAGCGAGCTCGCGAGCTCGCGAGCTCCCTCCGCCAGAGATTTTGAAGAAGGAATTGAACTCGACGACCTTTGCTGTCACATTCAGCTGCTGCTCTCCCCAGAGCTTCTTGTTCTAAATTACCAACTCGAAGCTCGCCAAACTGCTACTGCTGCTGCTGCTGCTGCTACAGCATCAGCCCCTGCACATGAGCCTTGAAGCGCAACAAGAGAGGATCCAAAACCACACAAGTCTCAGCTAGTACATGCAGAATCAATCCATGGAAGTCTCAGAACCACCTGGGGCTCCAGCAAACCTGCAGAGCACTATAAAACCTTACCTCTCAGATGCTCAAGAAGATCTTGAAAGCATACAGGTCTCATCTCTCCACCATTCAAGATTTCTTCAAAGCCCAACAACAACAACCAATGAATGTCAAACAAACAATCCTCGGTGCATGTTGTTGAAGAAATTGTATGGCTAGCAACTCTGTGCAAACTAGTTGTTCCATGCTCAGCTTCTTCTTCTTCTCCTTCTTTCATCAAAACTGCTAGCGCCTTCCATGGTTTCTAACTAACCTTGCTACAGCAACAACAGCTGCAGTAAAGGGGAAGGAAAGCATTGCTGCAGGAAAGAGAATCCTAATGCTAATCATCTTCTTCTTTTTCTTTTGTTTTTTTTGCCTTAGAAATGGCCAATTTTCTGGCAAACAAAAGGAATTATGCATAGTGAGGAATTCTATAATTTTATTTTATTTTTTTCATTTTTTTCCTATGATACTCGGCTAAACTGAAATGTTCACCCCATTTTGTGGAGGATAATGTGCCCTCCAGATACACTAGAATTTTTCACTGTTGCTTTAATGAAATGCCCGCCCACCCCTTTTTTCGGAGGAAGAATTGCAATGGATAATGTGCTCTCCATATACACTACAATTTTTTTTGCTGGTGCTTTACAAGATTATAAAACAAGTGGCTCATTGGGTAACAACTTGGCCCATTGTGGTGCATTGTTTAAACCAACAACAACAGTTGACGTATAAAATGTTCCATGAAAATGAACTCACATTCCACATTATCATTTGGGATGGTCAGATTCAGTGAAGCCAGTGTTGAAATCAATTAATTTCAGGTTACAAAGCCATTTTTGTGCTTGAAGTTAGAATGTTTCGTAAGATATCTTGGGATTATTCAAGATTGGTCTTGTAACCATAAATTCACACTAAGCTTAAATTTAATTTTGTTTCCATTACTTTTAATTATAGAGCTTCCTTTCTCCTCGTATGAAATATGAGCCATAGTTGAAGAGTGATGAAGCAACTTGTATTGTGAATTTGGAGGATGACTCAAGATTTCATTTGGTAAAATGTAAATTAAACAACATGAACCAATTTTCAAATTTCCATTGCTCTAATTTGAAACTTACAGGATATTTATCAATATAAATTTAAAAAATTTATAACAATTTGTCAAAACTGTCATGAAATTTCTGTAAATTCTCTTCATCCTATTTTCTTATTAATTTCCACGGAATCTAACAAGAAGGTAGGGTCTGTTACTAGAGTCCACAGTAAGTTAGTCCACATGAATAAGTAGGTCCACAATAAGTTCAACTGTATAACACCTGGTGAACATTCCTCAAAATGTGGGACCAAATGAAAACTACCTTGTACTACTCTCCTTTTTCTCCTTCACAAGGAGAGCCAACAATTACCCATTTTGGGAACCATATAGAATCCAGCCTTCTACTTTGGATGGGGTCTTTGGCATGGTGCCAAAAGTCTTGGGGGGCCGAAGAGCATGACTAATCTCATCTTCTCCATGTTTCCAGAAAATGCAAATTGCCTACTCACAATACCTCTTGGGTCCAGAACAATTTTTTATTTCCCTTGAGGATTTTGTTTTCTTTCCCTAATGACCTCTGTTCGTCAGAGATTTTCCAGTGTGTTGGGAGGGCACCTTCAATCCCTAAGATTCCTTCCTTCCTGACATGGGAGGTCATCTTCTGTTTCTGGGCGAGCCTCTTACACATTTTGTAAGGACTCGCTGTTTTTGTCTTCTCACTCGTGACAGGTCATTTATGCATTATAATTGGATGAGCGTGTCACCCGAATTCCATACTTCCCTCACCTCTGCCGCCTTGGGTGGGCTCCTTATTCTAGTAACGGCCCCTTCTCCAAGCCTTACCTACCGGCCTCTAGGTTTTGGTGGCACATGGCCTTCCAGGGCATGGCATGAATATCTACAATGAAATAAGCAAAGTGCAAAAAAGCTTTCTTAAAATAGGAATGATCAAAAACTTGGCCAATTTCCTTCTTTTTTTCATTCTCCCACTGTTTCTCCTTTCCTCATCAATAGTTTTCTCCTCTTTAAAGCAATGAAGGTTGCTTGAAGTTAGACTTGGTTGAAATGATCAGTGTAGTTCATTATCTTCTCGGGTAAGTGTGGGGGGGGGAGATAACACCCATGGAAAAACAATGCAAAGAAGCAATTAGTTAAATAAATTGGTTTGGTTTGCAACTGCTATGATTCACACAGGAGTTGACAGAGATATGGTGAGATTTATTTAGTATTAAAACTATAGGTTGCAGCCATGATAACAGTGCACTGCTGCCTGTTATGGCATCAGCTGCTCTTGCTGATGAGGAAAACGAGTTTTTGGAGCAGATCATGCCGTCAATGAAATTCAATGTTGCTACATGCAACATGATGAAAGCATGGGTGTTTACTTCAACAATCCACAAAATATAACTTTGGGTCATAAACTTGGCAAGTTAAATAGTTGCATTATGAATTTGATTGCTTCATACTTATATTATTGCAGACCTGCTGAGCGAGTTGAACAAACAGACACTACAGAGTATCATGCACTGTCATTCTCTGTAAGGTGTTGCTCCTCAAAATACTCATCAGTGTACTGGAATTGTTTTTAGTGATAATCCTCAGCCCTCGTTGATTCCATCTTCCATGTCCAGTTAAGGCCCAGTGTTTTGTGTGGGTATTTGAGATTTTGTTAATGATCTCTGCTGAACTTACAACTCGGATGAAAGAACCACCCTAATAACCAAGAGGAAATTGGGTGCCAATTCTGATACCCACATGGCAATGGTTGAGAGACACTCAAGAGGGGCTTTACAATGCTCTGCTCATGCTAACTTCTAAACACTCGTAGGTTTTCAGGGCGGTAACTTAAGACCTTTTTCCCAGTGATATTTGTTTCTTAGCTTTACCCGTAAAGTGAAGACTTCTCATTCCAGCAGGATAGATTTGTAGATTGAATCGGCAACTGACTTGTGAATGGCAGCTGAAGACATAAAGAACTGGGAATTTGTTTTCCCACACAAACATGGGAACCCTAAATTGCAAAATGGGTATCTTACAGGTTTTCCTTCTACTCAAGACAATCTTATAGGGATTTTCTCACAAAACAACGTCAAAATTTCTTACAAGCAATTGGATGAGTAAGGGTCTGGGGAAAGAGGTTGAGGAGATATTTTGGATGTGTTAAGTTCTGAGCTAGACAAGTTTACGATTAAGCCACAAGACAAGAGATGACAAATTCATGTGACAAAGCCTTGGATCACTTGGGAAGTCAGTAATAGATTTAGTCCCACCCATCTAGAGGTCAAGGTTAGTTCTAAGTTACAAGAAGAGTTTGAACGTTGAATCTCGTCAGCACATGGTTTGCCATGTGCAGATAGTATAAGTGTTTAGTGAGGTGCATGAAGGGAGGCGAAAGCATGGAGAGCACCAAAACGGATCTGAGTACAACAACTTCCCATATAAATAATGTACTCTCCTTAAACTATTTCCTTTATCAATTTCAAGTTGCATTCAAATTACTTAACAAAAATCACATGATTAACAGGCAGAGTCATTACACAAATACAGGTGGTGCTTTGTAGTTTGTTTGTTAGTTAGTTTCATGGCCTAAAAAGAAAGGATTTTTGAAGTTTCCACTATCCACAAGCCCAGGTGGTGGGTATCCAAACAGCGCTTATTCCCCCCTCCACCCCCCCAAACCCTTGCACTTGTACCAAAATTTTCTGCCAACTAGTAATAGAGTTATCCGTAAAAGTCATGCCCTCTTGGGCCTGAGTTGGACCCCTCATTTGATGCTTCATCCTCTCCTGGCTGTTGTCCACAAAGTCATGAAATTTTATTAAATTAGGGTATGAAATGTTAAATATGGGTATGAAATTACTGAGACTGGGGATTAAATGCACCAGGCTCGAGAACATTTATAGCTATAGTACACATAGCTGCTAAACTGAGTTTCATGCCCCGTTGAAGCTCAGTGTATTTTTTTTTGCCTGTTTTCTGAAATCTCGTCCCCTATGTGACCAAACAGGGGTTTTCGGTGCCCTCTTTGCCTGACTTTACGGATAACTATATTATCTTATAAATTTCCCTCAAGTTTGAGATGCTTACAATCTTATGAATTTTGCCTCAAGGTGCGTTTTACAAAACATAACTGGTTTTCTAAATAGATACACATAACTTTGTTGTCAAAAACTATAAACTTGTTTCTCCATTTCAGGCCAGTTATTGCATTTGATTAGGTGTACATAATTAATTTTACGTAACTTCTAGTTTGAATTATGTGCATAGTTGAATAAACTAATATTATTACACAAATGAAAAAATCAGTTAGCTGTGTGTAACAGACATGAAATTAGACCTAGTCTTAAACCAAATCAGTTCTAATTTTTGTGTGAAAATGATTGAAATTTGATAGTTTTAGAAATCTAAAGAACTGGTCCTCAAGATTGGATCAGAGGTTCCATCAAAATAAATAAGTAAATAAATAAATAAAAGTCAAGGTTAAAGGTTCCTTTTGAAATCAAGAACCAGAAAACACCGATAATATAATATGTGCTCTGATTTGTTCAGGGAATTTTTTCCTCTGATGATGTGGTTCCAAAGAGTGGGCATTCCATTTTTTGAAACACCTCCAATAGGAAAAAAAGTTCAAAGTGAGTCTTTATGCTAGGTAAAAACCCTTAGCCATGGGCTTTACCAAAATCGGGCCATGCTTGAATGATTATGCCTCACATGCGCCCTTATTCCAGTAAAGCTTACATACTGGGGTTTTACCCTACACAAAATTTTCACCAATGGGAGCGAGACATTCTACCCTTCACCATAAGCTTGTCCAGAGTGAAGGGCTCTTTTCAAATGCATGCTACTTATAGAAACCTTTTCTTTGCTGGGGAAATTTTGCCAAAATGAGAAATTAAATATTTGGAAATGAAGTGAATTTGGAGGTTTTCAATCACCAAAGGAGGGAGAGAGAGAGAGAGAGAGAGAGAGAGAGAAAGAAAGAAAAAATCATCATTTTTCTATATTTGGTTTTCAGTGTTTAGCCAAAAATAAAAAAAGAAGATTTAAATTTTTTCACTTCATATCTCTTTCATAAAAAGGTTTTAAGAATCCATTTCATATTTTGGTCTAGCTTGCTCCTGGAATCAGTGATTTTTTTCTTTTCCAATTTTCCAATGTTGCATCATTGGCTAGCATCCCGAAAAGGGAATTCACATGAAATGATGTCAAGTTTTTAGAACCTGTCTAAATATATATATATTTATAAATGCTACTAAACCAAAACCAGGGTCCAAATGTAGTAAAATAATTTCCAAAAAGAATTATTTTCAAAATTTGACGATTTTTTGCCAGAAAAAATGGGAAGATTGCAACAGAATATTCCCTTCGTCTTTTCTTTCCCTGTATTTTGGCGAAATTTTGCACCCCAAAAAACAGCTAGAGGCAATTCTCGAAGAAGGCTTAGCTTAGGTGATGCAGTAACCTTTAGGTAAGTAGTAAGTACCATAGTAACTTGTCAGGTTTGATACATGTCTGATGAATAATTAATTAATTAATTAATTAATTAATTTTGAAATTTTCATTTCAGCAAATAGAATATTTCTGAAGGATCCATTATATTTTCCTTAACAGATTTTTTGTTAAAAATAAAAAATTTAAATTTCAACATTTCTGAAAATAATATAAGAAGTGTCCAAGCTGCCCAGGTAGTAGGATATTGTGTACAGGCATACTCCATTGATGAAAGAGCTGTGAACACAGTGATGGAGCAGAGCCTCAGCAGAAAGAGCAGCAGCAGCAACCCCAAGGTGGGCCAGTATCTTCTCGTATGTCTGCTGCAAAAGCGCTGCTGCTGCTTCTTCTTCTTCTTCTTCTTTCCTGTTTTTTTTTCCCTGTTGACTGACTCGGTAGCTACAAAAACTAGTTAGTCGATAGGGGAATGGTGTTGCACGCTACAAGGCCATGCAATGAAGCAACAATGCTAGCTCTCAAATCAAAACTTGTGTGGCGATCATTTACTGTCATCATCATCATCATCGTCCCTCACCCAAATTCTATGACTGTCTGGACTCCACAGACTCTGCACTGGGTGATGGTCCTGATTCCTGTCGTGGCTCATGCTTGATTGCTAATGAGAGGAGGAGGGGACGGAATTTTTTGGTGGAGGAAAAAATCTTTCTTTGTCTTGCTTCACACCAGACCACTGGCGATGGATCTGATGAGGGTCCTTGTTTCCATATGGCACAGCTTCGATTACTTTTATTGACTATGGAACCCTCTAGTTTCCATTTTGTCCCATGTGAAGACCTCCTCAGATTTTTCTAGTGTGTTGTTTAGAGAGCATGTTGCAGAGCTTAAAAACTCACGGGCAATTCGGAAATCGAAACACCTTACAAGGGCAGACATTTCATTTTCTGAAATGCCCCATGTCAAATTCTTTCCTGTGTATCTGGCGGGTATCACATGAAAAAATTGAAAAGTAAACTCTAAGAACAGTCATTACTCTTGGTAAAGCCCATGGCCCATGGGCTTTACCAGAATTGTTGGGCATACGCTTCGCACCACCTTGCGCGAGCCCTTATCTTGGTAAAGCTCATGGCATAGGGCTTTACCCTACACATTTTGAGGAATGTTCACTAGCAGCTGTTATTGTGTGATTAACTCTGAGTTCCTTATTTGGGAATTTCATGGAACATTAAAATTTTCCAATGATACCCACTAGGTATCATGCCAAAAAATTGTGAAATGCCTGCCCTTTGCTAGAAAGCAGGCATTTTTGCTTTTCAAAACACCCTGCCCTTTGCCAAGGAGAAGTTCCACTGGATAAGGTGCCCTCCAAGAGACACTAGAACTTTTCTTCCAGTGCTTTATACGTCTTTGGCATTCCTCATCTTGCAGTAAAACCTGTGAAATTTTATTGCAGTAAAACTCTTCAACAAAGAGGCAAAAATGTGAAGGAAAATGAAAATACTGCAGGGCAGGGCTATCAAAATTCTATCTGGGAATAATAATTTTCAGTTTTTTTTGTGGTCAATTTTGTTTTTTTTTTTTTTTTTTTCAAAGTTCACTGCTACAAAATGTGAGTGCAATTTCACCATTCCCTATTCACTAGACCAATGAATTGAACATAATGTGAATGCGATTCACTGGTCCCTATTCACTAGACTAATGAATTGAACATAATGTGAATGCAATTCACCGATCCATATTCACTAGACCAATAAATTGACTATATTCTCATTAGAGTGAGGTCTTATTCATTGGGATCAATGAATTCATTCAAAATCCAATGAAATCATTTGACATATACAGACGCATTTTGTTACATTGATTAAAAAATAACTTAAAATAACATGTTGAGTGTAAGGCAAAGCCCGAGGTGGAGGGCATTACTGAAATAAGGGCCCATGTGAGATGGTAGCCAAGCACGCCAAGACCTTTACCTGATATAAAGTTCCACAAGAAGTTTCCTTTAAGGTGGATGTTACAAGGAGCAATACCACCACAAATGTAAAGCCGGCTCCAAAATCGTAAAGCCTGATCTGCTGCTGGTTGTCCAAGTACACTAGGAAATTTCTGATGGATCTTTTTACATCAAAGATTTGGCTACTCCATCCAAATTTTAGTTGCCAGATTTCTACTGGCTAAAGAAGAAAAGTGGGGGATCTCCAGGTTACTGCAGGTCCAAGTTCTTGCTCCTTGGTCTAGTTGACAACTTGACCAGCCGCCCATTTCTAACATTGTAAAGCAATGGCGTCTATTGGCTCTGCCCTTCAGGTTAGAGACATTGCGATGCACCAACAAACAGGCCAAGGTTTGGTATCCCTGCATTCTAGCAG
>Ga0209208_10005275_pt1 | contig 18056 bp, 10 predicted proteins | sample S1TSphfallax_3_FD_187694 | JGI IMG/M metagenome (GOLD analysis project Ga0209208, IMG submission 187694) | Host-associated microbial communities from peat moss isolated from Minnesota, USA - S1T2_Fd - Sphagnum fallax MG (SPAdes) (version 2) | ecosystem: Host-associated > Plants > Peat moss >... | reverse complement strand
TATACTTGAAAAGTGGCTTTTTGAGGTCCTTTCACTACAACAGGGATAAGAGGATCCCCTGTTAACTAGAACATGGGAACTGTGGGCCACTGTTTGAGAATGAAGAGCCAGGATCACCTAGACTGGGGAAGTAATTTTCCATAAAAATTGATCCAGTTTTTATCCAATTGGAGAGGGTTGACATCAATGGAATTTTACTATCTTGGTTACTTCATTGATCATCTGCTAATCTTTGAGGAGCATTGTTTGTCAAGTTCAAATGCTATGAAGTGGGAAGTGAGATGATGATGGTTGTTCCACAGCTACAGGAAACATTGTGCTCTCATTTGTAGCCCAATTACACCAGGTGGGTTTTTCAGGTCTGCATAATCATCTACTAATTGCACTCACATGATGGACGTGGGTGTTCACTCATGAGGTTTGTAGATAAGATATGATGGAGGTCCTTCTTGACATATGAGTTGGAAAACCTCCTTAAACAAAATATGACATTAAACAGTGTGAGCATGTTTGGTCAACCCACAAGAATATTCTAAGGCTTCTTAATGCATATATGGAATAAAGTTTAGAGGAGGTGTTACTGCATCTCAACTGTGCTGTTTAGAGTCCAGACCACCACAGATCAAGTGTGCTGGTAGTATAAGGACTCATCATTGTGGCCTTTTATGTACACCAGAACTTGTAAACCATCCAAGTTGAATGCTGCCATGTAGAACTATTTATCACATGATAGCCTGTTATTCAAGGTGATCATGAAATCGAGGCCCCTCTCAGCTGTATTCAAAAGTATAGGGAAAATGCTGAGCTCTGGAATTGAATATTAGAAATTTCAGGAAGTACCTATGTAAAAGTGGCACACAAGGAACACCTGCACATTTTGGATCACCTGGATGTGCTGTGACTTCAGACCTTTCAGACCTTCAACTTAACAAAGGAACAGGGAACAAGGTGAAAGGAAGGAGACATTTTTCCACAAAGATTTAAGAAATGTTCCAGGTCAACAGATACAATTCTTCACAAATGATTGAAGAACTGTACTGACAGGTAATCAATTAATCATGATCATGATTTGTGATGAGCAAGAAATTTCATACAGCTGAACATGACAAATCCAGACAAATCCCTATGTGTAGTGGACCTTGAATCTTAGGCATGATGAGGTTAAATTTTTCATTGCCTTCACAATTCAAAGTAAAATTGTGTCAAACAATAAATCTATGAGTATATGCACCTCTGTCGATGTTCCTTAGTGGGTTATTCCACCAATTCACCCTTGCCTTCACAATTCAAAGTAAAATTGTATCAACCACTGAATCTTGAAGTATGTGCACTTTTGTCAATGTTGTTCTGTGGTTCATTCCACCAGCTGGTCTTTTGAACTCCACACACCATGTTGATGATATCATGCTAGCCAAAGAGCAGCAAGGTAGACATAAAATTGTTTACATGTACACATAAAACCAGATTGCACATGCCTGATCTTTAGTACAAACTTGATATTCAGAATCATCAATCAATCCACAATTACATGGAGCTCCAGTTGATAATTGATCAGTTGGTGGCTGTAAAAGCTCTGAAATCAAGTTAAATGAACAGGACCACAAATGCATTCTATGCGATTTTGCTATCAATTCACATATTGATCAAAAACTTGTTTCTGTTTGTGCAGGTGGTCTTATTGACAACAATGAGTTTGACAATGAGTTTAAAGAAAGATGCAATCAACAAGACAACAGGAAACCACAAAACCTCACATGATACACTCTGGTTTATTTGCATCAAAATAGAAGGAAATAAAGCAAGGCCTGGACAGGTGTAAGATATGAGAAACATACAGAACATTTCAAAATCGAATGTGCTACCCGTGCCTATTAACAAACTACTATATTATCCTAAATGGCACATGCCATATGTCACAAGTGAAAGTCATTTCACTATTGAGTCTTCAAGCCCAATTTTATTTCATGAGTAGAGTTTTAAAAGTCTATAGAGGGCCACACACTGATCACTGGTTCATTGTAATACAAACAAGACACAACAATTGGCCTGAATAGTATTGAACATAGACAGTGTTGAGTAGTCATGAAGAAAAAACAAGCTTTATAAAAGGTGAAACTATCACATCAGTATAATTACTTACAGCACCTTTCTCAACAACACAACACTAACAAGTTTTCTGTCTCCATTGAAGCTCCTAGCATACATGAACCAACTGCATTCACAATCTGGAGCTGGTCTACTACGCTGAGCACTGCTCGTTGATGACTGCTGCAACTCCCAACCTCTTCTTGGCCAGTACGAGTCAAGATGCAGTCTGCTTTCTCCTCCAGCAGTGTGTTAACATACCTGTCATGTTAAATGTCAACCAACCAACTTCTTTGTGAACTTCAAAATTGAATACCACCACTGACTGCCTTCTTATGTGCTGATGCCCAGAATTGGAATGCTGTGAAACAAAATTTCAAATAACTGTAAAGTGCATTGAGCTACAGAACATTACCAACAGCATTTGCATAGCAGTGCATGATCACTGATCACCATCTGAAGCCAGCTCAAGGAATTGCATGATATGCTATGCTCAGTGCACAAAGTGTCCATTTATCCCTTCCCAACTGCATGATAAGTCACAAGTTTGAAGTCGTGAATTCACTTGCAATTGCTGTGAATTGAACAGAAGCTGTTCTGAATCTGCCAACTTGAGAATAAGTGCTGAGCAATTCTCTGAAACAAATTGACAAGGTTGCAGGAGAAGATACATACATGACTGAAAAAAGTTCAACATTGTATAAGGCTGCTTCTTTTTTTCTTGACACCCATGAACTGAACTGTTTCATAATCTTTCTGATCAGTGCCAAGAGCCTCTAAACCCTAAACTCAGGCAACCCAAAACAGGAGCACTTGAAGCTTGAAGGGGGAAGCCTAGATTTTGATAACACTCAACTCTGCAAACTGATCATCCAATTCAAGTTCTTTCCTAACTCCAATCTAACTATCTTTGGATGTTAGATGTGTACAGTAAGCACATTCAATGGAGAAACTCTCAGTTTTGAAATTTTCCAATATCAACAAAGTAAGAATCCTGTGAAACAATTACTACAGAATGAATTTAACAATGAAACCAACCTGACAATCAAGGTTTCACAGAATTACTAGACTCCACAAGATCATGATTTGAACATGATTTGAATTCAGAATCTGATTTGCCTTTCAGATTTGATCATTGTTGGCATTTGGGGAGGGAGTGAATGAACCTGTAAGTGTTGTTTGTTCTATGTTGACTTCTGCAGATCGATGTGCTCAATGTTCTTCATCATACTGATATATTAAAAATGTCCTCAACTCATTTTTTCACTTCAATCCAGTTCCATCTGATGTCCTAATCCAATCAATTCAAACTGACTGTCAATCTCAATATTTCTTGCTAGATTCTCACGTTCTAACAAAACTAAGAAGAAAAATTGATCATAGAATCAGAGAAATTCCAAGACTATAAACACAATCTGATGATGCACTTACACCATGTGTATTCTCAAGAAGTTGAGAACTGACAATAACCTCCTTTGCATCTGTTTAGGACTGGTAGAAATTCGAAAATCCACTGTTCAGAAACACCTCTGGCCTACAATTTTCCTCAGGTTTTCTGCTCCCTGCATCAGTTCGTTTCTTTCTCTGCAATCGTTGCTGCAACAACTGGATAGCAACAAATTTCAAAAGAGCTTTGTGTTATACAGAATAATATCTCTGCCATGTTGCCCTGACCAATGTAGTGAATCGGAAATCGACTGAAACACTGTACTGGATTGGAAAAGACGCGTAGGTGGAACGTTCTGCAGCGAATATGCCAAGAAAACGCGTACAGCGAACGGCTAGGCATGACGCGCGAGGGTTGGGAACAGATAAGGCAGCGTGACCACACATTCAACGCGCTTCGAGGAGAGCAGTTAAAGACGCTAAAGAAGAAAGATACACAAGGAGGAGGTTATCAAGGAGGAAAAGATTTTTGGGTGGAGGACAAGAGTATGAGATTGAAGGCTATACAATAGAGAAAATGATTGTTGAGGTAGGACAAGAGAGTAGAGGAAGATATTTTTGTGGGAGGGAGGCAAGGTAGTAGAGGAAGAGAATGTTGACAGAGGAGGCAAGACAGTAGAAGAAAAGGTCATCACAGATCTGGGGAGGAGGGGGATTTTGAGCCGACAATATGAAGAGGAAGGCAAAAGTTCTTCTTGGCGCGAAGAAGAAAAGGAGGGGAGATGTTGCACCTCTGTCGTTGCGAGCGTTGCGCTTCGTGATATGCTTGTGGCACTTTCTATGGGCACTTGTGCCGAGGAAAAGATTTCTACAACGTGTTGAGGTTGGCCTAAACCTTCAGATCTCTGTTCAATGACAAAGGAAGGATTTGAGGGGCTGGAAGGGGGAAAGAGATGTTTGCTTTCGTGATAAGTTTTCTTTGCACAAAACTTTAGCCCATACTTTGCAACTTGTTGAACACGTTTCCGAACCTTTTGAGGTTGACCGACCTTCCAAGGCCCTCTTCAACTTGTTGAGCATGTTTTGGAACCTTTTGAGGTTGACCAACCTTCAAGGCCCTCTTCAACAGGATGTGATGTGGGTTGGGTTTGTTGTTTGAGGGTTTCATGATAAGCTTTCCTTTTCACAAGTTTGTTGTCCTTTAATACACACTTTCTGGACCTTACTGATTATCTATAGAACCTATTGAGATCGACCTACCTTCAAATCTCTCTTTAACAAGAACAAGAAGTGAAGGATGGGGGTTTTTTGTTGTTTGTTAATCTGATGATGAACTTTCTTTGTACAAAACTTTATCTTGAGTACACACTTTCCACCTTGTTGAAATTAAAATTCAGAAGTCATTGAGGTTTGGTTGGCCTTAAATAGTTCGCCAACAACAATGAGTGAAGGATGTGTTTGGATTCTTGTTTGACGGTTTGCACAAAACTTTTTTGGAGGTTTTCCATTCTGCACGCACACAAGTACACCTCCTCATCCATATGCTATTTGTTTCCTAGTTTTGTAATTTTCAATAACTTGTTTCAACATTGGATCTTGGACTGAAAATCTTGCTCATCTCATGGGTAGGTCATTTGTCATGATTTTACTTAAGTTGATTTGCATCATAAGTAGTGGGAAATATCTAACATGAACTTATGTATTATACGTGGAATGTCATTCCATTTGTTACAAAGTATTGATAAACTTGTTCAACTTGGTGTGAATACACTTTGAACTTTGAAGATCATTGTCCAAGGCTTGTAATGCCTTAGAAATTAGAAATTCAACATGTGAGGCATTTGATTTTGTTGATAAGTTTCTATGAATATGCAAAAATGGTAATTGAATTAATCATCATTTTAACATAGATTGATTGACCAAAATAAACTAAAAGGAAATTATGGATTTTTGGCCTTTTTTAATTATTTTAATTTAAGCTTATAGTCAAATTTTCATGTTTTGATTAAGGAGCAAGATGCCAACATAAGCCACGTGGGCCATGCATATTTGTCAATTCTAAATCATAGCATAGCAAAATGACTATCCTTCACATATTTCCACACATCGAAAAATGGATCATTATTAATAGTATTTTCAAAATGCCAATGCCATTATAGTGTAAGGAGACATGGACATAACCCTTAGGAATGGGAATAAATTTATTTTTGCTTAGAAAAATAATCACCTTACATGGGAAATATTGCTCAAAATCCTTTGTTGGCCTATGGTTCAAGGTTTAACATTTTACCAAGATATGATTAACTTGGTCAAATAAGACATAGTAATGAGAATTTCAATTAGATTATTTACATCTTCTATTGTTCATCATTCCATGTTTTGTTGTTTTTGGTTTGTCCATATGGTATGTTCACCTTTCTTCATAGTTTCCTTGTCTCCCCATATGTTATATTTTTGGTAGACAATTTGAATTAGTGTGTTTATGTGAAACCAACACCTTTGCAATTAATTAACCTGGGCATCCACCCATATAAGAATTGGTGAAAGTATGTATACACATAAAATAATTCAATATATATCCAATACATAAATGGTTTTGGTCGTTACTAACATCATGCTAAAAACAACTGAATGTGTGAACTTCTATCTTGAGTCATTTGGTTCTAAATTTTAATTTTCCATCTTTCATTATTATTTAAAATTTTTCAAAGTTTTTAATGATGTCTTTTCTTCCCCTTGTTTGGATTCAAGTTGAACTCAATTTGTTAATCTTTTTTAATAATATGAAATTTCTTGAGTGAAAATGTTTCATTTGGAAAACCGAAAGGTAATTCTTTTGGACCCTTTATGACCTTGAATTTCTTGAGATTGTTTGCAAGATTTATTCTTTCAAAATTATTTCTTATGATGCTTTTAATTATGCCGATGTGTTTTTATGAACACGAAAATGTATCATATGTATAAAATATTATGAGTTTGATTTTACCAAAAAAAATTCATTTAGAAAGTAGGATGTTATTTTGATCTAAATGGATGAATTTTTTTAGGGTTGAAAGCTATGAAAGAAAAGTTGATGTGTTACAAATTGTGTTGTATTGATCATCTTATCGATTGCAGATAAATCCGGTTCATATTGTGTATCCGAAACCCATTTTAACACACCCAAAATTGGTCATCATTTTTTTTCATGGCATTGTTTCTAGAAAGGACATTGCCAAGGCATGGAAAGAAACATGGATGTCAATTACCCACATCAATGGAGAGGAATGTTCTACATTTTGGATAAAAGAGTGGTTGGTGGAAGACATGGGAGAAAATATCCAAATCCTTTCTCTTTCATATGATGCCAATATTTATGGGGTCAATGATGATGTAACAAATATTGGGAAGAACCTTGTACAAAGTCTGATGGGGAATCAAAGGTGAAAGAATGTCTTTCCCAACTCTAATATTTGAAAGTTTCGTGTGCTTAACATAACCTTCCATACTTCAATGGATTTCAAATTTCATAATTTTTTCATTATTAATGTATTTATAGTAGTTATCAAGGTTATCAAAATCTCTTTTAATTTGGGATAATATTTTAAGAGAAAATTTTGATAACACATACTTAATTATATTTCATTTTAAACCTTTTATGAAATTTGAATATCCTTGCATTATGCTATAAATGGAGTTTAAATACAAGAATGACATTGAAACATAATCTAATTATAAATATTGTTTGCATCTACAGCTATGAAAACCTTTGGTGTGCTCCAATTGTACTGGTTGGTTATAGCTTTGGCGGTTTGATCATCAAAAGTTTAATGATGGAGATCAAAAGTTACATGAATCAACAAACATCAAATGCTTTTGATTTAGCCAAGAGTGCAAGATCCAAGGATTTTTATGATAACCTTATTGGGGTAATTTTCTATGGTGTTCCACATGAAGGTGGGACAAAAACATTTTCAACGTATTTTGCACAAATATGCCAAGAAATGGGTTTTTCGAATAAGACCCATTCAAGAACACAAGAAAGCTTACTTAAGAATGTTCAACTTTTAGATCAAAAATGGGAACAACTTTCAATAGAGTTTGATCAAGCAAAAAAAAATCTTAACATTTATGCTTTTGTTGAAGGACAACCCATTAACAAAGATGAGGTAATTTTTCAATACAATGACCTTCAATAAATATGCAAATTGATATTTTTGTAGAAATTCAATTTTTTTGCAATTTTATCTTTTAGATCTTTGCACAAGCCTGGTGTAAGAATGTGATGAATCGAATGTGATAAAATAATTGTGCTTGAAATTAGTGTGTATGTCCTTATGTTTTAAGCTTTTCACAACATTCTTTTCAATTGAAAAGAAAAATTATGTCGACAATTTTTTTTTAAAAATCAATGAAAATGTCTAGATTGTATTTGATTTTCAACTCTCATTAAACCACGTGCAGGAAATCCTCGTTCCATGTGCATTAGCCCAACGATTATTTGGTAGCAATTATTGCATAGTTGAAGACGCAAACCATTTGACTATTTGCAAGCCACCTACAAGGGACCACATAAGTTACTCAAAATTGGTGGATTGTTTAAAGACTTGTTTAAAGGTGAGACATCAACTTCAATGCAAAAGCTTTAATTAGTCATTATATGAAGAGGACTTCAAAGGAATTTTTAGGTTGTCATAATGCACATGACACTTCAATTTTGCATCAAGTGTCGTATCCACATGAAATCCTGACAGACCTATCAAGTCCAATGCCCAATGTTTTTTCAAGAAAAGGTGATATGCCCATCCCCAAAAATTATGATTGAAACAACAACTAATACCAAAAAAATCAAATGATTGAAAACTTAGGTGAACAATCGAAATTAGTTAGTCATTTTTGTTCTAGGATCGAAAAATTTTGATCGCAAAATCAATGGTGGAAATCAACCTCGTTGATCAAAATTGGTTGCCAATTCTTAAGCAACCAAAAATCAATTGAAAGGTAATCTATTTCAAATGTTCAATCATCAATGGATTGATTTACAACGTTCATATTGCGACAAAATTTTTATGATCGTTCATTTTTTTATTCTCTAATTAGGTGATTGAATTTTTTTTTAATTTATTGAATTTCAATTTCCCAACAACCAAATATTTTCTTTTTGGTCACTCAACTGAACTTTTAATCACCAAATGGTTAAAAAATTAAAAAATAAATTATCATTGATTAATTTTCAATCATCCAATCAATGGCAAGGTTGATCCTCACCATTGATTTGGCGACCGAAATTCTTATGGTCACCTAGAAGAAGTGAAAAAACCAAATAAGTAGGTTACTTAAATTTTTTTCATTTTCGATCATTTAAATATTTCCCCTTTTTGGTCATTAGTTCACATGTCATAGATTTTTTTTTCCCATTAAACCTCCGTTCTGGACAACCTTATCAAAACCTAAGTTGACCTTATTTTGATGTAACGTTAAATTGTGTCAAAGTTCGAAATGACGTGTCATGTTTTGACAGACTCAATAATGCCATGACAACCTGGGAAGTTGTGTTCATAACACTTTTGTAAGATCTAACATTAAACATATAGGTGACAAAAATTTAATCTATTTTTTTGTGTTAATTCATAACATTGATTTGTGCTCATTTCAAATATACAAAGTTGATAAGACTTTAAATTGTCATCAAAACATATGATGTAATAGCATGGGATTTTTGTAATTTATATATTTTCTTAACAAAACATTTTTTTCTTTATTTTATTTAAAATAATTATTATATGGCATATATCTCTTTCAATCAAAATATTGACATAAGATTTGCATGAATCACAACAGAATCCACGACAACTTCCATCACTACCATCATGGGAAGTGAGCTTAGAAGAAAAAGCAAAGGATATTTATAAATTGTTACAAAAGGTATCTATCATTGGTTTGGTTGGGATGGGGGGTATTGGAAAGACAACTTTGAGCAAAAAGATATACCATTTGTTCCATGAGCAATATGATCAATCTAGTTTCTTGGAGGATGTGAAATCAAAAAATATTGAAGATTTGAAAAAACAACTTCTACAAGATTTGTGTGACCAAAAAAAAAATAGCGCGGAGGTTGTGAATGGTGATGATTTAAAGCGTATTGAGGAGACCATGATTTCCAAGAAAGTGTTAGTGGTCATTGATGATGTTGATGAAAAGCTTATCCATGATTTATCAAAAGTTCTTGCTTTTCAAGGAAAATATAGAAAAAGCAATGTAATTATGACTTGTCGAAATTGGGGAATCTTGGAGGATCATTTAGATCCAAATGGAAAGTTTGAAATGCCATACCTTAACAAGAAACAAGCAACAGAACTTTTTCAATTGCATGCATTTGAAAATACAAAACAAGTGGAAAAAGGTTTTGAAAAGATTGTTAAGGAGATTGTGGAAGCATGTGCTGGTCTTCCTTTAAGCCTTGAAGTCATGGGTGGTTTTTTGCACAAGAAAAAAAACCACGATATGCAAACAAGATTGAAATTTTGGAGAAGAGCCTTGAAAAAGTTACAAGCAGGGAATAATTTGGATGGGGGTATAGAGGACATACTTTGGAAAAGCTTGGAGATTTCTTACAAAGATTTGGACCAACCAGAAAAGGATATGTTTTTGGATATTGCTTGTTATTTTGGTGGTTTGAAAGAAATTATAGCCCTTCGAATATGGGATTCTGAATCTTCGACACTTGAATTGCAAAACTTAAAAGATAGATCTCTTGTAAAAGTCAACAAAGATGGAAATTTAATTATGCATGACCAACTGCGAGATATGGGTCAAAAATTTGCAATAGAAGAGGAAAAGAATCGAATATGGGATCCTGAAACAAATTTACAAATTTTGTATGAACAAAAGGTTATCATCACTACATCAAATTATTATCTCTTTTTTATCTATAATTTAAAATTAGTATATTCAAAAAACACATTAAACTTATTGCATAATTTAAAATTTATTTGTGTTAACTCATATGTTGTAATTTTTCATGTGATAGGTGGCCTCAAGACTACAAGGTTTATCATTGAAAGGAAATAAAAAATTGGATTTAGGGATTTTCAAGAATGTACACCTCCCCAAATTAAGGTTGTTTGACATGGCTCAAGTTTCATCAAACATTGTGGAAGGTTTCTTACATGACCAAAATGTATATGAATTGCGATGGATACATTGGCAAGAAGCCAAAATTAAAGAAATACCATTCAATTTTGGTCATTGTCCCAACTTGCGTGTGCTCGATTTATCAAAATGCATCAACCTAAAAGTACTACCTACATCTATTGAAAAATTGATTACTCTTCAACATTTGGATTTATCCAAGTGTTCAAAGTTACAAGAGTTACCTACATCTATTAACAAATTAATTACACTTCAAGATTTGGATTTGTCAGGGTGCTCGCAGTTGAAGGAGTTACCCACATCTATTGACAAATTGATTGCCCTTCGATCGTTGGATTTGTCAAGGTGCTCGCAGTTGAAGGAGTTACCTACATCTATTGACAAATTGACTGCCCTTGAATCATTGGATTTGTTAGGGTGTTCACAATTGAAGGAGTTACCCACATCTATTGACAAATTGACTGGCCTTAAAAAGTTGGATTTGTCAAGGTGCTCACAGTTGAAGGAGTTACCTACATCTATTGGCAAATTGACTACCCTTCGATCGTTGGATTTGTCATGGTGTTCGAAGTTGAAGGAGTTACCTACATCTATTGACAAATTGATTGGCCTTGAAAAGTTGTATTTGTCAAGGTGTTCGGAGTTGAAGGAATTACCTACATCTATTAACAAATTGACTGCCCTTCAATTGTTGCATTTGTCATGGTGCCCAAAGTTGAAGGAGTTACCTATATCTATTGACAAACTCACTGCCCTTGAATTGTTGTATTTCTCAGGGTGCTCAAAGTTGAAGGAGTTACCTACATCTCTTGACAAACTAATTGCGCTTCAAGAGTTGGATTTGTCAGGGTGTTCGAAGTTGAAGGAGTTACCTACATCTATTGACAAATTGACTGCCCTTCGATCGTTGGATTTATCAGGGTGCTCACAATTGAAGGAGTTACCTACATCTATTGACAAATTGACTGCCCTTCGATGGTTGGATTTGTCAGGGTGCTTGCAGTTGAAGGAGTTACCCACATTTATTGACAAATTGACTACCCTTCAATCGTTGCATTTGGCAGGGTGCTTACAATTGAAGGAGTTAGTTACATCTATTGACAAATTGACCGACCTTACAATGTTAGATTTGTCAAAGTGCTCCCAATTGAAGGAGTTACCTACAACTATTGACAAATTCACTTCCCTTCATATTTTATATTTATCAAGGTGCTCGCAGTTGAAGGAGTTACCTACATCTATTGATAAATTAATTGTGCTTCAAGAGTTGGATTTGTCAGGGTGCTCGCAATTGAAGGAGTTACCTACATCTATTGACAAATTGACTGCCCTTCAATCATTGAAGTTGTCAGAGTGCTTGCAATTGAAGGAGTTACCCACATCTATTGACAAATTGACTTCCCTTCGATGGTTAGATTTGTCAGGGTGCTCGCAGTTGAAGGAGTTACCCACATTTATTGACAAATTAATTATGCTTCAAGAGTTGGATTTGTCAGGGTGTTCGCAGTTGAAGGAGTTACCGACATTTATTGACAAATTAATTGCACTTCAAGAATTGGATTTGTCAGGGTGCTCGCAGTTGAAGGATTTACCTACATCTATTGACAAACTAACTACCCTTGAATCATTTTATTTGTCAGGGTGCTCGAAGTTGAAGGAGTTACCTACATCTATTGACAAATTGACTGCCCTTCGATTTTTGGATTTGTCAGGGTGCTTGCAGTTGAAGGAGTTTCCCACATCTATTGACAAATTGACTGCCCTTGAGTCGTTGTATTTGTCAGGGTGCTCGCAGTTGAAAGAGTTACCTACATTTATTCACAAATTGATTGCCCTTCAATCGTTGAACTTGTCAGAATGCTCGGAGTTGGAGGAGTTACCGACATCTATTAACAAATTGACTGCCCTTCGATCGTTGGATTTATCAGGGTGCTCACAATTAAAGGAGTTACCCACATCTATTGACAAATTGACTAACCTTGAAATGTTAGATTTGTCAAGGTGCTCGAAGTTGAAGGAGTTTCCCACATCTATTGACAAATTGAATGCCCTTCAATCGTTAAAATTGTCAGAGTGCTCCGAGTTGAAGGAGTTACCTACATCTATTGACAAATTAACTAACCTTGAAATGTTAGATTTGTCAAGGTGCTCGCAATTGAAGGAGTTACCCACATCTATTGACAAATTGATTACCCTTCAATCGTTGAAGGTGTCAGAGTGCTCTGAGTTGAAGGAGTTACCTACATCTATTGACAAATTCACTGCCCTTAAGTTTTTGTATTTGTCAGGGTGCTCGCAGTTGAATGAGTTACCTACATCTATAAACAAATTAAATGCACTTCAAGAGTTGGATTTATCTGCGTGCTTACAGTTGAAGGAATTACCTATAGCTATTGACAAATTAATTGGCCTTCGATCATTGGATTTGTCAGGGTGTTCGAAGTTGAAGGAGTTATCTACATCTATTGACAAATTCACTACCCTTCAGTTTTTGTATTTGTCAGGGTGCTCGCAGTTGAAGGAGTTACCTACATCTATTGACAAATTGACTGACCTTGAAATGTTAGATTTGTCAAGGTGCTTGGAATTGAAGGAGTTACCTACATCTATTGACAAATTGAATGCCCTTCAATCGTTGAAGTTGTCAGAGTGCTCAAACTTGAAGGAGTTACCTACATTTATTGACAAATTGACTGACCTTGAAATGTTAGATTTGTCAAGGTGCTCGCAGTTGAAGGAATTACCTACATCTATTGACAAATTAACTAACCTTGAAATGCTAGATTTGTCAGGGTGTTCAGAGTTGAAAGAGTTACCTACATCTATTGACAAATTAACTACCCTTCGATCGTTGGATTTGTCAGGGTGCTCGCAGTTGAAGGAGTTACCCGCATCTATTGACAAATTAACTAGCCTTCAATCGTTGAAGTTATTAGAATGCTTGGAGTTGAAGGAATTAACTACATCTATTGACAAATTGACTGCCCTTGAATCGTTGCATTTGTCAGGGTGTTTGCAGTTGAAGGAATTACCCACATCTATTGATAAATTAACTGCCCTTCAATCGTTGAAATTGTCAGAGTGCTCAAAGCTAAAGGAGTTACCTACATCTATTAACAAATTAACTGCGCTTCAAGAATTGGATTTGTCAGGGTGCTCGCAATTGAAGGAATTACCCACATCTATTGACAAATTGACTTCCCTTCGATGGTTGGATTTATCAAGGTGCTTGCACTTGAAGGAGTTACCCACATTTATTGACAAATTAATTGCGCTTCAGGAGTTGGATTTGGCAGGGTGCTCACAGTTGAAGGAGTTACCCACATTTATTAATAAATTAATTACGCTTCAAGAGTTGGATTTGTCAGGGTGTTCGCAGTTGAAGGAGTTACCCACATCTATTGACAAATTGACTTCCCTTCGATGGTTGAATTTGTCAGGGTGCTTACAATTGGAGGAGTTACCCACATTTATTGACAAATGGACTACCCTTAAATTTTTGTATTTGTCAGGGTGCTCGCAGTTGAAGGAGTTACCTACATCTATTGACAAATTAATTGCACTTCAAGAGTTGGATTTGTCAGGGTGTTCGCAGTTGAAGGAGTTACCTACATCTATTGATAAATTAATTGCACTTCAAGAGTTGGATTTGTCAGGGTGCTCGCAATTGAAGGAGTTACCTACATCTATTGACAAATTAATTGCACTTCAAGAGTTGGATTTGTCAGGGTGCTCGAAGTTGAAGGAGTTACCTACATCTATTGATAAATTGACTGCCCTTCGATCGTTGGATTTGTCAGGGTGCTTGCAATTGAAAGAGTTACCTACATCTATTGACAAACTAACTGGCCTTCAAACGTTGGATTTGTTAGGGTGCTTATAGTTGAAAGAATTACCCAAATCTATTGACAAATTGAGTACCCTTGTGTCGTTGGATTTGTCAAGGTGCTTGTAGATAAAGGAATTACCTACATCTATTGACAAATTGACTGCCCTTGAATCGTTGACTTTGTTAGGGTGCTCAAAGTTGAAGGAGTTAGCTACATCTATTGACAAATTGCCTAGCCTTGAAAAGTTGGATTTTTTGGGGTGCTTAGAATTGAAGGAGTTACCTAGATTTATTAACAAATTAACTACCCTTGAATCATTGTATTTGTCAAGGTGCTTGAAATTGAAGGAGTAACCTACATCTATTGACAAATTCATTACCCTTCGATTATTGGATTTGTTAGGGTGCTCACAGTTGAAAGAGTTACCTACATCTATTGACAAATTGACTAGCCTTGAAAAGTTGGATTTGTTAAAGTGCTAGTAGTTGAAGGAGTTACCTACATCTATTCACAAATTAATTGCACTTCAAGAATTGGATTTGGCAAGGTGCTTGCAATTGAAAGAATTAACCACATCTATTAACAAATTGATTGCCCTTCAATCGTTGAAGTTGTGAGAGTGCTTGCAGTTGAAGGAGTTTCTTACATCTATTGACAAATTGACTATTTTTCAATATTTTCAATTGTTAGATCACTCCTAATTGAAAGAATTACCTACATGTATTGACAAATTGATTGCTCATGTAAAGTTGAATTTGTCAAATTTCTCATAGTGGAAGGAGTTACCCACATTTATTGACAAATTAAATACTCTTCAATATTTGAATTTATCAAGGTGCTCATAGGTGAAAGAATTACCTGCATCTATTGATAAATTGATTGCCTTTGAAAAGTTGGATTTGTTGCAGTGCTCGTAGTTGAAGGAGTTACTTTCATCTATTGAGAATTTGTTTGCCCTTAAATGGTTGTGTTTGTCAGGGTGTTTGCAATTGAAGGAATTATCTACATTTGTTGATCAAATTGATTGCCCTTAAAAAGTTGGATTGGTCAAAGTGTTCATAGTTGAAGGAGTTACTTACATCTACTAACAAATTGATTGCCCTTGTAGAGTTGAACTTGTTAGGGTGCTCGTAATTGGAGTTAGTTACATCTATTGACAAATTGAATGTTCTTCAATATTTGGATTTAACAATGCACTCAAAACTAAAAGAGTTACTTACATATGTTAAGGAATTGAATGGTTGGATTTGTCAAGGTGCTTAAAGTTTAAAAATTTACCTTCTTCTATTGACAAATTATTACTACTAAACGTTTGAATTCGTTAGGGTGTTCATAGTAGAAAAAATTACCTATAGCTATTGATAGATTGACTACCCTTGAAAAGTTGAATTTGTTAGGGTGCTTATAGTTGAAAGAGTTATGTACATTTATTGACAAACTAACTGCATTTCAAAAGTAGTTACAATTGATCTAACTCCTTCTGTAACTTTTTGTTCTTTTCCAATAATGATATGCTCTTGACATTAATCTTCACCTCAACTTTAGATTTTTCTTTTTTCCATGTGCTAACCACATGCTTTAAAATTGCTTTCACACCTTTCTTCTTCGACTTTTGTAATTTTTGGTTCTCCTACTTTGCACTAAGTAATCTATTTGTTAAGGTACTCATTTGTAATCCTAAATTACCCATCTTATAATTAACTATTGCCATAACCTAAAACATTCTTGTAATCTTGTTTGCTACCATGATTTTTGCAATAAGATCTTCCATTGATTTACATGTGAGGTTATGTGGTGTTGGCTTCTTGGATCCTTCTCTTGAAGATACAACATGTTTTTTCATTTACAAATCTAACCTAAAGATTGCCCTTTTGCAAATCCCAACCTACTTTTTTGTACACGTATTATTGGTGGCTTAAATTGTGTTGGAATCTATAATGTATCCACCACTACCTATTGCATTTGTTTCATTACATTCTCTAAATGCTATTTCTATTTTATTGATTGTTGTAGATGTTGTTGCTACGCCTATTTTAAGTGTTTTAAAAAAATTGTTCATCTATTGGTTCTAGAGGGACTATTTTATGTACTTCCATATGCGCTTAATATTCATACCACTAATCCACTAGATAAACTTGATATTTTTGTCATTGTTCCTCTAGTACTTGTTTTAAATTTGGAGTAATATTTTCTTCTTTTTTTCGTAGTTATTCTTTCACCCTCATTTCTTGAAGCGGTGGAGAATGTACATCCCTTTGTACATTCGCAAGTATGTACCTCCATGCAACTCCTAAAATTATTGGTACAAATTTTCCATTGTTTCTTTTCATCACGTTTTTTCTTCCTTCATCTTTTGGTGTTGGTTCCACATTTTGTTTAGATCTTTCTCGCACCTTAGATTTTAGCTTCCCCATTGACTTCATGAGCTCCATACAATGGTTTAGGTCAGTATAACTACTAATGCCTACTAGTTTCTATTGTAAGTCTAGAATCAATGGGAACATTCAACCATAATGACAATAAAAGGTAAGCAACAAGCAATGAGTTGGTGAGCATGCTCATGTGAATAGGAAGGAATCTTTTTAAAATATTTTGAACGAATCATTTTCCACATAGATAATTTTTGTGACATGGAAAAAATTCCTTTAACATGGAATGGAATATTCCTCCACATCACCCAACATTATTAATGGAGACAATAATTGTTCTTTCATTTTCAACATGTTTTTTGACCAACAAAATTGTAGCATTAAGGTGGTGTATTCAGGTTAATTATAACTATTATACATTCACATCAACAATGCACATCTTGTTAGAATGATGATACAATAATTAGACCTTTTACTTGTGTAATTATAACTAATTTTTTACATGAAGTTCTTTAGTAATGATGACATAGTCTTTTGTACATTGCACACCTAACCTCAAACTCTAGAAATGAAATAATCACAAAAATTGATGCCAACAAAGCCATGTTATCCATATTTTTATACATACTCCTTTGAACTTCTATACTAATGATGACATAGTCTTCTGTGCTTCTCCACACCTATTCCCTTGAACTCTACAAAACAAATCTACAAATGTGATTAGTTGTCAAAGGCCTTAGTGCGCATCAACAAATGTAAAACTTCCTCCCAACTTCACATGCAATATTGAATGAAATCTTCTATGAGCCCACAATACATGATGGTCTATAAGACATGATAGATGTGCTTACGTTGCACCCATGCCCCACGGCGACCCAAAGAATGTGCGGCCATTGTGACAAAATTTAAACATGAACAACTAAGGTAATTTCCCATAATCACATGGTAACGTTTTTCATTGGAAAGTACATTGTAGATTCATCCATATCATGGTGGAAGGACATCAACAAGAGGGAACATGGTACATGGGAGAAACATTTTTTTAGCCTCCCAATTGTTGGTGTGTTGTTGTGTTAAATTAAGCTTGGAAGGTCATCTCACCTTCTTACCACTGTGAACCATGGGCCAACAAGTTGCATCTACCAGCCCAACAGAAGCACGAATTTTCATGTTTGTATTCCTCACTTTGATACAATCAATAATATAAAAAAATGTAGAGTTTTTTTATTTATGCCAATTAACTCCCTTTTTTATT
>Ga0209208_10005274_pt1 | contig 18059 bp, 10 predicted proteins | sample S1TSphfallax_3_FD_187694 | JGI IMG/M metagenome (GOLD analysis project Ga0209208, IMG submission 187694) | Host-associated microbial communities from peat moss isolated from Minnesota, USA - S1T2_Fd - Sphagnum fallax MG (SPAdes) (version 2) | ecosystem: Host-associated > Plants > Peat moss >... | reverse complement strand
GAAATCCAGATACCTTGCATTTGTCTACATCCAGAAACCCAGATCAAGCTGATCAACCATGTGATCTCCACATCCAACGCATAAATGTTATCATAAGAACACAGAACGCTGCTGCATTAACCTTCTCCATCAGCAAATTGTATATACTTACCTTCTCCAGCCTACTACAACTATCCCACCAGTGCAAAGGACTTGAAAAGAATTTCTGTCACACCAGGGCAGGATAACAACCACAAGAGAACACCAAAAATGGACACCAACAAGAGCTATCACAGCTCCATTGACAAGTGAACTCTGAGAGGATTGATGTTTAGTTACCTTCTCTGCTCTGCAATCCAACCACTGAGAAGGATCCAAAAAGAACATATCTTTATTGGGGCGCCTACTTAAAGAGTTACTACCATAGTGTTCATGTAGGTGTTGGTTTATCCAAGGCTCTCTATGTAAGAGGGTGTATGTGGGAGAAATGTTTGAGAGGGAGTTGATTATCGTGTTGATTTGAACCTTACTATTTGAGATGTGGCTCATCACTACGTTCTAACAAAAACAAATGTAATCGCAAATTGGGTTAGGGTCAAGAAAGCCTCATATAGTAGACACTATAGACATTGTTTTTTAAGTTGGAATTGTAAAACAATAGTTTTCGATGGGTTGCAATTTAGTTGCACAATAATGCAACTAGAAACAACAAGAAAGCTTAGTCATGATGTTGGCTAACACTAAAAAGATAATATATACAAAATGATATTATTGAATAGAAAATACACTTGCTCAAATCACAAGCCCTTTTTAAACTTGATTACAAACTAGATAGTTGTATATGGCATCACCAATAGTAGGGTTAGAACATTCCATGTTTTAGCAAGAAATTGTTGGCAAAGGAATTATTATTTGTCAATGAAACACATACACAATCAAGATAATAAAGATTAAGGTTTATAAAGGAGGATCTATATGTACATCCTAATGGAATCGATAATACAATGTATATTTTGTTTTAGTCTCATTTCAAAATTGCACCTTTCAATTGGTTATACAATTTGAAAGTGACGTGATATTGTGGGTTGCAACAATATATATGATGTTTAATCATGACACAATTGAACAATAGTCCCAAAATAGTGCACAAATAATTCATATATAATGAAAACCTAGTGGCACGACTAATTGTGTCACTATAAATCATAGTTGATAATTAGTTACAAAAAAGTTGAAAATGCAAAATCTAATGGATGGTGATAATACATGCACATGGCATGGTTATACGTGTTAAGGTCATATATCTTTAAGTAGTTGGCAATTGAATATTACATTTATGTTAGTTGTATCATAGTTGTCATTTATGACTCTTGTCTAGCTTGGCCATGAAGTTAAAACATGGTTTATCACAATCATATATATGGTCTACATATACATTTGTATAGAAGTCCATCTTGTGACTAAGATACAACTATAATAGAACTCTATGAATTTTTAACATGACATCTTTATATTAAAAAAATCTAGTATTTTCATGGAATAGTTGCACCATTGTTGATTTAAACATCTAGTTGCAAGGTAATCAAATTTCCATGGACACAATTTCTTATAGTGTTATTACATTTCCCACCAAAACACCAAAACATCACATTTGCAACATAATAAAATTTGGATCCAATTGTAAATCATGTAATTTGGCTCACTTAGGAATCAATATGTCCAACCTACCAACAAGTGTTTTAGAATCATTTCATGATGGCTTAAAAGTTTAGTGTCTTTGTGCAATAGTGTTAAGACCAAAAGTGAAAACAAAAAACATCGAATTGCAAAACAAAAAGAACCAAATAAAGTTGATATTGAAAGTGAAAAAAAAAACACTAAACTAGAAAGCACCTAAAATAAATTAGTGTTGGGATAAAAAATAAAAGAAGAGAACATTGAACTACAAAGCTCAAACAATTAATTTGATAAAAATAGAATTACATGTATTGATAAAGTTCACAAGGAAAAGTTTAGCAAGTTTATTTCTTACTAATGGATAATGAAATTAGTTGTCTTCATAATAGGAAAATGTACAAGAAAAAGTGGGACATTGCAAGTTTTAGAAAGTTGTAGTTCATTGATGCATTAGATACACCCTTACAACCTACACAATAACATATGAAGATTTGGACTAGGCTAATTTTGTAAATTTCTTTAATTTCATTTCCATTAATGAATAAATAGAAATACATGCATTTTGGACTCATTTCTAGACCTAACATAGTTTTTGTATTCATGGTTTAACCATAGGAAAAATAAAGTATACCACTTGTAGGACCCACACACATTCCCCCAAACTTTTGGGAACTAATATAAACATAATATTCAATGTCCCTTGTAGTCCTAAGAAGGAGCAAGGTGATAAACCATTCAATTATGGACCAAAAAAAAAGTCCATGCTCTAATTTCAATTAAACACGAGAAATACTAACAAGAATCAACAAGACCTTTGTCACAAATCCAAGGGGCAAACGGACAAATGAATCATTAAAAAAAAGCCACGGATGTAATGGAAAAAGTCACAAGATTCCTGTGGAAGGCCAACATGTTTTAGTCCATAACTTTCACCTCATGTTTTGACTATTTAAATTGGAAAACTAGATATAACAAACTTGGCCTTTTGGTGCATTAATAGAGAAAGAGGATATGCATGTTGTTGAATGAACTTTAGGTATGCAAAAATGAGGACTTTCCATAACATTACACCAATTCAAACAGAAGGGGACATAGTTGATTCAAACCTAACCCACCCCATTTTGAACTGGATTATTAAGGTACTCATGGTGGTATGGGTTAAACATAGGCATCCAAAATTAACCATTCATCTTGTAGAAGGTTTGGAAATCAGCATGTCACTAGTTCATGCACCTTGTTTTATCATAATATACATGCACATTATACACCCAACATCAATACAATGCAAATCACATATGAAATTATGATGGCATTGAGATTTAAATAGTGTAATACTCAAGGGGGAAAAAAATTGGCAAAGAGGGGATCACATTAAGTTTACAACACCATTCCAAAGTATAGAAATTGGCTAACCATTAACTATGCAATGAATGATTGGGGGGGAGGGTGTTACTAAGGTTTTCCATATTGCGGGGTGAAAGGATTAGAGATGATTACATTAGAAATAAAAATTTGAAATGTGTATGGAAATGCAATTGAAAGTATGAATGATGTTTTTTCGATTCAAAGAATTTTTGTTATTTTTCAAAAGGTCAAACCTAAGTGGCATCTATCAAATCAATCACCATCTATTAATTTTAGATGGATATGGTTCACATGTAACTTCTTTAGAACAAACACTATAACACCCAACACCACCATATTAAATGAGGATAATGGACCAAACTTAAATGATGAAATCAAATATATTCAAGAATGTGCAATACATGGAGCTCTTATAGAATTAATAAACATGACACATACAAAAAAAAATTTCCAATTAATGTTGATGTTGATGACTAAAACTAGTTAAAACCAAGGTGCTATGTGGAAGAGCTTATGTAAATCTTATTATTGTAAAAAATGCAAATATGATGGAAGATAACCTAGAGGAAACAATAACTTTAATTGAACTCACAATTGAATATTAAAGTCAATGAGTGAATTTAACAAATCAAAGGCTAGTTCCACTTTGCCTTACAAATATGTTGTCACTATTGTGTTTACATACACAAAAAACTATATATATCAAGATCAAGGTGTGTAGGATGAAAGAAGTAATGTAATCAAGAGGACCAAGAGATGACAATCATGAACATGACAAAAAAAAATAGGGTGATAAAAAAGACCAAAGATGATAATCATGAGTAGGACAAAGAATAATAATAAGATCAAAAGGATTAAACCATTTGGATCAAAAAAATGAAAACCACTTGAGACAACAATCATTTGTATCATGATGAATAAGAATTTTTGGGCTAAATGATTAAACCAAAAGGACTAGTAAATAAGGATTAATATGAAAAAAACCTTGTGAGAAAATGATCAAACCAATAAACAAGGACCAAAATACAACAATCTATTGGACTAGGATAGATAGGAGCTTATGTGAGCATAATGATCAAACTATGAGGACTGAGAGATAATGATTGTTAGGACCAAAGCAAATAGGAGTCAAGGAACATAAGGATCAAACCATGGGGATGATCACAACAACCATGAAGAATAAGAGTTTTTGAACTATAAGATCAAACTAGCCGGAGGACCAAGAAATGAAGACCAAAATAAAGAAAAACTTGCATGCAAAGTAGGAAACAAGGATTAATATGAAAGAAAAACTTGCATGAGTTGCAAGATCAAACTAGGTGGATGAAGAGATAACAATCACAAGGACCAAAATGGGAAAAAACTTGTGAACAATGAAATTAGACTGCAAGGATTAAGAGTTCAAAGTTGGGTGAGTGGGAAGACAAAGAGTTGAATGAGTAGCATCTCTCCACACATTACGAGTAACCAACAACAATAAATTGAATAACAAGATGATTAAAAAGAACACCAAGGAAAATGCCTACAACCAACAATGCACCAATGACATTTGTAAACATTTGCATATCACATTGATATAGGGAAGACCAAAAAAGTGATGAAGGAAATTCTTGTTGCAATTTGCAATGCACATGGATGGTAGTTGCTATGGAAATTTGATCTTGGGTTGTGGTGGCATTGGTTCCAATTTAAGAATTTAAGGTTGGGAGAACAAGAGTCAACCTATCATTGTTGATGGGTATACCTTTTCAAACTTTTCATCACACTCATTTAGGTATGGTGAATATGATCACATGAATAAAATGTTGGTTTTGGCATTGGTTCATTTTGATAGGGGAATAAAATGTTGTTTATTTTTCAACAATTTAAAGATTGATCACAAGTTGCGAAGTGCTCAGCCATTGATCTAACTACTATAGTGGACCTTACAAAGTTTCTAAAGTCTTCGTGTAGCCTAGCAAGGAGCTTACAAAATCCTAGGGAGACTATGTAAATCTTATGTAATATATAGTAATCCCCAACATACACTAAGCAAAATTCCATGAATTTTAATGAAAGCAAAGGATCCTTGAAACCAAATGGATATGAATAATCAATACAACACCTAGATCTATTAGACCACAAGATGTGTAATCCATGTTCCAAAAAAATTGTGATGTATTTATTGCTAGATTTGAAAAGGGATTTCTATTATGTTTTCCTACTTGTTCAACTTTTTCAAGATCTTTACTTCCTTAATCCCAATCTTGAGTTTGTGACACTTTCTTTTGTTTGGATTTAAAAACCTAGTTTGTTGTTAGCTTTTCATCTTGTATCTTAAGTCATGATTTGATATCTATAATTTATGATCTCTTTGGTCATTGGATTAGTTCCTAAAGCTTTTCGTAGAATCCTCAATATTCAATATTATTTTTTCAAGGTTATTTTAGAATTAAGTTGATGAAATTCAAATCATCTTTAATTTTCTTTGTCAATCCATGATGTGAAAGCATTGGCAACATTCTTGTCCACATCAACTATGACACCTTTTATATCTTTTATATGATCTCTACACCTCCAAATTGCTCCCAATTATGACTTGGTATCTCCTTCCCATTTTCATTATATTTATCAAGCAAATGTATACCAATGGGTACCTTGTAGATTTGGAATCTAGAGGGGGATGGAATGAACTTATGGCACACAAGTTGATTGAAGAAACCCTAAATGCTCAAGTTGCTTGGAGAAACCCTAAATGCAAGAATTAACTATGTAAGCCAAGTTGTGTTGTGAAACGTACAAGAACCAATCTCCTTTTTTCTTTCAACTTTTGGCACTTGGGGTCTTCCCTTCATTTCCTATGCAAGCAATGGGCTTGTTGTCAAAGGTTTATTGCATGATTAAAAAGGACTTAGGATGCATGGTAATATGAACAAGTGTTAGATTTTTTAAAAACCATGTTGCACAACATTCCCAAAATGCAGGGCAACCCACTCATTCTTATTCAAAGTTTCCTACTCAATTTCAATTTTCAGATATTCCATATATTATGTGCCGTATGTGTTGATGGCCTTGCTATGGTAGAGCTCCCACAAAAGAGTAAGCAATAATTGCAGTATCACTGTCCCATTCTAGGCAACCAAATTCCTACTCACACAATCAACAAAATCACAGATTAGTTAGTGTAAGGTGCTTCAAATAAGAGAAGAAAAAGAGAACCAAGAATTCCCATTCTGTTCCACTCCACCCCATTGGTATCACTAGCCTGATGATGGAAAAATTTCAACACCCAAGTTCGAACACATGATTGAATATATGTACTAGTGTTCAAAGAACCAGTGAATAAGGGTTGGGTATATGTCCTGTTGACCAAGCTGTTCTCATGAAACCCAGTTTCACCCATAACACAGTTCTCCAAATAACAAAATCAGAAGAACTAGTCAAAGAACCAAGTACCCTGAACCATCAACCAGTTCTTTGAATATTAAAAAAACACCAACCCTGGCAGTTATTTCACTGTGAATTTTTATTTTATTTTCAAAAACAGAGAATGTGGTGTTCTTTGATTTTGAAATTTTCCAAGAATCTGCAACCGGAGGTTATAACAAAATCAACATAGACACATAACTTTGTTGAATGTTGGTCCAATTTACCCACTGCAATTTAGATGCGACCCAAGCGCTCCACATCTGAAACATGAAGCATCATGCATAAGAAGGAACCCACACACAGGTTTCATCTTATTGTAAACTTACACCACATCTTTTAGTTCAGAACTGCAAGATTTCAATACCATCCACAATCACAATGCTTCAAGGGTATCTTTATGTTTGAGGACTTCAAGACTGACTTGACCACGTACCCGACTCCCACCGCTCCAACAGTGCACAATGTTCTCATGCACCAAAAAACCCATATCACAATGTCTGGGCATACTTATGTACTACAGAATGGTCAAGCCCCTGGCCAGTATGAGTTTTGCACAGAGGGAGTTGGCATATGACCACAAGACAGTACCACACACAAATCCAACCACCAAAATTGCAGTTTGACAAAATAAAATGTTGAATCAATTGTCCTCTTTGAATCTGCAAGAGAAGAATTTCAAATCCTAGCGCCTTTAGATTTTTGGTGGGATTTGAAGAAAGACTACTGGAACGTGCAATGTGAAAGTTTGCAAGCAAAAACAGTTGAAGTCAAGGACTATTGAAAATAGCTCCTACATTACCACTGCATTGTGGAATCACTCACTTGATGATGGCACCACCGAAATCATTGAAGGTTCTTCAAGGACTACCAGTCATGTACAGAGCAGAATCATGGGTGGGAAGATACAATCGACACCTGCCCAGTCACTACAAAGTTCCGTGCATTGAAGCACACCTCATTCCTGTGCTGAATGCTTATGTCTCCCTATGTACCACCATGCACAATCTTATTCCCACAGTGTTGGACACTAGAGATCTTCCAATTCACGTGTGATTCCATTATAGCTAATCTGTTTTCCTCTCCATTTCACACCACGGACTGTGGCAACTGATCTGCCTATACAAGCAAGCAGGCAGGCATGCACCTGGCAATCTAAGATGATGCTTCTTGAGAGCTTAAACATGGTACCTAAATGCTGCTGCTTCGATCATCACATGTACAAACTGCTTTTGATCTTGATCGGAATAGTTTGCTTTCTTAACTAAATTCCAAAGACTGAAAACTCCACAGTCTCACAATCTGATCAGATCAAACCCTGACAATTGATTCATATAAGAACAATGCCGGTAAACTGAGACACACCCGACAGTGACAAATAAGAACAATGTTGCTCAACCGAGACACCCAACAGTGACATATGAGAACAATGCTGCTCAACTGAGACACCCGACAGTGAAATATGAGAACAATGCTGCTCACCTGAGACAGCCGACAGTGAAATATGAGAACAATGCTGCTCACCTGAGACACCCAACAGTGACATACGAGAACAATGCTGCTCACCTGAGACAGCCGACAGTGAAATATGAGAACAATGCTGCTCACCTGAGACACCCAACAGTGACATATGAGAACAATGCTGCTCACCTGAGACACCCAACAGTGACATATGAGAACAATGCTGCTCAAATGAAACTGCCTGCTTGCTCATTACACATCACCTGGGTAATGCTGCTGCTGTCCTTCAACTTGGAATTTGAGCTTCTTGTGAAAACTATTATATACTCACAATAAAGAGCCTGTGTGAAACAAAAGACACAAAAAGCACCCACAGACGTAGAAAGTCACAACATTTGGAAGAGATATGGAAGAGATATAAATACAGAAGCTCCTAGACTCCTCTCTGTGTCTCTGTGTCTGTGCATCACCGAACATCATCTCTGCAGCTCGGTCTTTCAACTTGCATTCTAAGCTTTTCTGTGAACTTCTTCTTCTTCTACTCACAGAAAAGAGATCCTTTGCAAACCAAGACACATGATGGGAGGCTAACATTCTGAGGTAAATATGCAGCAAGATACACAAAAGGGACATGTCTAGAAATGTGCATCTCTTCACTAAAAGATGTGATAATAGATATTGAAACAAAGAAGTAGACCTTGTTCACCAAAGCACCTCATCAACAAGATCACCTGCACATACAGACACAGCGAGAGAGTCAGAGACAGAGATGGTGAGCTTCTCCAAAAATTAGGTTTGCAAGATGCCCTAGCAAAGGTAGCAAACCGAGAAACAGAAGAGATTTGCCCCCTGGAACTACTAGCCCCACGAATCTGTGTTCCTACAGAATAATAGAGTACCAGCACCAGCACTAGCAGCTGTAGCTGCACAACAACAACAGGACACAACAGATTTCTGTAGAAAGTAAGATTTAGAGTTTGGGGATGTCCGAAGACTGGAACTTCTTCTTCTTCTATTAGGTCAGATCCAGGGTTGACGAAGGAAGAAGAAGAAGAAAGGATCTGGATGTCTGGATGGCACTTTTCTCTTCTTCAGAGGTGATCTCTTCTTCTTCTCCTTCTTGAGAAGGCGAGTGGTGCTTCTTCTTGAGGAGGATTCCTCTTGGAGATGTGATCTCCTCTTCTTCTTCTTCGTCTTCTTCTTCTTGAACAGGTGGGTGGTGCTGCTGCTTCTTCTTGAGGAGGGAGGATTCCTCCTGGCAGAGAGCTTGCAAGCAAATGCACATGTTGTTTGAGAGAAGATGATGGAGTCAGTGTGGGAAGCTGAGAGCTATCCAGCTTTGCAAGACTACTACTTGGTCTGTTACTTCGCATTCGCCTTTCCTGTGGCGCGATTCCTTCTCAACTGTCTCTTCTATCAGGTGGGTACTCTTCTTCTTCTTCTTCTTCTTCGGATGGGTTTCTCTCTCTCTCTCTCTCTCTCTCTCCCATGAACAAGCCCTAGCCACCATGAGAGTTGTTCTGAGAGTCCAGAACAGCCGCACTGAATCTCATTCTCTCCCTTTGTTCTGGATTGCTCCAGTTTCCCATTTGCATTGCTCCAGTACCCATTTTTCTTTTCTTTTTTCTGAGTGTGACCATCACAACACAAGAAGGTTTTATAGACAGGCGTGTGGAAATGATGACAGACAAACAAAATCCCTTCTCTTGGGATTTTCGTGTGTGTGTATCTGTGTGTGTTTTTGTGTGTGAGTCCAGAAACTTGCAAGGTTGTTGATCTTGCCAAAAGGAGAGAAGGGTTTGAAGAATGGTGTGAAGGAAGCAGGAGCAAAGAAGATTTGTAAATTCACAGAGTCAGCATGGAAGCTCACATACTATCTGTCGACCGAGATCTGTGTAGTTTGGATCACCTACAAGGAGCCATGGTTCACCGACACTTCAACATTCTGGCATGGCTGGCCTCATCAAACTCTCAAGTATTGAATTTTTTTCCCCCAATCTTCCTTTCCAATCTTCCCAATTTTCCCAACTCTTCTTGTAGAGCAGCATCATTGCAGACAGCTTGAAGATCTTTCTTTGCAGACAGCTTGAAGAGTTTTGTTTGCAGAGTTGTTTTTGTTTTATGTCTGCAGTTTGAGGTTTTGTTGCAAGGTTTCAGTGAGGGTTTTGACAGGGTTTTTGAACAGAAAGCAGCAGCAGCATTGAAAGCTTAGAATGGTACCAAGCCCTCTCAAAGATCTGCTGTTTCTGTTGATTCAATGATGAAAGGGATCTGCTGTTTGTTGTCAGATGTTGTCAGACAATAATGACAACAAACAGCAGAAGTGGCACTTCTTCCAAGGAAAGCCTAATTTCCTTGGGACAGGAGAAGAGGGGGGATTTTATCTTTTTGATGCTGAATCTCTCTGCTGGTGAAATGATGGGTGTTGTGGTGGGACAGATATCCATTGAAGTTATTCTACACATTTCAGTGCGGCTTCTACATTTATAGTGTGGCAGCACTGCTTGTTTGGGAGACTCGCCGGAAAGATCACAATGTCATGATGTCTCACCACATTGTCACAATTGGACTGATTGCCTACTCCTATATCACTGGGTATGTGTGTGTGTGTGTGTGTGTGTGTGTCTCTCTCTCTCTCTCTCTCTCATTCAGCTGTCACCCTTACCATGGCAAAAAAAAAATTTGGAGTCTGCTGTACTGCAGTAGTAGCAAGGCTGGCCATGAAAATATGCACATAGAAGGTATTGCTGCATTGCTTGCAAAACTAATTCTAATCAACTAGCATATCAGGAGGCTGATTTTGTAGGGTTTTTCAGGTCATTTCGTGCAGGAACGGTAATCCTTGCACTACATGATGTCAGTGACATATTTATGGAATTGGCAAAGCTGTTCAAGTATTGTCAAAGTGAACTTGGGGCCAGTATATGTTTTGGCCTCTTTGTGCTTTCATGGGTTCTTCTGCGCCTCATCTACTTCCCATTTTGGGTCATCTGGAGCACCAGGTTTTTTCTTTTGTGCCCCTCCTTTTTTTTCTGTTTTGTGAGTCCTGTCAAAGATATATCTTTAGACATAACTTCCAAGTTTTGTGTAGTGTGGGAAGTCAAGAACCTAAACAAGAGAGTCCTGGCACTGCACTGTTCAGTTTTCGAAACATACTGGTCAGTACCAGAGCATGTCTTTATAATGTTAATGAAATTTGGACAGAAACCCTAATTCAATAGTGTCAAACAAACTGTCGACCTTGTGATATCAACACATGTTTTGTGCTCTGTAGAAGCACCATAGAAAAAAAAAATGCAAAGTCAAGAGGCTCATGGAAAGAGGATTTGATGGGATGTGTGGATGGTGACAGTTACAAGGTCATATCATACATAGACCTCAGCAAGGCACATATTTCCTTCCTGTACTATGTGTGTAATACTCTCCTGATAACCCTGCTGGTGATCCATATCTACTGGTGGGTTCTCATATCGAGAATGGTGATAAGGCAGCTACGGAACTGTGGGAAGGTTGGTGAGGATGTGCGATCAGGTCTGTCTGTCTCTTCTTCTTCTTCTACTTGCCTTAACTTATGATCATTCTCCAACCATTATATGATAGCAGACTGCAAATATGTGAACTTCTGAACTTTGATTGCATGGTTTTATTTATTGCTGATAAACCCTAAACCCTAAATCCAGAGCATTGAATTGGAGCTGATGAGATAAATTGATAACAGACATCTATGTACTTCTCAAATTGAGAATTTTACAGAATCTTGACTGGCAGTGGAAGTCCTGATGTTTTTTTGATGTGACAGATTCAGAAGAGTAGTAGGAAGAAAAGCAAAGGAGTACTCCATTTATCATGAAGAAGGTGGTTGCAAGCAGAATGGAGGCATGATGCATTGCAGAAATCTTGTCCAATTTTTATTCATTTGCTATATATCGAAGACATTCAGCACAAAGACTGTCATATTGACCCCATTACAGGAGCTAGAAGCTTTCTCAGCATCTTGCTTGTGTAGCACAAATCAGTGACAGTGGACTCAAGAGAGCTCTGCTGTTGCTGGAAGCTGCAATCTGCACCTGTTTGGATTTCTTGGGTTGTTTTTCAGATTAGCAGCACCTAGTGAATGTAGAACTTAGAGAAGTCTCTGAGAAGCTCAGGTTGGATTTTGCACATTACCTATGCTGAGAAGGCCAAGCAATTTTGCACATGCGTATCCCCACCCCACATGGAGAGATCAGGAATTAAAGCCCAAGGAGTTTCCGAGCTGGCTTGTCTTCACAGCATTTGGTTTCTATACATTCATCATAGCATGTTTCTCCTTGTTAAAAGTTACTGCTTTCTTTCCTTCACTACCCAGCCTACCTTCTTTGCATTATTAGCCTAGGTGAAAAATGGAGTGCTGAATACAGTTAGGAAAATATTTCCTAGGCTTCCAATGAGGTGAGCCAATAGTATAGTGACTAGAACAGGGTTGGGTGGGGTGGGTGGTGGGAGGAGGGTTTTTAGTGGTTTGGTTCCTCAATTTGTTCTCATTGTGTTTTCCAATGTGGTCATGAATTTCATCCCATATACATTGTCACATGTTCCTTATATTATTCATTTAGTTCTGATGGTTCTCATATGGTGGTCAACCATGTGTTCTGAAGATTTTTACCTTATGTTTTGCTCCTTTCAGTTCTTCCATGTATTTTGTTCCCAGTAGCCTCAGATTTCAACCTCTTTGTCCAAAGTCCTACTCTTTAACTGAAGTTCCATAAGTCATCCAAAAAGGTCATAGCTTCTTCAAATTGCATTGCAATTTGCTCATTCAATTCCCAAGTAAGCAGGAAAGGAAACATTTCTTTTTAGATTTGTTTGTATCCAAAGTTAGTGTTTTGCAACACCATAATTGCTAGCAAGTTTTCAATATGTTATACACAAATTTGCATCACATTTCTCTTCAGTAGAATTTGAATTCTATTCAATCCACAAATTTGAATTGAATTGAATTAAATCTGAATTCAAGTTGCATGCAAAATCATTCAATATTTTCATTCAATTGGAACTTAATTTTCGCAAAATCAACTCATTTTTCCCATCAGTTGATCATCACTAGTAGGGCACAATAGCAAAGAGCCCAAGTTAATAGACATCACACTAACACTATGTACAACACTGAGCACCACATACTAGTATCTTTTGAAAGACAAATCGTAACTACTGCACTTGCTCAAAGGCAGCTCCTAATCCATACCCCAAAGAAACCATGTCACCAATGAAAAGGGTATCGATCATCTACTTCATGTCTTCTAGAATCACTTCATGCTTGTCCTTAGTTCTTAACCTCTAATTGGGTCTCTCATGGACAAACCTGGCATTAACAAACAAGTGTGTTAGTCAATTTGAGAAACACAAGGCTTTGGAGCTTCCTAGAGCTCCAAAGTAGGATTTGGAAACTAATTTCAGTAGTGATTAATTAAGTTCTACACTAATCAACAAATTTTCAGGCTTTTTGGAGCTAAAATTTGATGTGGGGTCTGAGATCCTACTAGGGTGGGGGTTGGCTACACTCGATTCTCGTAGCTGGCCACTTGATCGAGAAGACGAAACCCAGCAGCTCGATTGAACTTCCTTGCAAACAAATAACAGGGCATTGCTTCTCCTTCTAAGCTACACAAGTCTGTTCGTGCTTCTGCCTCATAGTGAATCTTATAAATATCCTGTCACCCAACAACAACAAAAATCCATTTTGCACCGATATTCGTTGAGTCATCAGATTAGCTAGTAAGCAGTAGTAATCTGTGGCAATCAATCAATCAATCAATCAATTCAAGCCCAAAACCTCTGTTGATACATTTGGTGGAAGAAGTGAAAATTGGTGAAACAAGAGCTTGAAAAGAAGAGAAAAAAAGAGAGAATTGGTGGAGGAAGGAGAACAACCTGAATAGCTCTAATTGTCTCAACGGTTGCAGCAGCAAAGTTGAAGGTCATAGGATGCCATCCTCTTCGGCCTCCTTTGTCTTTCTTTGTCTGTTCCCACTGACTGTAGGTCAGTGTCCGTCTTTCTATTTCTGCCTCTTTATTCTTTACCTGCAGGGCACCGTCGGCACACACCACTTATCTGTCAGTCCTTGACAAGAGAAAAAAAAGTTCACCTACCCAAGTTCAAGATTTTAACCATAGCAAGAGAGAGAGAGAGAGAGAGAGAGAGAGAGAGAGAGAGAGAGAGAGAGAGAGCATTTGAAAAATTCTTAAATTTTTCCTCTCTGATCAGTAGCTGAATTTGGCTAATTCCTCTTGTGGATGATCACCAATGTGGCTATGCAAGAAATTGCAAAAAAAAAGAAAAAAGAAAAAACCCTGCTGAGAGAGAAATGAGGTCACACCGCTATGAGAGTCTGTATGTAATGCTCATCTGGTATGCAATTGTGATTCTCGTGTGTCTTGTTTGTCTGAATTCACCACAAAGTAAACTGACATAATCATCACTCCGAGTTTTTGCATTTTGAACAAACTAGAACCTTTTGCTTTGCAATATGAAATACTCTAGAACTTTGCTTTGCAATCTGAAACGCTCTAGAACTTCAATTGCAAAATCTGAATAACCCTAGAACTTTGCTCCACAATCTGAACAGATCTAGAACGTTGTTTGCAATCTGTTCAACAATCTTAGAACTTTGCTACACTCTCTGATAGCAGCAGCATGGAGAGCTGAAAAAACCCTAGCAAAACTGCAATGTGACAAGAATCAGAATTAGGTCTTACAGAAGCAATTTCTCTCCAATTTTCGGGGAGTAGCATCTTCTGCAGTTTCAAATACAGAACTCTTTCCATCAGCCATTTTCCAAAGAAAGATCTAAGTACCAGGCATTAAAACAAAAAACCCATTTGCATAAAAACCAAGCTTTATTATGTTTGAGTGGCAAATAATAATTTGTAAAACACAGTTCATGACAATGTGATTACATAGGTAACTGGAGCCAAATAAAATAAAATAAGAGGATATTCTCTACCCGGCAGTGCTTCTGGAAAATTGCAAACACAGAAGAGTCAGATACAACTGCCTGTGCATGACTTCGTATCAAAACAAACCACTGCAAAAATCCCCACCCAGCCAGGCCACCCCCGCCAGTGCTCTCTGTCAATTTGGAGACTAACATGATGATCACATCTCCCACATACTTGAAGACAGATGCCTCGGGACACAAATGCTTATACACAGAGAACAATGATAGAAGAGGTGGGAAAAACCAAGTAAAGCAGCTATCATGAAGATCACCAAGTGCACAATGAATACCTGGGACCCCTTCCGCCATTTTTCTCTCAGTACCACATTCCTCATCTTGGGATTGTACTGGTCATCCCTAGTGTGAAGAAAACTGCAAAGAAACCCCAGAAACCAAGACCCAACAAACAATTGGTTCACAGATTCAGATGCTGCCAGCCCTAGGAATTTCCCAACATAGAAAACCACAGTGCAGTGAATGGGTATCCAAGAACCTTCTTGTTCCTGACCACATATCTGGGCTTCTTGTTTAAAAGCAGTCTTCAGCCACCTTGCAGATAGATAAACATACCTGTCTACGAAGCTTTTTGGCGAGGACATAACATAGTTGTATGTGTAGTCAAAGTTGTAAAGCGGGATACAACTGCCAACATGTCAGAGTTTCCCCTGAAACAGCATCAGAAAAGACCCTATTGTACTGTTGTTTTTTCCTGCACTACTTCAGTGGCTAACACATAACACCTTAGAAATGTTCTAAAGATGGAAAAAAGAATGGAAAATACATCTATGAGAAAAACCCTCCTCCATGATAACATGCTTTGTGATGAATCCATACTACCTGTCGGAAAGAAGAATGAATCGCTGATTGAGAGGATCTTGCAAGGCTTCTGCCAACAGTAAGCGCTCGGCTTCCACCATGCTTGCCTCTCCCCACTCTACCTGTAGTGTAATGCCACATCACCATCATCTGTCAGCTTCATGATAAATTGCAATAATGTGCCCAGCACCACCCCCCCCCCTCCCAAAACCCAAACTCAACAGGGACAAATGAGCTTTCTGTGGTGCATACTTTCTTACAATTGCTAGCAGTATTGAAGCAACACTGGAACTGAACCCAACACAAGAAAAATAGTGCATACCTGAACAGAGTTCTTCAGCTGGCGATTGAGAAAAGAACGGCATTGCGTGTTCTCTGTGGTGTAGACATATCCAGGTCGTGCATGTATGTATACACTGTACTTGTGCTTTTGCGATTCCTGTTGATTGACACTCACAGGTTGAGTTTTTCCATTTCCACAAGTGTGCTCAAAGTCAGTAGTCAATTGTGATTTGCATTGCTCCCACATAGTGTAATCTTTTGCAAAAACCTTGAATTTGTTTTTGTGTGGCATCCATCCTGTTGTTGTCATCCATCGCAAAATCCTAAAAAGAAAACCCTGATCAACAACACTCCAACTAGGGGCAAATGGGTGGGTTGGGAGGGAGAGAGTGATCTACCAGGAAGAAATGCTCCCACAGGATGTCCAGTGGGATGGAGTGCCGAGCAATGAACAAGAATGCAAGCTTGTCGCTGTTGCCATCATTCTTTGATGAGTTTTCTCCTCGCTGCCTGGAGCTTTTTGGCAGGAAGGAGAACTCTGGTGAGTGATGAAGCTGATGATGATGAACAAGCTTCAATGTCTGTTGTTGCATCTTCAAAAAGACCACTAACATGACACCAAGTCCCATGAACAGCAGCCCTGTTGCCATCCATTTCCAACGTGGGAGGAGGCCTGGTGGTACCCTCCTCTTCATCCCTGCTCCACACTGCTCCTCCTCCTAGTCTTCTCTCGACCAAACCTTGAACCCAAAACACCACCAACACACAACAGTTCCAGTTCCACATCTATACACATAGATAAAGGCATGTGATACACACACAAAAAAACCCTTGGCAAGCAAGCAAGGAAAAGTTTTGAAACTCCTCAAATGTCACCAGACCTGACAACAAAAGCAGCTATTTGAAAAAACCCAATTGCAAAAACAAAACCCGAATGCCAAAACCCCTTGGGAGCTCAAAAGATACAAAAGGAGCAGACCCATCCATCTAATCTTCTTCACCCATTTGGGAAGTTACCTTGCATGAGCTTGTGTTGCATAACTTTTCGGGTTGGCAGTAGTAGTAGTAGTAGTAATGTCAGTTCTTCTTCCCCACAACATCGACAACAAGAAAACAGCTGCAACTTTTACAACAACTCCAAATCATCATCTCTGGGCCTAGATCACAAGCTCCATCTCAAGGATCCTTGATTGAGCTCTGGACACCACCAGATTATGTGTCTGGCCAGAGAAAAAAAAAGGAAAGAAAACAAAAACCCATGTTTGGGTTTTGTCAAAAAACCCCTTTCTTCAGTGTCTAACAGCAGCAGCAACAGCATTATACATGTGTGAAATCTGGGAAGAAGATTTCATTGCAACAGCACCCATGTGAACAGGAGTAGGACTAGAACAAGTGGTAGTGGAACTGTCGTCTAGTAGTAGTAGTAGTAGTAGTAGTAGCCAAGAGCAAGCAAGCAAGCAAGTGTTGTGCTGCACAAGCTGATCATGTGATAAGTAGAAAAAAGGTAAAAACATTTGACAATTTCTTGCAACAAGAAAACTAGAAAATCTTGTGCTGGAAAATCTCAATCTCAATCTCTTCTCTCTCTCTCTCTCTCTCTATGTCTCTTTCCCTTGTTTTTTTCTTTGTTTTATAATTTTTCTTTTGATTTGTTGACAGAGAAACTTGAGAATGTAACAACATTAACAACAACAACAACAAGAAGGATGATATCTCCTGAACATGATGACACAAGGGAGAGGGAGAAGTAAGGAAAGTAGTAGTGTAGGAGCTGACCACTGACTGACTCAAACTCCTTTGCAACAAAGCCAGAAGCCAAAATCATTTTTCATCACCATAATAATAATAATAATAATAATAACCCACAAAAAATCTTTCCAAAAAACAGAAATTAAAAAATTTAAAAAAAAAATTAAAAAGATCTTTCAACAGACAGACACAAGAGAGAAAGAAACACAAAATTCTAAACTTTATTTCAATAAATTAACATTAATTTTTATGAATGAATTTGAATTATCTCATGCTTATTATTGAGCTTGTTTGTAAACCTGGATTTTATTATTATTATTATTATTATTATTATTATTGAGTTTTTTT
>Ga0209208_10005271_pt1 | contig 18074 bp, 8 predicted proteins | sample S1TSphfallax_3_FD_187694 | JGI IMG/M metagenome (GOLD analysis project Ga0209208, IMG submission 187694) | Host-associated microbial communities from peat moss isolated from Minnesota, USA - S1T2_Fd - Sphagnum fallax MG (SPAdes) (version 2) | ecosystem: Host-associated > Plants > Peat moss >... | reverse complement strand
GTGCAAACATAAATCTTCATTGAAAGGAAATTAAAACACGATGTTCACAACATAGAACATAACATCAAAAACTCTTCAAGGTTCTTGTCACATCAAAGATATTAACTTGTGTAATGAAAAAAAAAAACCAAACCATCAACACTAAGGTATTTAACCAAGAGACCAAACCAAAAATAACTAAAATAATTTAAGTAAAGAAAGTAATTCACCTTGTGAAAATAACCTAATTACTTTCCTACTCTAATAACTAATGAAAACTTAATTAATTGAGCTTGAATTCTCAACACTATGTCCATTATGGACTTTTAAAGATATTTCAATTTAGAATGTACATGAAAATAAAATAAAATTACTTTTCTTGAATTTCAAAATCCACATGTTATATATTATATATGTTTGATCAATTCATGTAATTGAAATTTAGAAAATAATTTTTTTTAATGAAAACAAAGTCCACATAATTTGTTATATGACACATATGTTGTTTTAAAAGTCCTAAAACATTATGCAACCAATTTTAATTCTAAAAATGTCTTGTGCATTTCAATACATACATAAACTACCATACATATTTGAATCCAAAACATAAAATATTCAATCCAATTATCATGTAAAATTTTATTTCATTTCATTTCTTGAGAAAACAATGTTTATGATGTCCATTTTGTTATAACACACCGTGTTTTTGCATTATGATTTACTTGTCCAACATATTAACTAATATTTGGTTGTCACATGGCATGTCTTCTATGACTGACTTGACTAAAATAAATATATTAATATTTTAGTGCCACATATATGGCATGTTTATTGTGATTAATTTGCTTAAAATAATAGTTAATATTTGAATGCCACATGGCAAGTATTCTATAACCAGCTTGAGTAAAATAATATCCAATCACTACTACTACAATTCATGATTTTTATTATTGTAATATCCAATAAAAAAGGACCCCATTTGGATAGGCATCAAAAAGACCATCCTATCAATTTGGACCTATCCAACATGACTAGGTCTTTTTTATTAATAAAATGTTGGATTATTTGATTGGTCATTTTGACTAGTGGATAATGTACCATTTGACTATTCAAATTCCTGCCTTTAAAAAAAAGATTATTACCAAAACCAATAGTTTTGTGTAGGTAAGTAAATAGGTATTGTATAAGTTTAAATAGGTCATAAAAAAACAAGTAGGTAGGTGGTAGCCTACCTACCTACCCACCTACCTAACATTCTTAACCTAACATAACCTAGTTTATCTATCTTAACCTTTTAAGCATGTATTTAAATTGCAAGTATTAAGAATTGAACCCTTCATTTCCCCAATGATAATTTAAATCCTTATTTTGATCGATTACATTTTCCAAAATTGACAAAACTTGTCAAGTTTTTTTATTTCATTTGTTGATTTCACATTGTTAATTTGTAGGTAAGTAAGAAAGTCAAGTAATTAATAAGTAGGTTGCAAGATAGTTAATATGTGAAGGGGGTAGGTAAATAGGTGACTTGTAGTACATAAGAAGTAGGTAGGTAGGTATGTATTATGGTAAGTGGGAAGTAAGAGGTAGCTAATTAAGTAGGTAAATAAATTGGTATGTAAATAGGTAGGTAGATAGGTTGTAAAAAGTAGGTAGCTAGGTTTGTAAGATGGTAGGTGGGAAGTAGGAGGTAGGGAGTTAGGTATGTAAGTAAATTAGTAAGTAGGTAAGTAAGTTGTGAGAGGTAGGTAGGTAAGTAGGTTTGTAGGATGGTAGTTGGGAAGTAGGAGGTAAGTAGGTAGGTAAGTAAGTTGGTATGTAGGTAGGCCTAAGTTATTACTTAACTTAGTTTGTAACTATTTTTGTTTAGTAGGTAGCATAGGATGTCCTATTTGACTATAACACTATCGTCCATCTTGATTAAGGATGTCATTTTGATTTGTCGAATTTGATTATATATTTAATTCGATAGATAATAAAATAGGTCACCTTAATCAAGTTCATTAATAAAAAATATACATGCATTCCAACCTTAGGCCTCTAATCGAAATTTATGTATGTCTAATAGATTAAAAAAACTTGTTAGTCAATTTGGACCTTTTGAAAAACAATGAATTGTAATAGTGAATATTTGAATGCCACATGGCATGTATGTTGTGACTACCTTGACTAAATTGACAATCAATAAATTTGAGTGCCACATGCATGTTTATTTTGACAAACTTAACAAACATATTAACCCATATGAAGGTGCCATATGGATTTTTTTGTCATTGTTTTTTTGCTTGAAGTTGATTATTTGTACATGCTAAATGTCTATCAATTAGTGGTCTACTTTAATTCTATAATAAACTAGTAAGATATTAACTTGATATCTAGTTGAAACCTTACACAATTTATTAAATATTTATTCTTACATTGCACATACATATACTATCTAATGAATAAATCCAAATCCATGCACAAATTGCTTGAATCATGAATGAATTGTTGGAAGCACATACACAAATCAATTTTTGAAAATGCACACAATGTACACACATAGTTGTAATTTTCAAAATATTTATATATAAACACCAAGCTTGAAAAGGTACAAAGTTTGACATGATATAAATAAGAACTATAGGTTACACATTAGACATTGCATAATATGTTTAAATGGATGACCTTACGTGTTTTGAAAGCCATAATACAATATAATCAACTATTTGGTCCACAATGTGAAATGGAAGATCATGGGTTACCTCTAAATATGGCAAATGTTTTCAATAAAACCAATGTAATGCCAATAGATATATAGTCTTCTAACATGCAATTATTATGATGCATAGATACCCCACTTCCAAACTTGACAATATTTTACTAGCATCTCTAAATCACAAATTGGAGTGCCCTTGTTGCGCATGGCCACTAGCCATTTTAGCCTTGTGGCTTCAAGTCACTTTATTTCCTTTGAAAGTTGAATGAGGTTGGAAGAGATAGTTTTGACTTTTGGATTTATACTAATGTATTCCCATTATGCACACCTTGCTTCTAATAAATTTAGGAGGATGAAACGCTCATCCTATTTTAATTTAAACTAGTTACCTTAGTTATGTGAAAATGCACATAGGTTGCAAGTATTAAAAATTGAAGCCTTCACCTTCACATTGATAAACCAAGTCCTTGCCAATGAAGTACACTATTAAAAAGGTGTCCAACTTTTGTCAAGTTTTATATTTCACATGTTTATTTCATATCATTACAAGATTATGAAGTAGGTAGTAAGAAAGTTGCAGGATAGTAGGTAGGATGGTAGGTAAGAGGTAGGTAGTTAAATGGGTTGGTGGGTAAGTAAGTAGGTAGGTGTGTGGGTGGGTAGGTAAACAAGTAGGTTAGTAGGTGGGTAAAAAGGTAAATACGTGGTAAGTAGTTGGGTGGGTGGATAGTTAAATAGGTAGGTAGGTAGGTATGTGGTAAGTAGGTGGGTTGGTGGATAGGTAAACATGTAGGTATGTAAGTAGGTGGGGGGGGTAAGTTTGCTTATGTTCATAACAAATGACTTGTAATCAATTTTTAATCATTGTAAAATCATTTAATTGGCACGTTGTCCATGTAGTGGCATGCATGTCACACCTCCCAAAAAAAACCCAATATATAACCAAATACAAACTAGTGAACAATGTAGGTCATAACATTCCATGTCAATTGCAAATATTTGTCCACATCATTATGGATAGTCATTTTGTAAACATAAGCATAATGATTTATTCCCAATCACATTGGTGAATGAGAATTTAACGTCCACATCACTTTGTTATTAGTCATGGATGCTGTATAGATGAAATAAATGGGATGAAAATTGAAATGTCATAATCCATGTCAAAAAATTTATGATTAATTTTTATCATTTTATTCAAGTTACAAAGTCCAAGTAAGCATTCATAATTCTACATATATTTTAATTAACATGTTTGATTTGACTATAATGTTAATCAAAGTTAGTTAGATTATACACACCTAATTTTAGGTTTATTGAAAATAAACCTAATTTGTCATTATTGACAAGTGTGGTTGATTCTATAATCATTATAATCCCAATGCAAGGGGCGTAAAAGCCATGTTTTGTAATAATGATATTTTCAAACTTAGTCATGGGGTTTATTTAGTGTTAGAAGATGGCAAACACTAATAAATTGTAGGTATTTTTTTTCTTTGAGTCATTTTATTGTAGGCAACAACTTGGAACCAAATGTTATCATAGCTAGTAATGAAATAAATCTTTTCATTGCGCACATGCACATTTTATGTATTAGAAATCATGGGTTTTGTAAGTACCATTTGCAACTACAAATTTGTGTAGTTGTTTAAAACAAGTCACACATGACATTCAATTACATGTGGCACTACATGTGCAACATGTATATATGTGTCAATATACGTGTTCATCCATACATACCAATTCAAATGTACTTACAATTTATATATAACTTTTTTTGCAACTATAGTGCAATTAATCGATGTGTGACACATGTTTAAAAATTGGGCGAATTACTTGCGAACATGTGTCACTTTTTATTTTTTTGTGTTTTCAAAATAAAAAATTCATCGAATTAATTTCAATCATCAAAGCTTCCACCCTTAAAATGATGACATGTAGCACACCATGGAATCATTGATCATTGACCCATTTTTAAACACCAATTATATGATGACATGTGGAAATTTAAAAGCCCACTTATCCTTTTTTATATTAATTAATGAAATTTTGATTGTCAAATTTAGGCTTAATAAAATGTTGACACATGGTGTTTTGTTGGTAGGTAATTATTGCACATTACTAAGTATGTAGGTAGGCCTAGGTATGTAGCTAAGTTGAAAGGTAGGCTTAGTTAGATACGTAGGTTCTAAATCATTTGATTTGATTATTTGATTTAACCATTTAAAGTTAAGTTTTTTTTATTAGTTCATCCCCAATAACACCTAATATTTTGTTTCTAAACATGGTTATTACAAGTCCTTATATAGTGTGCGAAATTGGATTAAAAGCTAAAAGATATGGCATAAAAGATTTAGTTTTAAACATCATCAACTTAATTGCACAATCTATGCAACTATTGTACTAGTACTTATGCTATGGACTAACCTAGTTTATTTACTAGCTATGCATCAATATACAAAAGTAATTATTATTATTATGCAAGAATATAATGATATTGTGGTGTTAATAATAATAAATAAATAATAAATAAGATTATTCATATTCACTAGTAATATTAGTTTAAATATTTATTAATTTGAAATAATATTAAATATTGAAAATACTTTTGTGTTAAAAATAATGTTATTAGTTAATATAATTATAATTAATGAATTTTTAAAATAATAATGATGACTTATAATGATTACTAATTAATACTAAAATTAAACTTTGTCCATTTTTTTGATTTTATTTTCCATCAAATTTCCATTTAAAAAAAATCAAAACAAAATTTATGACTAAAAATAGCTTAAAATTCTAAAATATGTAGTTTCCAAAAATAATTATTTAAATATATTCAACAAATAAAACTTGAAAACTTGCAATACATATTTAAATATGGTTAGTTTAACTCAATTTAATTTAACCTAATTTAGTTTAGCCATAATTAGCTGAATTAATGATTTAAATCATGATTAGTATAACCTAGTTTAATTTTGGTTAATTTAACCCAATTTAGTTTAACCATGGTTAATTTAACCTTTTAGTTATTTAGTTTAAGTTAGTTTAGCCATGGTTAATTCAGCTTTTTAATTAATTTAGTTTAGGTTAGTTTAGCCATGGTTAATTCAACTTTTTAGTTAATTTAGTTTAGGTTAGTTTAGCCATGGTTAATTCAACTTTTTAGTTAATTTAGTTTAGGTTAGTTTAGCCATGGTTAATTTAATTATTTTAACCACAATTAGTTTAAATCATGGATAGTTTAACCACGATTAATTTTACCTCCTAGTTAGTTTAACCATGGTTATTTTTTTAATATTATTAAGTGTAGCCATGGGTAGTTTAACTTCCTATTTAACCTCCTATTATATAGCTAATTTATGATTAGTTTAGTCAAGGTTGAATTTAGTTTGATCTTGGTTAGTGTGAATTTAACATATGTTAAACCAATGTTTAATCTTGGCTAACTTTAATTGACATGGGTTTAACCTTAGTATTAGATGTATACTACTACTATATATAGCTTAAATAGGTAAATTAAGTAAATTAGTTTAAGTATGTCTTAGTTTAGGCCATTATTTTTACAACATGTGTCCATTTTGTACACATTTAATTGCATGTCAATTGCACACACAATTGTATGGGCCAAAAATTATATGGTATCAAATTTGTAGTTTTGAACATGATTGATAAAGTTGTAAACGATAGCTCATTGCATGACAATTGCATAATGATTAGTTGCAAACAACAAAAATAATATTAGTGTTTCTTTAGTTTATAAAACAACTAAACCATAATATTAGGTTGAACAACTTTACACATCTTCTTCCCACTATGTGTTTTCAACCCATTTAGGTTCGGGACAAGTAGTTTTTCCTTATGTTCAATTGTGGAGCAAATCTTGTAACACACCATGAAAAAATTGCCATAAGGGACTTAATAGATTCAACCCAAGGGAATTTTGTAGCCCATGAATCATTTTCAACTCCCATTCACTTTTTTATTTCTTCTTCTTAATCACACTAGTAAACTCTAAACCATCCTATCATGTTAAGTCAACATTACACTTGCTACAACTACTAGGAGACATAGAAGTTGAAGCCCCAAGATCATGTGCACCACAACAAACATTAAGAATTGGGCATTTATTGGAAATCAATAACATAAGCAAAGATGTATAAAGGTTTCAAGGTTAGCAAGCCCATGAGCACTAAAAAAAACTTATATGTGATATTTGAAAGGGGTTTGAGGGGTGCCATTGTGCACTACAATTTGATGACCGTGAATTTCAAAAGAAAAGAATGTTGAATTTTTAAGGCAAAGTAAAATTTAAATTCAAACAACATAATGTGCACAATGCAAAGGTTTAAAAGATCACAACATTTGCCTTAAACATATGGACCTTGGTGCGAAAGAAAACAAACAAAATTGTGATGACAAAGTTGCATTAAAATAAAATAAAAATTAAAGGTGGAAAAAAAATCCTTACAAAATGTGAACGTGCAATTATTTTTAATGAAATTCACCTAATGCCTATTGCTTCAACATTGATGTAAACAATAACACAATTTAAGAATCCATTCTTATTTTTCACAATGGAAGGGTGCAATCATAGTAAAAAGAGTCAAAACACTTGTTGACTAAATGAAAACCTATACCAACATTATTGTTAAAAAAATCATTTATTGTATTTAATGAAATAATTATGCATATTTTGGAATTGTGTTTGTTTATTCATGAAGTTGGAATCCCATGAATATGAAGTCATTTCACTATGTTATTAAAAAAATGTTATACCCAAAACATTTGTTGACATAATGTTTCTTAACAACCTTAAAATTGAATGTGTTTTAATTTATTCAAACTTTCACCAAATGCTTTCAAATTTATTATGGACTTAAACATAATTCATAAAAAAGGCCACATGTGTTGATCTGTGTAAATACACATTTATTGTATCATTTATTGGATGTTTTTAATTTAGATTTTCAATGTTTTTAATGACTATAACAATTTAAAAGTTGTGATTATTATTATTATTATTTGTGTACATTTGATTATAATATAGGGCTTGATGTAATTTTTTTATAATAATATGGCTTATTTTTGGTTTCAATATCAATATTGAATCGAAAAAATGATTTTTTAAAAGTTAAAAAAATGTTTACAATATAATTTTGGTATTTAATCAACTAATACATGAAGGTTGCATATACATTATAGTCCTTTGTAACGTCTCTAGTGTTGCAAATGGTTCCTTTTAGTGTGATTACATTAGGAAGACACCAATCATTTTATGGTGATTGCACACAAAAGTTTTTGCAACTCAAATAATCATTCACAAATCCCAACCCACATAGTATTACCCCCGATGGATTAGTATGAATTCTGGGAACATGCTACAAGCTTTGTGATGATATTTTCATTATTGCTCCAAACAATGAACACACTTAAAATGTAACAACAATTTCATAATTGTTTTTCTAAACAACACCAACAATCTTTTCATATTCTACTAAACAACACTTTGGATGCCTAGTGAAGAAGATGGGAGTGTAGGTGGTGATGGAGGTAATGATGACCTTGTTATCACTTGTAAGTTGAACTTGTAAATGTACTATTGTCACAACTTGAAGATCACCACCATCACACATGGGTGACAATTCATTTTAATTTTCGATAAGAAAGGTGACAATTGGAAAATAAATGGTAGACAATTTAAGTGAAATCCTAGATTATCTCATTATTGATTGTGTCATTTGCCCTAGATGCAACGAGTCACACATTTGTGAAATTTTGCCACAAATAAAATCATTGATTCACAAGCATGGAGAAACCTAGCTAGCCTAATCACCTTTAATGGTAGCTCCACCGGCCATAGTAGAGTGGTTTGAATAATATATTTTGGAACCATTTCATGGTGGAGAGGATCCATAAAAGTCTCTTTGCATTGGGAAATGTGATTAAAGATTAAAGATTTTGTCCCAAACATCAACTTTCAGTCAAATTTGTTTCATTTAACATTCCATTTAACTTGTAGTCACCTAACAACTCTAAATGCAGATTAGTGTGAGCTACGAGCCAACTCATGAATCATTAGAGGATGACATCTGTTGATTTTCAATTGGAAGCATATGTTCTATTTAAGATCTTAAAAAAGTGCCCTACATATGAAACGTTTCTAACATTAAACATGACTTCAATCCAGTGACTTTCCATTAAGAAGCTGCCATCACAAAATTATTAGAGCATCCTAATAGAAACAAACCCTAATGTCAATAATGTGCACAAGGTCCAATGCTCATTAAAATGCCTTGAACATCAAAATGACTCCTCTTGATAGGTCACTTATAATAATTGAGCTAAGTGGTTGCATTTAAATAACTATTTCACCCAATACTGACTCTTTCTTCATGTGTATGGGTGAGGATTGGGAAACAAATAACATATTAAGTTGAATGTGATAAAATATTGCTAAAAGGCCCAAACAGGAGGTTAATTCGGTGGAGCTGCTCAAAGAACTTAAGATCAGTGGTGGGGCTTGGCAGACTAAAGAGAAGGTGGAGTAACCGGAACACATAACAGGTGTGAATATAATAGGATACCTTTACTATTTCTTCGGTGCAGCAGCACTAGACCCTTTGATGCTGGATTCGGTACTTTACTCATGTGTGGGGACAACACTGGTTACAGTTCTCCACAGGAGAGAAAGAGTTTGAGAGTTTCTTATCATTTGTTTCAAGTAGGTGGCGGCAGATGCAAGGGGGCAACTCAAACTCATGGGTAGCCCATTAAATTGGAAACTACATATTGTTTAGTCTTAAAACAATTGGAGGAACATAAAAGAGAGGTGAAGCGAGGGAGCAAGTAGCCTCTACTCCCAAACTGGGCAACAGATTGATTCCCTTTGTTGACAGTGTGCATAATTATTGTCCACCACTAAGTTAGCTCACCTTTTATAAACCATATCTCTTGATACCCCACTAGGTACATACGTACAATCTCTTCATGCAAAGGATCATGGATTAGCTTTATCACCACTTTTTCACTGTGATAAATGCATTGGATTCATCAAGCAGCCCATCATGCAAAAACAATATTGTTGTGGGTGAGTAAAGTAGCCTGCCTAGTAGGCTTGTTTGTTGTTTGTGGGTCCACTCGACTGACAACCCCCTTCCTTTCAACTCTATCGTTAAGCTCTATCTATTTGTTGTGTAGAAGTAGTAGAGCCCAGAATTACGCGCAAACTGTAAAACAAGTACTCTGGCAATATATGCAAACTCTGCCTATTATAATGGGTAACCAGTTGGTGGTATCTATACAAAAGGACTGCGCTAAAGTACTAAAGCTCTCTTAGGATGCGCCGCGGCCTGTTGATTCATCCTTTGTACATTGTTGTGCTGCAAACTAGAAACTTACAGTGAAATCATGTGGGTGTAGGGAAAGGACTGGGAGGGGCTGTCCTGCAAATGCAAATGGGAGGGCCCAGTCCCTCAGCACCCACGAATGCACCAGTCCTGTTTTGCTCAGACTTTCTCTGGGCTCAAGTGGATGAACGTGCCCCACTGCAACCCCACCCACATTAGTCCGCCCTCCTACTTACCTACCTCACTTCTACCCATGTTCCTCCTACTCCCCACCAGTCTTTTATAAAAAGAATTTCCGTTTGTAGCCCAAAATCAAAATGACGATCATCCCTTGGAAGATTTAGTCAAATATGACTATAAATCAGAAATTAAAAAAATAAAAAAATTTAATCATCCTTCTATCTGTCTGCCTACACAATGAAAACCAAAAAGATGAATATTGTGAATTTTATTCTTTTTTTAGTTCTCACTTTTGGTGACTGAAAACTCTCTTTTCTTTTTTTTTTGAATTTCTTAAATTTTTTTTTCTCCTTTTGGAGAAATTTCGCCATTAAAAAAACGATGACTCCCACACATCTACCTCCTCATACCTACCTCCCTCCCCTTCCATCGGCATTTCTGAAGCTTCTCTGCCGTTGTCACTAAGGTCCCTTGTTGCTACTCCACTCCATGTCCCTTACCATTATCCTGTTGTACTCCCCTTGGATTTACCCTTGTCAAGCCTCCAATCGCAAGACAACCAAGACTTCATCATCTTTTTCCTTCCTTCTTGACAAGTGAGCTCTTATCCCTTTTTTTCCCCTTCATTGTGGCTTGCATCTCTAATGATTGTCATTGTTTTGTTAATTTGCAGAGGTTGGGGAGCAAAACTCCTTGCCTCGGTTGTTGTTGTGTTTCACAAAGGGGAGGTCGGCATGCAAATGGTAACATGTAGGTTTTCTTGGGGTGGTTTTGTTATGGATGTAGTACAGTCATAATGTAATGGTTTAGTGTTATGTTCAATATGACATTGTGATATAATGATTTTCCCATCAACTTCCCAATGGGTTCCCTAAGTGTTTCCAATAGCACCTTGTTTTTTATCATATTGTTTGACCATGGTTCAACTTCCATGTGTATAGATTGTAAAGGGGGCAACAAAGGGAAGCATATTTAGGCTTCTATGATGGGAAGTGCCCCATGTTCAGAAAAATATGCTTTTTGAGATGGTGGGGTGGTGCGGTGTGGGATATTGGTTTTTTCTTTTAGGGGAGGTTTGAGGGCTGGATGTGCGAGCATCTCCACCCGTGCTCAGTATGTGACTCCAGTTAGAAAAAAAATTCTGAAAAAGTCGAAATGTGCCGGTTTAGCTCAGGAAATTAGTTTTTCTGCACTAAATTCGTGCTGCTTGCTGTGCTCTGGCTGGTGAAAGGCGCAACACAGTTGTGCACCTCCAGAGAAGAGTGTAATAAATTGGACCTGACTGCGGTTCAGTATTTCTGAATGGTCGATCATAATGATTGGTCCAGGTGGTTTGCTGTTAGTAGTTCCCACGTATATGCAGTTCTACGTACAGTTCTATTGGTGTGGTTGCCAATAAAAAGAAGAAGATAAACTTAGACATTTAATTTTATTATCCAGAGTGACATACTCAGCACCGGTGGAGATGCTCTGAAGTCTGAGAAAGAGTTTGATTTCAACCAGCATGTCCAACATCTTTAGTGTCAAAGGTACATATCAAAAACACATACCAGCTGCAATACTTGCTCACTTTATCTCATAAGCTTTACCCTGAATTCTACTCTATATAAGCAGCCCAATGGAGGAGACTACCATACACACATTAAGGCAAGGGGTGGCAGGTTATGTCATTTTCTTGATCAATTACATGACATAATCTTCTGGTGATGTTCATACACTTGTAATAGTGATCAAAATCTGTTAATCTAGTTGAACACAATTTCAAATAAAAATCATTGAATCTGTCACCCCAGACCTAAATGTCATGGAATGGTCTTGGGTTTGCACATAATGGTGGTTGCATTGCCTAGATCACCCTAAGGGTCCCCTTGCATCTCACCAACATATTGGGAAGGCCCGGGCCAATTGTATAGTACCCTGTACAGACTTTTTTTATTTTGTATACGTTTTCATCTAATTGTCAGCAAACCCTAACTTTCTCACTATAAATTACTGCTCTTTCTTTTTCCTACAAAGAGGGGTGGACCAGGGTTGCTAGCCTTTTTAAGCACATCTAATCAAGCGCAAGTATCTAACCTCCAGTGCCTTGACAGGGCTTTACTTAGCATAAAAACCTACATATAAGAATTTGCCATATATTTGAGAAAGAAAAGTTAAGCTCAAAATTTAAATATAAGAATTTTCCATAGATATGAGTAAGAAAATTTAAGCTGGAAATTTAAATATAAGAATTTCTGTAGATACGAGTAAGAAAATTTAAGCTAAAAATCTTAAATATAAGAATTTGTCATAGATTTGTGTACAAAAAGTTTTAAGCTAAAAATTCTAAATATAAGAATTTGCCATAGATTTGAGCAAGACATTTTAAGCTAAAAAACTAATATAAGAATTTGCCATATATTTGGGTAAGAAACTTTGAACTAAAAATTTCAAATCGATATCTACAACATCCAAATGAATCCAAAATAAAAATCCAAAAATGTGAATTTCCATCGGATCCCACAAAGTGTGGACCCACAAACCAGCTTATGGGCACATGACACGTGTCTGTCACTTGTGAAGGGTCTGGGCCACCCTTGAGGTCAGAGGGACCGAAACCCTGTTTGATGTTGTCGTTTTTCCAGCGGTCCCGAGACCTACCCGTTCTTGGGCCGCGGGCCCTCCGCCCTACCACACCCAACTAGGCAGTGTTTATTTTGGCAATTTTATATTATAGCCAAAGTGGAGATGATCCTCAGGAAGATTTAGCCAGATTTGGCTAAAAGCTAAATATGAAAGTAAAAATTTAAAGACATCCTTCTATATTTTTGGCTAAATCTATGTAAACGACTGATAGAAATATGGAATTTTTTCTAATTTTTTTCGATTTATGGATATTGAAAATGTCAAAAAGCACATGATTCTTGTTTTTAATATAGCATTTTGGCTATATATAGCCAGCAATAAAAAGCTGCCACTAGGTACCATTTATATTGTGCTTCGGTGCTCGTGGCCATGGGAGGCTCCTTTGCGCTCCGGAGTTGGTCTTCACAGTGAGTAGGGTACCTACCTACCTCTCGCCGTTTGTTTTCGGCGCTGCGGCTGCTTCTTCTTCTTCATTGCAGCGCTTTCTTCCTCGCTCTTGGCTTCGCAGCTGGCTGAGTTCCGTGGAAGCAGGCAAGCAGAGCAGCAGCAGCGAACCTCCTCCTCCTCCTCCTCGACAATTTCTTAATTTCATGTCTTTCCCTCCCCTTTGGTGCTTTTACATGTCGTTGTTGAGTTATTATCGTCATACTATTGTTGTTGCTGAGTGAGTTATTGAGTGAGTGAGTTCTCCCTTGTTCTTGTTCTTGTTCCCTTCCCTTCTCCAACGTCGTCGGACGTCCTTCGCCCTCCTCCTGCTAGGTTAAAAGAACCAACTTCTTGCCTTGCCTGCACGAGTCTTCTGGGTGACTGTGGCACCAGAAGACATGTCTACTTTTGGACATGGATAAATTATGAAGCAACTCTCTTCTGCTAACCACCGCCATTTTCCTACAGATTTTGATCATAATAAGAAGCTCCCTTTTATAAGCCTGTGGTCTGTGACTGTTTTTTCACTCATGTGAGACGACTTGAAGAAAAGAAAAGACCCAGGAAGCAAGGAAGCAAGCAAGGAGGAGAACTTGCTCGCTCGCTCTTGCGGTCCAATTTCGTCACCGGAGTTTGTCTGGTGCAGCTCACGCTCTGCAACTCTTTTCCGTCATGGCTATGTTTATACAGAAGGTGGGGTTGGTGACGGTGGTTGGTGTTGTTGGCTTGTTTTGTGTTTGATAAGAAGCACCGGAGCTCTAGTGTGTGGTTTTGTTTCCTGCATATTGTCTTGTGTGCAACATGTGATGATCCAGTAGTATGCATTGTGCTGGCGGTGATGAGGAAGTTTGTGTGCAGCATTATCTCCTAATGCTCGTGTCGTGGTTGGGTTTGGGCAGCTTTTCGGAGCAGCAGAGCCCACATGGATGGATCATGGTTACAGAGAAGAAGAACAAGAAGAGCCGTATTACGCGGAGACGATGTCGTATCGAATCTATCCTGAGCCGCCTTCCTCCTTCACTCGCTACCCGGAGCATCCGCTGCAGCCGCTGACATTTGCTCATCTCTTCGAGCCGCCGCCGCTGCCTATGTTCAATAATTACCCTGCTGCGCTGCTGCCCTACGGAGGACATCTGTTTTTTGAGCCGCCTACTAAACTGGTTAGATTTAGTGATCCCGGGCTCGAACAACAACCCGCCCGCCGACCTCAAGTTATCCGTCGTAGTAGTCAGCCGAAGAAGGTGCATCCGGTAAGTCATTTTGTGTCTCTTTCTGCGGATTGTGTAGGTTGTGTTGCTAGCCTTTCTTTCTACAGAATCATCTTGGCATTAAGGGAGGGGTTTTATATCTGCTGCTCCGCGGGCCATGGCTGTGCAGGAGATAGAGCTTAGGGTTCCTATGTGCTGCAGAAAGTGTGAAGACAAAGTCGAGATTGAACTGAAGAAAATGGAAGGTAAATTACACACTTCCTGGAGTGTTTACTCTTTGCTTTAGTAGTTGGGGTTGCCTTGCCTTCCTCCTAGGGGTTTTTCTGAATGTGGTGATCAAGATGAAGAATTGCGTAAATCAATGGATGTGCATGCATTTTTCCTGCGCATTTTCAGATTATGATTTGCGAGGGAAATTCTCTGAGATTGGCAGATTCTTCTCTAATTGGATGGAGGTGTGGAAAAAGATTTCATATCAGGCTTGGTATCACAGTCATTGTTGCATTGTGGCAACTGAGTTATGAAGAACTCAGGTGTCTTTTACGACAGTGCAAAATGCTGCAGGTTCATCAGCAGCAGAATGAAAACTAGTTTTTGGGAGTCTGGATAAGCATGTGGGATCACATCCACTACTGGCTGAACCGAATGGTTTTGTATGGATTGACTGAATTGGTGCAGGTGTGACCAAAGTAATGTGCGACAGAGTGAATCAGAAAGTGACTGTCACAGGCAAAGTTGATCCTGAGCTTCTGCTAAAGAGAGCAAAGAATGCCAAGAAGAAAGCTGAGTTCTGGTCTGGCACAATATACAGCCAGAATTTCATTGACTTCATCCAGTCAAAAACTGCCCCCAAACTACCTGAAGTTGACGTCTTCTCATCTTTCAGACATCAATCATCTGCAGAAATGGAATCAGATACTTATGATCTGCACCATGAGACAGAGAGCTCAGTACCATATACCCATCCTTCACCTTCAGACTCAAAGTGGGATGATGATGTTGCTACCCCTTATGACAGTGAGCAAAGTTCATCATCATACAATCAGCTTCCATCTTCCTACTCTGAAAGGGATACTTATGATGGTAATGGTGAGAGAGAGAAAGGCATACCATATAGCCAGCACCTACCTGCATATGGAGTAATGGATTCACTTCCTTCCTCTATGTTTCCAAGCAGTCTGTCTTACAGGCATCACTCTTATGAGGAAAGAGACTACAGTCCAGAATATGAAAGCTGTAGCACATCATTTCATCAGTATGAGCCAGCGTGCGAAAGATATGATTCTGATCCTCACCAAGGTAGTGTGAGATCAGTATATGGCCACTACACCCCTTCTTCCTATGGAGAATTAGAAGACTATCCTCACAATGTGTACAGCTCCAGGCAACCCTTAGGGGCTGCCGGTATCACTAACCCCAACTACATGAAGAGGATAATAGATTACTGACCAATGAGGTTGGCATTCAGGCTGTCTCAGAGGCTTGAAGAGACGGTGGGTGTTCCCATCTCACATCTGATCTACTTTTTTAGTTTATAGTTTCACTATGACAGCTGGTGTTCACTTTAACACAAATGTTGAATCACACTGAGGACTTCATTGTTGCCTGGGTGCCTCAGCATAAATGTTCCTGTGGAAGTCAGGACAGTACTGACTCCAGAATATCTTGTATGGAGATGTTATGGGGTGCAAGGGCTTTCCTTGCTCTGGTTTCCTTGAAGCTTGGATTAGACCAGAAAGGCATAGATAGTAATGAGCCTGAAAGTTGGGTCTCATTTTTGCTAACAAATCAGGTATTGATGCTCATTTCTGCATCAAGTGGGCATTTGCCAATGTATTTTATGGTCTGGTAAAGAGAAGTGGAAGATGCAAAATGTGATATTGTTCTGAGCTTTTTCTGCAAGTGATATTTGGGGGTTCCTTTGTGGAGATGGGCTTCTGAACCATATTTGAAGTCAATGAGGTGGAAGATTGTATGCAGATGTGTCCAGAGATTTGTCTGGCAGTTCCTACTGTTTCCCAGATCTAGATGTATACTATTTGCAAAAGAAAATTTGCAATGTAAAATGTGAAATGATGTGTCTTTCTTTTTTGAATTTTCTTGATATGTTGAGTGCAAGTATGCAGAAGGGTCTGTACACTACACCCTGGTTTTGTATAATGCCCATGCCCTGATGTCGATTCTGTGCATAAAACCAGGAAGCAGATATAGCAGCCCTGTGACCAATGTCATACTATGCTTCTGTTGTTAAGGCTATGATGAGATCAGCTATAGCAGCTCTGTGACCAATTTCATTCTGTGCCTCTGTTGTTAAGGCTATGATGAGATGTAGTTCACACAACTTAACTACATTCATGTGGCTTGAGGATTCAGTGTCCATGTAACAATTGTGGTTTGGTGCATCACTCACTTACCACAACAGAGACTTCCAAAGTTGCAATCTAAAAAGCAGGAGATCTTAAGCGTTATTAATGCTTTAGTACGAAGCTGGGTCTCAGAAATGCAGTTAGCAAGTAGGACTCTGCAGTAGCAACTAGGCACGAACCTCTACTATGAGGGGACATTTGCAACTGCAAGCCACATCAGAAGAATGAATTTATGCACTGGGAAGGCTACACGTCTAAACCGGTGTTGGGTGGTTCCAGTTCTAACAAAACTATGATCAGAGTGGTTCCAGTTCTAAGAAAAATTAGAGTGGATCGAGTTCTGGATTGCCAAGAAAGGAACCTGTAAAGTTCCAGGACTGGTTCTTTAAGAAAAATAAAATCCCAGTTCCAGTTGTGGTTCCAGTACTTAAAATCAGACCTAAGTCCAGCTCCGCTTCAGATAACCCAGATGAAAGCGGGCAAGTAACTGCCAGTTAGCCCCCGGTTATAATCCTTTTGTTCAAAAAGTGTAGATTCGCTTCCAGTTCATAGAATTGAATCCTGGTTCCGGTTTGGTTCCATTTCTTTTAAGAATTGAGAACTTGGTTCTGATCCCAGACCTAAGTCCAATCTGATTTTTAGTAAATGGAACCAACAGTTTCTAACCTCCCTAACCGGATACTTGCGCCGCACTGGTCTCAACCCATGAATGTTGGATTCTGTACAATCTTCAATAATGTGGCTCTCATACCTGATAGAGTAACTCTGCATCATAAACATTCTTTTCCTGCTCACAAAACACAGAGAAAATTTTGGAGTGTTAGTGTCTGTTATAAATCTTTCTAGTTCAGCAGTGTGAATATCTGTAAACATCCAAACAAAATCTACATGTAAGTCATTTGTATATGTGTTTGGATGGATTGTGGAATTTAAGTCTATATTCTGCTTTGTCAAATGATCTTGATAATTTAAATATATCTCAGTGGGTTTCGCTGAAAGCTCTGTAAGGGCACTGCTTGGTCCCTTTTCGGCTTGTCAGTTGGTTTTATCTTTTTTTTATGATTTTTGCTATTCTCTCGACAGCATTAGGGTTTTTGGGGTTTTTTTTGGTTTTGTGTTGTTCTTCCTTTTCCTTTTGCAAAAGGTTTGGATGAAGATGTTCACCATGCAAATGCATTTTTGAGGTTGGGGATGTCTAGGTCATTTTGGGGGTTTTTTTTTTATGTTTTGCGCATATCCTTTC
>Ga0209208_10005270_pt1 | contig 18075 bp, 7 predicted proteins | sample S1TSphfallax_3_FD_187694 | JGI IMG/M metagenome (GOLD analysis project Ga0209208, IMG submission 187694) | Host-associated microbial communities from peat moss isolated from Minnesota, USA - S1T2_Fd - Sphagnum fallax MG (SPAdes) (version 2) | ecosystem: Host-associated > Plants > Peat moss >... | reverse complement strand
TGGTGGCTATTTTATTAATGGCTATTGGTGGCTATTTTATTAATGGCTATTGGTGGCTATTTTATTAATGGCTATTGGTGGCTATTTTATTAATGGTTATTGGTGGCTATTTTGTTAATAGCTATTGGTGGCTATTTTATTAATGGCTATTGGTGGCTATTTTATTAATGGCTATTGGTGGCTATTTTGTTAATCGCTATTGGTGGTTATTTTATTAATGGCTATTGGTGGCTATTTTATTAATGGTTATTGGTGCGTATTCTATTAATGGCTATTGGTGGCTATTCTATTAATGGCTATTGGTGGCTATTCTATTAATGGCTATTGGTGACTATTCTATTAATGGTTATTGGTGGTTATTTCTACTAATGGCTATTGGTGGTTATTTCATTAATGGCTATTGGTGGTTATTCTATTAAAGACTTTTGGTTGTTATTCTATAAATGATTATTGGTGGTTATTATATTAATGACTATTAATGGCTATTCTATTAATGGTTATTGATGGATATTCTATTGGTGAATATTTTATTGGTGGATATTGATGATTATTAATTGGTATTATATTAGTGACTATTGTCGACTATTATATTAATGGCTATTGGTGGCTATTCTATTGGTGGATATTGGTGATTATTAATTAGTATTATATTAGTGGCTATTGTTGGCTATTATATTAATGGCTATTGGCGGCTATTTTATTAATAGTTATTAATGGTTATTATATTATAAATTATTGTTGATAATTATATGTTATATTACAACTATTGGTGATTAATATATTATACATTATTTTTTAATATTATGTGTTATAATATCATAGGCTATTGGTAGTTATTATATTGTAGGGTATTTAAAAATTATTTTTCATAGGTTATTATTTTCTAGTCTAAGTTATTTTTTACCTTAGGTCATTATATTTTGTTTTAGATTATTTTAAGTTATTATACTTAGGATAAAATAATTTATAACATAAAGTAGAATGACCTTGAATAACTTAAAATATAACTTGAAATAACATATATTAATTTTAAATAAAATAACCTAAGGTATAGCCTAAAGTTAATTGAATAATTTAATTTAGAATAACTTAAAAGCTTATAATAAACTAGTTAAGATACCTTAAGGTAAAATAACATATAATAATTTAGGGTACAATAATTTATAATAGTTTATAATAACATAAAATATAAGTTAGAATAACTAAAATAACTTAAAATAATATAGGGTATATCATAAAGTAGCATAAAATAAAATGTTTTAAAAACGTAGAATTAAACCTATTTACTATAGTAAATTGAAATAATAGATTATGTTAACTAGTAATGAAACATGATGTTTACATAGTGATATTATAATGAAATAACTTTCACCAGGGTGAAATCAGTAAAATGAAATGAAGTTATTTCGCTTTTAAGGTCCCAAAGTGATTTAAACTAGTAAATTGGACTCCACTTTGGTAGTAGTGTATTTGGACCAATGCAAGAAAAAGAATGTCATAAAGGTTTTTGATCTTACCGACACTTCATTGTTTTGCATTAACATAAGTTCCTAGCAAAGCAATGTGTTGAAACATAGCTTCTATAATCTATTTATCCACTTGCTTTTGCTCCTTCCAACTAGTGTTGGAGATTTTGAAGGGTTCCATTCCTCTTTCACGAACAAGATTTCCTTTTGCTTCTTCTTTTTCGCACGTAATTCTTTTAAGTTTTTCAACAAAACTTTCGTCACTCACTATGATGTGTTGGAAATGATGTAAAATAAAAGAAACGTAAAAAAATGATTATTCACAAACTTCATCATAACAAGTTGGCACCACCAACTCCCATGCCCCCTGATTTGTTACTTTACCTTTTAGGTTTTTGTGATTTGAAATGTTGTGTCATTGGCTACCATCTAGCATTGAATCCAAATGACTATAAGCCACATCCATTGTTACAAAAAATGTTTCCACCTTCATCTTGGGGTTTTTTTTTTATCTATGCAATTTATACCATATAGATTGGTTTTTTATGATGGGTCCAAGCATGATAAAGTATGTGAAAAAAATAGTCTTAAAAAAATTTAATTTCAAAAATAGTTTTTTTTCAACATTAACATTCAAAAAGATATTAAAAACCTATTTTAGTTGCATTTTGACATCATGGAACATTTCATTGAATTATTGTAAGTTGAACATAGAGATTGAAGAATTTTAAGAAAAGTGGATGACAAATATGTTCTAAATTGATTGGTTGTTCAAATTTTCCAAAATAATTTTATATTAAAACTTCAATAAATTATGATTATAATATGAAAAGTTGAAACTATATCCATACACACTAAACTTTTGTCAACTTGAAAGTATAATAATTCTAATTGAAAGATATATTCATGTAATTTCATCTCAAAAAATGTACTTAAATGCATATTAAAACATGTGTTTCTTCAAAATTATGCAATGAAGTCAAAGAAATTTTAATTATTAATCAATGACTTAAATAATATTCATGAATTCAACATATTAATGTATACTTTATGGATATTGTCCAAAAAATTAGTAAGTTTCTCCAATTGGCATGTTTTACCATGCTTATGCCTTCATGGTCCTCGTCTTTGTTATTCACATCCACATCTTTTTATACTTCCCAATATACTAGTTCAAAATGATTTGTATGCTTTGTCATCCAAAAACTAATATGGTTTCAACTTGTTGTGAACATTAAGAACAATAGGGTTTGGATCAAACTTATCCAAAATGACTAAAAACATAGTGTTGTTGGGTAAGCATAACTATATTTGGTATGAACGAAACCACTTTTTAGTAAATTTTCCAAGATGTGTTTTTTATCCTTTTGGAAAGTAGAGTACATGATCTCCAAATTTGAATATCTTCTTTGGATACCTTTATTGACTTCACAATTCCACTGCAAATTCACAACAATTTCATGTGCTTGTAATTTGTCATTTTACAGTTTTTCCAATTATGTTAGTTTGCTTGTGAGTACCTTAACATGATTTGCATCTCTATGGTCCCCAATAAATGTTAGAAAACATATTCTATGGGCATTAAATGATGTAATCCATACACCAAATGGAGTATATCTTGTAACTAGTAAACAATTTTGTATGAGAAAAATATAATAAGTAAATGTTCATCCCAATTAGCTTTATTTTCATTGACTAATTTTGTAATGTGATTAACAGTGAACTTGTTAGTCCACTATTGACGCACTCCCAAGTCCCGGGTTGAACCCACTTGAGGGTTCAACTATGTGTAGTTGCGGAAAGCTAGGATTCGGAAGGCGCTCCCGACTTCCAACACTAGAAAGGGGTAGAGGGGCGTGCTAGAAGTCCTGGGATTAGACTAGGAAGAGGGACTAGATTATCAAGCTTGAATCTGCACCCAAAACCAACCACAAAAGGGTTAGTTCACATTCGAGAACACCCTTGGGTGTTGGGACAAGCCACGGGCACTTTGACACACAAGACTCACCATAACCCGGACTCGGGGGAAGCCACCACCTTCCCCCATATAGTGTTCTCTGCAACGCTCCGCGGGGGCTACATCCAAATGGCTCTTTTTTCCGGGACTCCCAAGTTGGAGTCCCGAAATTGTCCCGGGATTTTGAGCGCTCATAACTCCCGACTGCAGAGTCTGATTGCAACGAGGTCTAAACCAAAGTTGTAGCCCTCGTCGAGATCTTTTCAATGCCATGTTGCACTTTCAATTCGGAGGCCGGGAAGAGGTCAATTTCCGGCCCTTCTTTTGCCCATAACTTGGGCTGCAGATGTCCAAATGACCAATGCGAGGGCATTTTCGATATCTACGCTTCAAGACCTTTCCAATGACACCAAGAACACCCCAATGCGAGGTGTTTTGGCCTCTGCTGTCGAACCCTAAACATTCGGGAGTCCCGGAGGACTCCAAATCTCCAACATTGGGAATGAGAGTTTCATCCTCCCACTTCACCCAAAGTAGGGTTGCAACAACTATGCTTGCCCATTTCCCTATGGATGATAGGCAGTAGAACTAACATGCTTGAATATAAAATGATTAGTTAGATACTTGATAACATCATCAATAAAATGAACTCCTTGATCTATTACTAGGGTCAATGGATAGTCAAACCTAGTGAAAATATATTCACACTATGATAAAAAGTGGTGTTTTGCAACTAGCCCTGCAATTCAACTTTTGAGTTGCAAAAGACACTTGCAACTCATTGTATATATGATGCAATTCATTGTAACTCAAGTGCAACTCTATCAAAACAACTCATTTTCAACTACTATGCAACTCCATTATAATTGGACCCATGATGTCATGTTGATGTCATTGATTGTCATCCACATATTAAATTTAACATATGGCACTATGAAGATTTTTAGACATAAAACTTATTTTCTTTTTGAAATATAGATCTCCATCATTCATTATGATTGTTAACGATGGTTTAAAATTGTGACATGTGGCATAATTTTAAAATTTCCATGTGGCATATTGATTATATTTTGAAATAAATAATATATAAAAATATTTATTTTAGGAGCTAGGTAGGTAAAAATATAGAAAAATAGCCATGAAGTTTTTTTTTTAAAATTTATGTTTTGCCTTTAGTTTAAGCTTTTTTGAACTCATCCCAAAATGACATTTGTATTTTAATGTTAGAATATGAAAAAACAAGCCTTTTTTATATAGTTTGTAACATGAGATTCAAAGATAAAGCATATGGGTTAAATCTTTTATTTGTTCCTTAGTTACAAATTAAGTTGCAATTGAATTACAATTATAACACTTAAATGTTCAGGGCAAACTGGATCCAAGGGAAAGGCTCCATTGTTAATGGTGTCCAAACAAAATTTGAACCCTTCCTATTGGCTCTTCTAGAACACTAAAAATATAATGGAGAAAGTTATGGGCCCTCAAAGTAAAGGGGGTCAAAAACTCAAAAAAACAAACCACCAAATGCTACAAAGGACAATTCCCAAACACCTAAAACAATCCTTGTATGTTATTCTATTGTTATTAAAGGTCAAAAATGATTTGTAAAACTTCACATGGTGCTCTTATAACATTTTAAATCATTTAAAATGCATAACAAATAAAAAAGTTGTGAAGTTTAAAAATAGGAGGGGTCTTAAAAAAAAGGGTGGGGAAAAAATGTGTTTCGTAAGTTGGAAAGTTTAATTTTCTTCTTGTTATTTTCTCAATTGTTTTCCATTACATTTCAAAAATGATTTCTAAAGCTTGAAGTAGCATTCCCATAACATTTTAAACCACTTAAAATGAAACAAATATGATGAAAATGTAAATAACTAATGAATATGTATCTTTATTAAGTTATAAGTAGTTGTATTATAGTCATAACATAGTTGAATAGTAGTACTCTGATAGTGGCGCACTACTGGATGTACTATTTGTATCAATGGGAATCATAATCGAAAACTAGTTCCAAATGTATTCCATAATGGGTGATGGAAATGTGGACATGTGGCATGATTGCATGTATGTACATTGTACCTAATTGCAACATAGTTGTTACTTTAGTGGCACATTTGCAATAATTTTAAATTAGTTGCCACATGCAATTACAATGCAACTATTTTTTTTTAAAAACATGGTTGACTACATATGTATGTATGATGTGTATAAATTATCGTATAGAAGACCCACTTTCAACTCATTTGCAACTATAATACAACTAACTGATTCTTTTACGTGCCAATTTATTTATTAGTACATTGTATTTCTAGGGGGATAATTGCACACTAGTTGTAATACTAAAGAAATAGTTACACAATAGTTATATATGAGTTTTTTTTTAGTTTTAGTTGCAGGGTAATGTGGTTTTGACAGACATAATTTTTCATAGTGTCATATAGAAATTTTATTATGACAACAACAATGTTTGTCTTAAGTGCCTTGGCTTCTACCCATTTGGTAGCATAATCTACAGCTACAAAAATATATTTGTTACCTATGAACCGTCCTATAGGTTTGATTGGTCCAACAAAATTAAAGGCCCATTTCATAAATGGTTCTTTTGGTAAAATAATGACCAACTTAACTAGATTATGTGTTGTTAAACCTCCAACTCATTAGCAGGCATCATAGGATCTATAATATTCTACAACATCATGGAACAATGTGGGTCACCAATTATACACTACATCAAAGATCTTTTTGGCGGTGATATATGCTACAAAATGGCCACCACCAAAACCCTCATGGAGTTCCAGCAATATCTTCTATGTATCCTCTATGGTTATATAACATCAAAATTTGTTGTCTTGGCCCATGCAATACAATACTCCCTATTGTAAAAGGTTTTGTTTGTCATGCCAACCTCTATTTCTAAGTGTTGGTCAAAATTTTAGGCATTTGTCATGTCTACGAATAATCCTTGACCTCTTCCAACCATATTGGTTATTATTGAAACAATGTTGCATTTGTGGTTTAATCAGGTACCCCTATTAGTTTTATAGTATCTGGGAGCTTAAATAATGCATCTACCATTACATGTGTATGTCATGGTTTGTATATTACAGTGAATTCATACTCTAGAAACAAAAGTAGCCATCTAGCAATATTACCTAAGACTTATGATTTATTCACTAGATAAACCAAAGCCATATGATTAACATAAAACACAAAATCATTACCAAGAAGGTAATGTCTAAATTAGTGAAGTGCAAATACCATTACTATGGCTTCACCTTTTGTGGTACTATAATTTTTCTTTGCACTATTCAAGAGCCTAGACGCATATACAATAGGTTGATCGTGTTTCCTTGTTAGGTTGTATGTTAGCATAGCACCTACAAGTAACAATGACACATCTATATGAATGTGAAACTATACATCCCAATTTGGACATATAAGAATACGTGTTTCTATATACTTTTGTTTCATTAGTTCCTAAGCTCCTTGATATTTTGAAGTCCATAGTAACTATTATGTTTTCCTCATAAGTTTAATAATTAAGGCCATTTGAATGAAAAATTATTGATGAAACATTTATAAAATTGAGCCATTTTGTTGAATACCCAAAGCTATTATGGATTTTTGGGTATATGCATTTGAATTATGGCTTGGATTTTTTTAGGATCTAGTAGTTTACCTTCTTTTGAGACTATAAACCCCAGTATCATCCTTGAAAATACCATAAAGACACACTTATCTAGGTTCATACTACCCCAAATTCTTCGCATTTTTGAAAACATAATCTAAGCTTATCCATATGTGTATCCATGTCATTATAAATTATCAAATCATTTAAAAAAATCTTGATAAAATTATCTAGATAATCATTGAAGGTTCTACTTACTACCTTCTAGTAAGTAGGAGGTCCAAAAGGCATCACTACCCAAGTAAAAGCTCCCCAATCTGTTACAAAAGTTTTCTTATATTTGTCTTTTGGTACTATAGATATTTAGTGATATCCAAAATATTCATTTAAGAATGAATAGGATCATGCCCTACAACTGTGTTGCAAACCTCTATAAAATTGTGAGATTTAGCAACCTTAAAATTAGTAAGGAGAAGGTTGGCAAATAAAGAAAAGAATAAAACACAAAATGAAAACACATGAGGGTAAGGCATGTTTTACGTTTGCTTACCATCTTGGAGCGCCCATTGTCTAGTAGAAACTATTGTCATGTTGCAAGTACCATGTTTTGCAAACTTGAAAGAAGAGCCATAATGCCTTCAAACTTCATGTAGCTATTGCCTACCTATCGTTTGTAACATCTACATAGCTACCTCCTTGCTGCTACCCTTAAGTGGCAACCACTATCTTGTGGTAGAATGCATTTCCTACCCCATAAATAGAACAAAGACTAGATAATATTCTAACTTTATAGAAGAAAAGAAAAACTAATACATAAGAGTAACAAATTTCTATATAAACTAAAGTTAAACTACTCTCTTTTCTTCCCTAGAGCTCAAGGTAAAAGAAGAAAACATTAATATAAGAAAATCTAATGATCTAATGAAATCTTTCACTCCTTTCAAAAGATAAATAAGGAACCCAAGAAGGATATTCACCACACAAGGGTTGACTACTTATCCTCCTAAGTTTTCTTATCTTTTAAAATATCCTTATCATAATCCCTTCCACACATCCTAGAGATAAATCCATCCACCCCTTATCCACTTGGACTAATTAACCTAGATGGTTTCATCCCTTAGTAAATAGAAGATGGTAAGTAGGATATTTATCACTAAAAACTAAATAGTTGTACTAAGATGCATGCCCTTCTAAATAACTATACTAGGTTGTTATATTTAATAACTAATATTACTTTTATTGAAATTCCTCCTAGAATTAATTTTTGATTATTTTGCCCCATGAAGGTAGTTCACTATATTGATGGTACTACTATCAAAAATCACTTTCATTTTTATAATTTTCATATGATTATTTTATTATCTAATAGTAACTACCATCCAATGATGGACCCATGGTGTTTAACCAACATAGGACAATTTTCTACTCAACAACTTCATCTATTAAAGGCAATGGGTACATGGATATTTTTTTGTAACATAATACAATTTTTTGAAATCTACATAGATTTTGAGCTTTCCATTCTTTTTGGGTGCTACCACTATTGGTGATAACTAGGTGGCTTCTTCTACATGTTATATAAATTTGACTATTTTTAGTTTATCTATGTCCTACTTAATAATTGTGGTATATTTTGGATTCATTGTATAATTGGCTCGTTGTGCAAATGGAATTGATGTTTCTAGCTCCATGCGGTGCTACATTAATTTTGGAAGTATAACTTTTAGGTCTTTCAAGGTCCATGCAAACATATCCTTGTACTCTATCACCATATTTTTAAAGAAATCATGTTCTTTTTAGTTAGTTGAACATTCACTTTAATTGTTTAAGGATTGTCCTTTGTTCTCATGTTGATCTTTGATTAAATACCATCTTGTAATATATAGTTCTTGTACTTTGACCTTTGTTGGGGTCTCATGAATCTGTATTTGACTTGGTTTATGATGATAGTAAAACTTAGGATACATCTTGTCTTCTAGATTGATCTCAAGCTCTCTATCAAAAATTGTTTAACATTACCATTATGAATTTAAATAAGTTCTATAATAGAATCTAAGATATCTATAATTCCTCGAATTTGTACTATGTTAATTACAATTGCATCCATAACAACTAAAGTTAAACTGATTATACCAATAGAAAACAACTTAGGTTCATTTATAAACATTAGGTCTTTTTTTTCATCTATGATGCCATTCTAATAATCAAATCATAGTAAAACTTTTGGTCTTTTCAGGTTGGTACCCAAATGTTTTGTCATTGTTATAGTTCTAATGATACCATTTCCTTATATTGCGACCATTTTATTCCCCAATCATGTGCCACTTTAATATCCTTGAGCCATGGTCTACCAAGCAACATGGAATAATTCCAATCTATAAATGTGGTTATGTATGGTATGTCATGCACATACATCTTTAGGTCCTTTATTAATCCTTATGGTTTTGTTGTCATCTAGTCTACCATTCACAATTGTATGGTGCAAGCTTAGGTTTATGTAATCATAACCTACCTTTCAATTGTTCAATGATGATATTTACCCCTGACCTTCCATCCAAAAAGGTGATTGCACATTAAGGTGTACCAAAAGTGGTAGATTTTATAGTCTATAGTTTTTTTTTTTCAAAAACTTTAATGTGAATATTTGATGTTTTGGGAATGCAAATTAATCCATTTGAAGGTAGGAGGCAAGAAGAATACCTAAACCCTAAACTTACAAGTTTTCAAATTATGACATGTGTTCCAATTTGATCAGTTAGGGGAAAAGTTGGAAGCAAAAACATGGATTTTTTGAAATTTTATAATTGGCAGATGTTGTGGTACGAGTAATGTCACTTTTTATAAAACAACATTTATCATTTTTTCCATTTCAATAAGTTATGGACTTTCTAACCTATTAGTAATCTTACAAAATCTTAATAAATTAAAATATTAAATTTGATTAAAAACCTTTATTTTGAGATTATAATAGCCTCACAATCATATTAGGAAAAAAAATCAACAATTAAAACATGTTTACTATGTAATAAAAGTCCATAACATTTTTTATGGACTATGATCATCACATCTTTTGTCACTTGAAAAGTCCACTTTATAATGAAATGATGGCATTTTATTTTCAATTTTTAAAATTTTCAACTATTATAATTTAATAAAATGAGTCCCTTTTACAATTTTTAATCAAAATTCAACACATATTATACCAAACTTAAAGGTACCCCCATAAAAACTACCCTTGTGACACCAAAACATGGACTATCTATTCTGCAACTACCCAAAAGCACATCATCAATTGTGTTTATTTTTATTTGCACTTGAATAACAACTATATGGTTGTCTAAAACAATTGATGTTATGCTTGTGTTAAGAATTATAAATAGGATTTTTTGTCCTCATAGGCCTATATTGATTTGTAGTTTATCTATTTCAGTTTTTACCACAAGTACTTTTTTTGGTCTAGTGTTATTTTGAGTAATTGTCCAAGGTTTAATGTATAACTGGTTTCCAACATCTATTTACTAATATCTTGGAATATCTCCTCAACATGTATGAGTCTACTTGGAGAGGTAGAAGGTAATTCTTGAATTTCTAGCTACTCTACAAGTCCTACTAAACTTAGCATTTCAATCCAACCGACAATCCATTCTCTTACTGTAGTGGCAGGTAAATTAAGTGGTGGATTAACTATCTACATTGTTATATGGTTTTCACTATAATCTTCTTCAACTTTTCTTTTGTTTCCAAATCAATTATAAATTTGTTTTTCCTTGGTTCTTGATCCTTGAACACATGTTCTTCACTTGCCTTACTTTGAGTGGTCACATGAATGTCACCCATGTTAACTGAGTTAGAGGTGACTTTTACTTCAACTATTGGTTTGGTTTCTATAATTTTACTTCCCTTGTTTTTTAAGATGTTCTACATTTTGCCAAACCTTGGACAATTCATTAATTTGTGTCCCACTATCCCACAAATGTGACAAGGATAGTTTAATGGTCTTTGGGGAACTTACCAATTTATGCAGTGGTTCCAATAACAGCTACAATAGATTCCTTCTTCTTTTTGCTTTTACAAGTTTCAACATTATGGATTGTGTGATGACAATTTGTATAATACATGTTTGACTTGGTAACTATTTAGTTTCCCATAATTATAATCCTTGTTTCTGAAAGTGAAAGCACACTAAGGTGGAGTGCATAATCATGTCACAACTTGTTGGATTATCAATCATGAGCCATGGAACAAAATATAAATGAATAATATTTTTAAATGATTCAAGAAAATATTATTACATGTGATATGATCACATTGTATGAATTACCATAACATATTGGACTTTTAAAATGCCAAAAGCCCTGCATCACAATCCATATTATATAATCATGGGCTTAATATATACTAAAATGTTTAATTGAATGATTTTTTTTAACATAGAAAATAGTGTGATGCCATTGATACAAGGAATACAATTTTGAAAGATTCGAAAACCATAAATTGAGATATACAATGAAATATGATTTTTTTGTAAAGTCCTTTATTCATTTAAATTAATAATTCAACTTTTCATTTTTTTAATGTAAATTTATGATACAATTATTTATAATTGATAAAGTTTAAATTTTTTTTAAAAATTGTTTAGCCTTGCCATACGACTTGTGCAATATAATATATTCTACTACAATGTAAAATAATTTTTTATTTTCACACTAGTATGGATTCCACATATGTTAAAAAGTATTTCACCTTAGTGTGTTTTCACCCTTGAAGTTGACAATATTCATAATGTACTCTATGTTTATAATACTAAAATACCTTCTTCCACATTAGCCCAGATTCCTTGTGCTATTGTTGAGTTTTTTGCTTCATTTTTGTCATAACAATGTACAAGTAGGATTGTAGTTTGGATCAAAATATGGTTGTCAAAAAATTGTTAGTTGACTTCTATAAATCATGATTCTTTTCATTGGACATTTTGACCAAATAGTACTTTTTTTGGGTTCCAGTCGAAAAGGCCATTTAGTCATTTTTTTCAAGTTGTGTTTGACATGACTAATTTGACTAGTGGTCTTTTTATCAGCCAAGTGGTGGGCTATTTGATTGGTCAAATCAAATAACAAAAAATTTGGGTGATGGATTTTTTGGGTCAATTTCTTAAATTTAAAAATTAAATGTAGGTAGGTAGGTAGGTCATAAAATAGGTACATCAATAGATGTTAATTACCCACCTAGGTCATGGTGGGAAGTCGTACATTCCATAGCCTAGGGTTGTACACCATCTTCACACATTTCCCTAGGTGTGTAAGGAATGGGAGTTGAACCTTTAACCTTTTCGGCGACATGTACTCATGCCATTTCTTTAACCAACTCACCACACCTTTATATTGAGATACACCTTATAGAACTTTGTTATTAACATGTTCCATTTCGAATCTTTTCACACATCCAAACTTTGAAATGCATTTTTTTCACCACGTCTTACTCAAATAAAAAAAATGAATTCAAATACTTTTTTGCAAGATCTTTCAAAGATCTATTCATTGATGTAATTTTAAATGATTTTTGAAAAAAAATTAAATTTGAATTGTGCTTGCAAATTCAACTTATATTTTTCCTTCAAGATTTATAGTTGTGTGTACATGTAAACTTAGTAAGTAAGTACTATTGAATAGGAACTAATAAGTAGTACAATGAATATGTAGTAGCTAGGTAATATATGTTACCTAGTTAATAGACCTACCTAGTTACCTAGGTAATAACTAATAGCTAACCAATATACCTACATGTAATTTTAGGTACCTAGTAAATATAGTAGGTAGTTAGGTAGGTATAAGTTGGTAGGTAAGTGAGTAAGGTAAGTAAGTAGGTATAGGTGGGTAGGTATGTAGGTAGGTAGGTTGGTTAATTGTTAAGGTAGGTATGTAAGTAAAGTAAATAGGTATCTTTTAAGTAAGTAGGTAGATAGGTGGATAGGGTAGGTGTATTTGACCTACATAATTAGCCTAAAGCTAGGTCTTTAAGCAATTACGTACCTTGTTAGGTTTAACATGGCTACCTAGCTTAACCTTTTAAGTTAAGCAGGTACATAGTAGGTACCTAGGTTTTATTAATAGATTACTAATTATGCTAGGTAAATAACTTAGGCTTAATTAACATGTTATTAGGCTAATTATAATAGGTTACTTAATTAGATATGTTAGGTATGTAGGTAGTTTTGACCTAGGCCTACATATACCTAGTTAATGTCAAATCAATATGTTCAATTTAACTAAGGCATGATCATTTTGATGGACCTAATTTTTATTGTTTGTCCGTTTTGACTAGATGTTTGATTGACACCTAATAAAAAATTTCACATTAAAGTCAAATGTACTAGTAAAAAATAACACATGTCTTTCATGCCCCAACCTACAAGTTAAGATGGACATCACTTTTGGTCAAAATGGACACTTTGGTCAAGTTGGACCTTCTAAAATGTCATGATTTGTAATAGTGGTAGTAGGTGTGTGCAAACTATTGGCTAGTTTTAATAATCTTTCATAATACACCTCTACTAGTTCTTTTGACTCCTACTTCAACTACAAATAAACATGTTCATCATTTTGCATAACTTGATATTGTTTACAAAAAGCTTGATCTAGATTTGCAAATATATAATTTAGATGATCTCACAAATAATTATTACAGTAGTTTGATGCATTATCTTTCAACATAATTTTTTTAAAAAGTTGGTTATTTTCTCATCTATTGTTTCAATATTAGCTTTGATAACGGCTTTGAATATTTGTACATGAGCATCCATATAAGAGTTTTTTTTATATTCAAGATAATTTAGAGTCTCTTGACACAAGAAGAAATCTTGTCATTTTCCTTACACATTGCAACTATTGCATGATTTGATTACATTTCAACTACATTTGGCCATTTTAAGTTTGCAAATGGTTTGTTGCACTAATTAATGTTCAATATTGTTTATAGTTGTTATGTTCACTATGTTGTTCACTTATGAGTATAATTTGGTCCTAATTTAATTATTTAATAATTTCAAATTGTTGATGTGGAAGTTGAGGTAGCCTTTAACTTTATTTACATGATGCATTATAATGGGTTAGTGATTTTTTTGACATTTCTTCAATTATCAACATGGTACATGAATTGAACCATCAACTTTTAACATGTTGAAATCATTACTTAAGAATTACATTTTACACTTACCTTAATTTATTAAAACACATGTAATAATTAAAAACCCCACATTTATATTGAAATGAATTAAATATTTTTTCACATATCTTCAATTATAAAAGTTGAACCATTCACTTTTAATATGTTAAAATTATTAGTCAAAAAATGCATCTTGCACTTATTATAAAATACCAAAACACATGCAACTAAATATTTTGCAATTATATTTGAATGGTTTAATGAAATGTTTCTCATTTCTTGAACTATCATCATCTTTACATGAGTTGAATCATTCACTTTGAATGTTGTTAAATCCATTACTCATGAGTTGCATTTTGCACTCATCATAATTTTTTGAAATGGATGTATAATTTTTTTTGAAGTCTCAGATTTATATTTGAATGGGTTATTGATTAGGTGAAAATGTTCATGCATGCAAAGTCTAGGATGCATGTATACCTTTAAATTATAATTTTTCCCCCATTTTTTTTTTTTTGGTGTATGAAAAAAAATCCATGTTAAAAACAATGATCAAATTTTAAAATTTTAAAGTATTATTATGAAAAATAGTCAATATTATATATTTATTATCTCTAATTTAAACATGTTTTATATAAAAAAATCCAACCTTGTTTTGTAATAGGTTTTTGTTTAAATATTTAGAGATGAATTTTTAAAAATCATTTTAAAAAAGAATTCTAATGGTAATAATAATAATGACCTCCATGATTTTTTTAATCTTTTTTTTCCCCCAATTTTGTAATCTTCTTAAAAAATCAATGATAAGAAAATTTAGTCATGATTTGGTTATAAGCCATATATGGAAATACATATTTATTAAAATATTTTTATATTTTGGCTATAAGTCCTAGATTTATATAATTTTAAAAATATAAAAATATATTGTTGATGGCCCTTCTTCTGTTTGCACAATGGTGGAAATTCACCACAATAAAAACTCAATGACGTCATTGATATTTATTTTAAATTTTCAAAAAAATGGATAAGGTTTATAATGGTCTCAAGCGTTAAATTTTAATTTTTTCAAAAAAAGTTGATTTTGAATTTTTTAAAAATGTGTTTAATGTTGGAATTATTAAAATTAATTTAAAATTTTTATCATTAGGAGTAACCTTTTTTCTTTGAAATTTTTGATCTCAAGATTTTTGCAATTTTTTTTTTGTTTACATTTTTTTTTGAATTTGCATCTTTTTTTCAATTTTTAATCCAACAACAATTGCTAAGTTAGGAAAATTCAAAACCAAAAACATGTTGGTTGTGGAACGGGGGGGGAGATAGTAATCCAAGCATTTAAATCCAAAATTTCACCAAATTAAATTTCTTTTATAAAAAAATGTTAATATATATTCTTGTATGATTATATATATATATAATTATGTAATTAATCATTTTTATTAATGTATGATTCATCTTGCTAAATAAATATGCTCTTCATGATTAAATGGTTATATTGACTATTTAATTTTTAAAAAATTAATTTGTGCCCATTTAAGGGGGAAATAATATTAAGAAATAATTTTTTAATCATCACATCATGTACATCTTTCTCAATAAAAAGACAATCCATGAAAGCATGGCCCTCTTATCTGCAAAAACTACAACGATAGTCATTGGTCTTGGTTCATGATCTATGTTTTGACCAAATCTACTCTATACCCATTCTCTAGGTATTCACATGTTGTGCCAACTTTGCCTAATTATGGACTCATTGTTTTGCAAGACATTAGCTATGGTCGTGGTCCTCATTTTTGTATGGATCATCATTATTGGTGGAGTGTTGCATTTAGCTTTGTTATCCAACCTTGTTTGATAAACTACTTTTGTTACAAAAGCCTACTTCTCCATATCCTTTATTTATAATGCATTTCAACATATTGTGGTATTACTTGTTCAACTTCATTGTTGACTAAATCTTCATCCCACTCCTCATGGGAATAGTGCCAAGTAGATTGCCAAGCAAAAACTTATGTCTATGGATCTTATTTTTAGCCCTTACTACACTTTTTCATTAACACATAGTATCTCCTTGGATTTGTACCAAGTCTTTGTATAGGGTTCTTCCCTATACCCATTTTTGTTGATATGCAAGGGTAACCATTTTTACATCATTTCTTCATCCTTTAGGTTCTATTCTCATTGGTAGCCTCATTAAAATATTGGGTCGCTTCATTGCTCTACAAGTAAATGCTTCTTTAGGTTCCATAACCACTATAGACAACATCATGTACCCTATAGGTTGTTCCTTTGTCTTAGGTATTATTCACATGGTATATTGTACTATTTTTGGAATGCAAAATTACATTGCATCATTCACAATCGGCATATCTTCTTAAACTACATATTCTTCTTCATCTCATTGTATTGCTACTTAATCTAGTTACTTTTGTAGACTTTGGGTCACCATGCGATTTATGTTTGTCACAATTTTACCACTCTTCTTTGGAAAAAATAATTGTTACAAATTTGAATCCTTACAATAGTTGTTTGCTTTGATCAAATTCTTTATAATTTTTCAACTAATTCTAAATCTATATGACCAAAAAAAAAGAAAACAAAAAAGTCCTACATTGTAACCTTTCTATGTTTCTTACAAAAAACAACAAAAACAATCCATATAAACTTGCATTTATACCCCAAATTCAATCCTTGGGATGGTCGTCAAATGGTAAACACTAATATTCTTACATTGTATTTATTTTGGAATATGTTTTTAAACATCTTGTTTTGTAAGTATAAAATATATCTCATAAAGAACAAAGTTCAACCATAATTTCATTCTATAACATAGATCTTAAGTACAATTCTAGCTTCTATAGTAATTTATAAAAAAATTACTTTCATATTCAATGGTAAACAAAAAATTTGGAAACAAAATTGTTTGTAATAACACTATGGTTTTCATCAAAATTATTTTCTAACATCTCTTAAGCTTCTTCTTCTCTATAACTATTCCTTTCAAATCCTGATTCATCTTCCAAAACTCATATGATAATCCTTTCTTCACAATGTTTCCTAAAGATTTATTTAATTTCCCAACATAAAATGATTTGAAACCAAGCCTCATTGATGCGCTCCCAACTCCTTGAGGGACTCAAATGTGAATCCCAAACAAAAAATAATGGAAGAACAAGGAGTCGGGGCACGCTCCCTAGTTCGCAACACTTTGGAAGGGTAGAGGGGCGTGCTAGAGCTCCAGGATGGGACTAGAAAGAATTGACAAGCTTCACTTACTCACACAAGCCTGCACAAAACCAACACAAGGTGGTTAGTGCATAGTTGGAACACTTTTAGTCCTAGGAAGAGCCACATGCAACTCAGACTCACAAGACTCACCACGGCCTGAACTTGGGGGAAACCACCACCTCCCACCTTATAGTATACTATGTGCCTCTCCACGAGGCCCACATCCAAATGGCATTTTGTCCCAAGTGGGAGTCCTGAAATTGCCAAAGTTGGGACTCCCGCAACTTTGGGGGCCCATAACTTCGCATGCAGACCTCGAATTGAGATGAGGTCTAAAGCAAAGTTGTAGCCTTCATTGAGAGCTTTTCAATAATATGTTGCACGCCATTTGTACACAAGTAAATCGGGTCGATTCCCGACTTTTAGTGGTTAAGAGTCAAACTACCAATTTGATTCCCGGCCTTTCTTTTGGCCATAACTTGCGTTTCAAATCTCCAAATGGGTGATGCGAGCCCATTTTAGACATTTAAGTTTCAGTAGCTTTTTAATGATATAAAGAACTCCTCAATCCATTGGGTTTTGTCCCCTACAATCGCTCTTTAAACATTTGAGAGTCCACCGAGACTCTAATTCCCAAA
>Ga0209208_10005269_pt1 | contig 18077 bp, 8 predicted proteins | sample S1TSphfallax_3_FD_187694 | JGI IMG/M metagenome (GOLD analysis project Ga0209208, IMG submission 187694) | Host-associated microbial communities from peat moss isolated from Minnesota, USA - S1T2_Fd - Sphagnum fallax MG (SPAdes) (version 2) | ecosystem: Host-associated > Plants > Peat moss >... | reverse complement strand
TGTGTCTCTTCTAGATGGTTATGATATTAAGAGCTTTACTAGGCTGGTTGATTGCAGGCAACACATTCTCTTAAGACAGTTATTTCAGATTTGGATCTTTCAGGGAGCATTCCTTTCAAGCTTGCCAAATGGATTTCATGTAAATGATGCATTTTATCTTTAAGTTGGCTTGTCTTGCTCCTTGCCTTGACTGAAACTGGCGTCTCAAGCTGGAATTCCAGTGAGTGTCAAGACTACTTACTATCACAGACATGCTGTTTTGTGCAGGAAACAGTGTCAAAGGAGCATGCAATGCGGTTCCCATTCATTGGCAGCGCTGTCCTGCTGTCACTATTTCTCCTCTTTAAGTTCTTGCCCAAGGATCTGATCAACACTGTTCTTACTCTGTACTTCTTTGTGCTTGGTATCCTTGCCCTTTCGTGCGTACTCTTTACCTTTGCTTCTGTGGTGTTTAGAGGGTTTCTAAGTTTTGGATCGTGCAAGATTAACATCTGAAAGGTTTGTTAGAGATGTGTTTAGCACTCTCTATTTTGGCTTTCAATTCCATAGACAGTTGTTGATTAGCATATGATTGTCAGTTGTTATCTGCAATCTGCGAACTTTTTGCGCAATTTTGAGGGGTTTTTTGTTTGGAGAATTGACAGAGCTACAATCCTGCCAACAATTGAGCTATTGCTGCCCACTACTTGGAATGAGAACATGAGCACCTGGCACATCCCCTACTGGAAGAGTATGTGTTCTTGCAGAATGTGGCTGGGCAAATATTTGGCTAGTAGGAAGTTTTGATTGTGTCGAGTGCCTTTCTCTTTCATTCTGCAGGACTAATATGTCATTGCCAAGGGAGGATGTGATTGACTGATGTGGCCACATGTTTGTTCATCCTTTTTCGTATTTCATTTTGAGACACTTATAGAGTTGTTCACTCTCTCAACTATTCTTATGCTGTGTTTAGGGTTTCCCAAAAGTGTCTGGGTCATGTGAAGCTGCACTTGACTTACCTCTCCCTTCAACCCTGAACAACAGGGTTGCTGGTTAGGGATGTAATGTCCAATCTAATAACATGACAATTTGGCCATGCTGCTAAACCAGTTGTATCCTTTGGGTGTTGAGTGAGTTGCAGATGTTGAGATTGAGTTTACGAAGTCCCAGTTGACTGCAGGCATCCCAGGAATGTTGTTTTGCATCTGGTATGTGATGAAGAAACACTGGCTGGCTAATAATACGCTTGGTCTGGCATTCTCAATCCAGGTCACTCTTGTTTCCTTTCACTTTCTATTGCTGGTGTTGAAATTTTGCATAACTTCTTTTCAAGTATGGGCTACACAAGGGGCACTGTGTCTCTTATGTTCACCAAACTAGAAGAGTGCTTTGACCACCCTTTTATTGGCAACAAGTCATGTGATACCTCACAGTTCATATGGCTATATGAAGGTGGAGAATGTAAGTAACCTAGTTGTGATCTTGGCAATGGGGTCAATTGGAGCCAGATGCTTACTTTGTTTGGTTGTTTTGTGTGAGAATTACTCAAGACTCAGAGACAGGAAGGGGTCTAACAGTGAGGGCCTTGAATAAATTATGCAGGGCATTGAGATGCTGTCTTTGGGCTCTTTCAAAATTGGGGCTATCCTCTTGGTAAACTTCCCTTCTTTCTCTTCTCAAACCAAGAAGAACTCAACCTCATGTGGCAAGTGCTTCCTGTAGCACAGAATTTGTCTTGTACCTACATCTGAAATTTGCACAGATGGCAGTGAAAAGGCATTTGTGTCCTAAAAATATGATGTTTGGCCAAGTCAATGGATAGTGCAATACTGACATAGTGATACTGGTTTGCAGGCAGGGCTGTTTGTTTACGATATTTTTTGGGTCTTTTTTACACCTGTCATGGTTAGTGTGGCAAAGTCATTTGATGCTCCCATTAAGGTTTGTCTTTCCCTGTTCCAGCTCTCTTTTATCATGATCATTTTTTTTTTGCTTCCTGGTATGTCTGATCTATGAGATGGTATTAGATTCAAGAATACACGCAACCTGTGGTAGGATTGGCCCTCATATCAGCAACATGTCTAGACATGTTCATGTTTCACAATACATCTTGTACTGTTGAATAGCATGGGCTGATACTTCATTAGTTATACTCACAAGGTTATCCCCACGCTCATTCTTGTCATCTTTGTTTTGGTTTGGTGGGAACTGATGTAATGGTTAACTTCAACTTCAAAGTGTTTTTGTGACCTCCAATGTCATATATATGTACACCGTGAACTGCAGAATTATGGTCTCCATTTGAAGATTATGGAATTTGGAGCTCAAGCTTGTTTGTCTATTCTTGTCGAACTTGTCCAGCCTTGTTGCAAGCCTGTAGACTTCAAGCAAAGGGTTTAAGTCCCATGGCAGTACTTAATGTCTTATTACGATATCCCTTGTTTGGAGCAGCTTATCTTTCCAACTGGAGATGCAGCAAGGCCATTTTCAATGTTGGGTCTTGGTGATATTGTAATTCCAGGTCAAATTCTGTCTCTGTACAATGTTGGAAGATATTAGGGGTTTTCCAAGAGACATTTGTCAATATTGTCATTACTTTGTGATCTTTGTGAAGCGTAGGTCAAGAATGTGACTGATCTCAAGTAGGATATGATGTGTGAATTTCTTGTGGATGCAGGCATTTTTGTAGCTCTTGCACTTCGGTTTGATCTGTCAAGGGGCCACAAGAAAACCTACTTTTATAGTGCCTTTGCTGGCTACTGTGCTGGCCTTCTGGTCACCATTTTGATCATGAACTGGTTTCAGACTGCCCAGGTCCTTCCCAGGCACTTCCTGAATGTCAATTGATGCATCTCCTCAGGACAGATTTATCTAAAGTTTTGTGTATCAACCTGCTGACAGTATTGGTGGGTTCTTGTGGATGACAGCCAGCGCTGCTTTATATTGTGCCATGTGTGATTGGGTTTTTGGCCGTGCATTGTGCATGGAATGGTGAAATCAAACAAGTATGTTTTTAGTTCTGCATCTTTATTGTTGTATTAAAGGTCTCTATCTGTCCTTTTTCTCAAGTTTTTGAGTTGTCCTTAATCTTCAGTTACTTTGACTTGACATGTTTGGTGTTTCTGCAGCTACTTGAATTTGATGAGTCAGTAGCCACTGGTGGTGATGACACTGCTCACAGTTCTTCAGAAGGAACTGAAGTGAACATGAAGTCAAAAACCAAGAAGTCTGACTGAAGCTCTCACTCACAAGGTGCTTGCTGATTTCCGGCAGAAATTGTCTCCCAAAGCTGTCCCTATGAACTTTGTTGACATGGGGATGAGTACTTTGGCTTCTCTCTATGCAATCAAATGAAAGCACAGTGTAACATCTCTTACTTTCCCTGAAACAGAAGAGGAAGAAGCACTGGCAACGAGCCTGATATTCCCATTCCCGGGGCTTTGCACAAAGATTTACAGGAGAAAGTGGAAGAGGTTCCTCTCATTCTGTCAGACCTCTTTTTAGTCTTCGATGGTACTGATGGGTCTGAAATTTAAGCTCTTTGCAAATTTGACTTGTTCTCCTTGTTTTGGTGAAGGCAGAATGCCCTCTAAATGAATTCTGCACGCTGGGGCAGAATCTGCTTGAGTTGATCTTGGATCCAAAGCTTCTTCCTTTTGTGATCACAAATTGTGTTGCATTTTGTTGTTATCAGATCTCTTTGTGTTCACAGATTGTGTTGCATTTTGTTGATGTCAGATCTATTTGTGCTCACATATTGGGTTGTATTTTGTTGTTGCAGATCTGTTTGTGCTCACAGATTGTATTACATTTTGTTGTCATATCTATTTGCAGTCACACATTGTTATCCGTGCTATGAAGCACTATGAATGTGATGATTGTGTGAACTAAGATTGTCCAGATTCTTAGAAATGCTGCTGCTGCTGTTTCCTCTAATTCTCCTTTCCATCCTCATCACCTTCAAAGAAGCATGCACAAGTCTGAGAGTGTCTTATAACATATGTGCCCGTGTGGTATTCTACTTCTGCTCTCATGACTCCATGCTTCTTTCATTGCCTGCCATTGTAGGAGAAAGTTGGTTCACCCTTGCCATTTTGCTTCAAGGGTTACACTAGGTACTCTTCGTTTTCAAGAGAACCTTTGGTCCCAGTTCCAACTTTTCTTTTATTTTGAAAGAACACCAGTTTTGGTTCTGGGATTTTTTTCGATTTGTTAAAAACCTGTGATCTAGTTCTAGACTTGGTTCTTCACATTTCAAGACTCTCCATTCTTCCAAAAAAAACTGTCTTAGGCAAGTTTGGTTCCAAATTAAATCCGGTTTTAGTCACCTACACATAGCTCAAAACTGAAACAGGTTATTGAGCTGATTCCAGTTTCAGGACTGGTTCTTGATGGAGGCCTTTCGTGATTCAGTTCTGAAGCTAGTTTAGCTAATTACTGATACCCAAACCACTGATTCTAATTTTTTTAATTACAAAAGTACTGAAACTGAAATGGGCCCAAAAGTAACAACCAGATGCACACCCTAACATCATATTTGCCCATCTATCTATGAAGGAAGGTAGTTTGTTTTGTTTTGTAGTTATGAGATCCACTGAACTGGGATGCTTCAGATCGTGTTCTTGGTGTCTTTGGAAAGCTCTCGATGAGGAGGGGTGCATGGGCTTGGTTCCATGACATTTGGACTTGCGGTGCAAAAGTTCTTTCATATTGAATGATTTCATATTGTACAAGTGTGTTGGTGCAAGATTTTTTCCCCAAGTCTGCCCTTTGCCCTGTATTTTTCACATTGTGATATTATGCAACCATAATAACCTCCAATGTCATGAGTACAAAGGGGCAGTAATATGCCGGGTAGCATGTACCAAGGGTCTTGTAACATACCAGGTAACTTGGACCCAACATTTGGGTCCAGGAATGTGAAGGTCTGCAAAGGGCAGACTAGGGGAAAATAAATAAATTAATTAATTAAACAGTATTATTCTATCAACTGCAATTAACAACCATGGTCAAATATAATGTTAAGATGCTGCAAATTTTGGGAAAAATGTTTTTACAAAAGAATATTCTGTCATGACAACCCTTTTGTTTTTTGAAAAAAAATTGCCAAAACTCACCACAATTGCCTACAACATGAAAGAGTGCTTAAGATTTGATATTTTCATATTTTTTAATATCTCCAAATTTGGCTGAAAATTTCTTATGAACTATCATCACTTGAGCAACATCACAAATTTGCAAATGTTTTGGGAATCCTGCATAGTTCTGGCGACCTACATGATGAACACATTGTCTAAAAACGGCTACTTCCAACTTTTTTTTTCCCTCAAAATGTGGCGACTTTTGTGCATGTTTTTCCCCCCCCCAATAAAAACCCTTTGTACAATTGGCAATGAATTTTTTTGTGTCGCCGCAGTGCGAAAATTAGTGGGGAAAAAAAAAACACCGGCTACAAACCGACACGTTTGTTTGGCGACTGAAACGGAGCGCTGGCGCTGGGACGCAGAAGGAAACAGGAAAGGCTAGGAGCTCCTGAATTGCGGAGATGTTTTGGTTTCCTCCAGTCGTCGAGAAGACGCTTCGGCGCAATGCATCCTTGGAACCTTTTCCTCCTCCATTGTTGCTATTTTCCGTCGCTTGGCAGGATTTATCGAATTCTATCGAGCTCGGACAAGACTGATCAGCACAAAATAGAGCAACAGTAGGACAAGCTTTGCTCAGAATCAGCTTATGAAGCTTTTGTCTCCTTCTGCATCCCTTGCGATTGGAAATCCTCTTGTATAATGCAATCCTAATCTCCTTGGAACAGCTGATAGCTGCTTGTAGTTCTCTCTAGATCTGTATGCCTGTGGTGGTTTTTGTGAGTTGTTGTTGAGAGGCGGGGATGTTCATGTCTAGAGAAACCTTGTCAGGGTTTGGAGGAGTACAGTTTTCGATCATGGAAGCAGGGACAGCAGGAGGGAAGTGAAAAAATTTAGCGCAGAGCTGCATTGACCCTATTGAGATGCCTGAAACGCTTGCAGAAAACGTTGCCAGGAGCTTCATATCCATCACGCTGCTCTTCTCCAAAGTAAGCAGGCAAGTGTTGTGTGTGGAAGCAGGAAAAGAGTTTGTGGACTTCCTGCTGGCTTTCCTCACCCTCCCCGTAGGATGTATTGTGAAGCTCCTGGGTGATACATCCATGCTGATGAGGGTTCATTCTTCTTCTGATGATGATGGACCTCTGCAGCAGTCTAGCAGCAGCACTACTAATACCTCCTCAACAATCATGGAGGCCATGGAGGACAACAACATGATTAAGGATCATCATCAGCAGAAGATTATTAAGGAGAAAACACTCCAGTCCTGCCCAGACAAAGTGATGACCTCCATGGCCAATGTGTTTGATAGTGTGCAGAGGTTTGAGAACTCCAGAATGTGCATCAACAAGAAGTTTCTTTTGGATCCTAAACCAGTCGGTGGTCATGGAGCTTCTCTTCTTGCTGCAATGACAAGTGCAGCAGCTGAAGATTCGAGTGGAAATGATGGTGGCAAGGGTAGAAATCTCACAGCAGGCTACTTTCGATGTGGTCAATCATGCATTTTCATGACCTCAAAATTTGGCACTACCTGTCCAAAACACAACAGAAGAATGGAGACGAAGTGCAAAATCGTTCAGGAGGTGACGCAGGGACAGGTCACAACAAGTGCAGATCTTTGAACATTGCATGTGTCCTTGTGTCTTCTGTTCCTCAAAGGAGAAAAATTTGCTGCTTGGGAGTGTGCACTGGTGGACATAATTTGGGAATTTCATTGTCTGATTGAACATGTTGTTGTTCAAGATTTCTAGAAGGAGTTTTCCAGGGCTTTTGTGCAGTGGTCATGTTTTTATTGTGGACCTATTGACTTATAGAAGATGCTCATAATGGGTCTGATTTTGCAGACTACAGGAGGAGGAGGAGGAGGATCTAATTCAACAGGATATGTGGGAGGGGGAACACAATACATGATCACAAACACACTGGAGATCTTTGCAAGTGCTGCAATCCAGACGCTTTTGAAACTTAACCTGATCAGATCAGAGCGGATTGGAGACTTAGACACAATGGAGATTCAATGCAGCCCAAAAGAGGTGAAACTTTGTTTCACTAGAAAGAGGAGATGATATGCATCATACTGTTGGCTTGCAGAATCAGCAGAGTCTGACCCTGGTTTTGCAGCAATCACTTCTGAGATCTGTAAATTGGTCTGAACTTGGATGAAATCCTAGTTTTACTCCATTGCACAAGAATATTTTCAGGGAGGTAGCATCATTTACAGAAATGGCGGTCAAAGCAATATATTTTGGCTGCATATTTGCAGAGGAAAATGGGCCCCAAAAGCAGTGGGTCACATATTTTTTGTATGTAGACTTCAGGAATAGTCCAACAGAAATTGGGATGCAAAAATCTCAAGTCTGATCAAGATGGCAACAGCTTCAATCAGGGTTGCCACAGACATGTTGACTATTGACATCACATCATTGAGCACTGGATTTTCTTTCTTCTCTTATGTGGATGGATCTCATGGTTTGAGTTCTTGACTATTTACAAACACATGCACAATGGCATTGTAAAATGCATATCTTACTGTGGAATGGGATGTGCAGGTGTTACAGCTGTTGAAAGCATCACTATCCTCCACCAATGTGCTAAATGAAGTGTTTGGCAAGCATTGTGCCAACTAAATGCCCAGTATATGCTCTTGGTATGTAGCTACATATGTGAAATGCCATCAGTTCTCACCTGTGCTTTCATTGTGGGCCTGCGCTTAATTCTTCACTTCACCCTTTGTATCTCAAAGTGCTTCTGTTTTCAGAGCCTAAAACCCTGAGTTTACCTGCTGAGAATTCCTGGAGCTTACCAAACACTGGCACAACCCAGATAAAATGGCACCACCAGAAATTGTCACTGCTTTGTTCTGAGAGAATTGCTCATGCTTTGCAGTTCTGTGGCCTGTGGTTGACTTTGTTCAGCTGCAGGGAAATTCACCCACTTGTGACTTCTCACTGAATTATGCTGCAAGGTAGCTCCTCTTGAATTTCTAGGATCTCAAGGTCACAGGCTGCAGGACAGCACTCTCTTTGTACATATTTGTCCCCCTGGTGCAACCTTTTGAACTTGGTTGTCTGCTCCTAGAACAATGCAGTTTGGTTCCCATACTGAACCTGGACAATAGCCAATACCAGAGCAGGTTGAACCATGAGTTGCAAATCATTTCCTATTGAGCCCAGCCTTCCATGGTGGATGCAGATCAAAGTAAATAAATTCAGATTTGTGGCATGCTTGGTCTGATTTGGTGGAATGGGTTCCACTGTCTTCTTATCAAGCCGTTTTGTGTCTTCTATCTCTTCCATATTCCATTTTTAGTCTGAGCTACTAAATCACTCCAGTACATTGTTTGGTATGTGCAGTAGATGCTCCCTTTCCTGTCTATAGAGTCATGCAGAGTCTTTGGCTATAGATTCAGGAGCAGAGGATTTGCACAAATCTGCAGACAAATTCTTCAATTTCTTGAGGTAGAAGCTTCCCAATCCATTTTGTTACAGACCTAATCTCTTCTAAGGAAGTTGACACGAAATATTGCAGCTAAGGCTGAAGTCAGATAACTAGCAATGCAATTTCTCCTCATGAAATTTCATACAGCCAATACCCTCTTCTGTTTCAAATCAAAATTCACTATGGAGGAAGTAGAAACACTGCAATGAAGGTCATGGAGAGGAACTATGTCACATAATAGCAATTAGAAATTGCATTGTTCTTGAGATGCATGAGGAAAGTTTCTGTCAAGCTTCTTGAAATTACATGGCTCTCTCATCTTACCAAAAGTTTCACAGCCACAAAATAGAAATGGTTTTTCAGCTTGCATGAGATATACTTGCAATTATGTAAATATTCCTAGTGGAACTATGTCTAACAGATTTTGGACAAATCATGAACATGCTTGTTGTACAGTGTGTTCATGTTCCAATTGTAAGCAATTGGATGACTTATGTCCAACCTCCATAGGATCATGCAACACATCTGGGAGTTAGAGATGCTTGTTACCTTTTGTCAAGTTATTAGGAGGAATATCTTGAAAATAACTGTTCTTGCAAGCCTTGATGTGGTATATACATGAAGGCTTGCAAGAACAGTATTGCTTAGTGTTAGTTGGGGCCTTTGGCAAGTAACATTGCCAAATGTCACTTTGCATCCAAAGCTAGAAGGCAATCATAAAAGCTTTCCACATTATTTGGACTATTGATGGTGTTTTTGATTTGAAGGTGGGTTGATTGATTATTTTTGGTTGAGTATTTTCTGCATGGCTAGTGTCAAAATAATTTAAACTTCTACCTCAAATAGTTGAAGAACTTGTATGTAGATTAATAATTCATGATCAAAGACTTTGAGGCCAAAGAATGAAGCAAAAATTTGGCTCAATAAGAGTTGTCCATGATATGAGGCTTCCAAACAAATCCCATAGCATCAATCAAGGCATTGACCTTTTTTCTAGTGGGGGAGTGTTGCATGCCTAACCTTGAGTTGCAACCAAATTTGGGGGTAAGGAGAAGAGGCATGCCATCTGCCAAAGGGTTTGAGAGTTACACTCTAACCCAAATGAAAAGGAAGACATATTAGTCCAAGGAAGTGAAGAGGTGGGCTACATTCCAAAGAGTTTGAGAGTTACACTATACTCAAATGAAAAAAAAAGCATGTGGGAGATGAAGGGGAATGTCCCAATTATTCCCCACATGAAAGCTCAATTTGGGAATTGGGACTCCTCAAAATCCCTCAATAGTGAAAGAAGGGTTTCACAAATCAATCCTCGTTCAAATTTAGTGATCTCATTCAATGGATCATTGGAAAGCTCTTGTAAGGGGCTACAATAATTTGGGTCTGCATCTCAAAAGAGAATCTGTTCCTGGCTTGTAGATAGGTTTGAAAAAATGGGACAAAAGTGACCAAGTGTAGGCTGATTTGGTTTCAATTCTTGGGAGTTAGTGGCTGTTTGAGGTTTAGGACATCTTATAAGGGTGCCAACAAGAGAACCCAATTGTAGCAACAAAGTTTGAGGCATGTTTTTGTGCATTGGAGACATACAGCCAAGATAGGTGTTGATGTGCATTGAAGAAGGCCATTTCCACAACAGAAACTTGGCTCAAACTACAAGAGAAAGCATCAACATGGTCAATCCAATGAGGCAATCATAATCCAATTACATGTAAATCTTAACTGCAAAAACATTGCAAATTCTCTCAATTCAGAGTCTCAATTCCTTGCTGGGTTTAGAGGTGCGTGTGTGCACATCAACCTATGTAGAGGTGATATTGGTATCCTCTAGCTGTACAGCATTGTACGTAGTAGAGATGACATTTAGTATTTTCTGGATGAACTGATGTCTACCAGAATCCCCTCCAGCAATCAAATTTTCTAAGTACACTACTCTGCAAGTATCTCCTCCCCTTCAGATGATTCCCTAGGTGGGGATAGCTTAAATGGATCTCGAGCTTTCTTTCTACGAGCTTTAGAGAGCATCCACACCACTTTCCTCATCGAGGGCCTTGATATAGGTACAATATCTGTACAATAGAGTGCAATTTTCAACATGAGCTTCATTTCATCAACTGCAACAGAGTCACTCAGCTCCATGCGGCTGTCCAAAATTTCAGTCACAGGATTTGAGTTCATTGCTTCTTTTACCCAAGTCACAAGGTCCCCACCACTTTCAATTGGTTGAACTGGACGCCTCCCTGTAAGCAATTCCAGTAGCACGACTCCAAAACTGTATATGTCACATTTCTCCGTCACCTTCGTTGTGTATGCATACTCTGCAAAAAAATCCCACGACCAGCACCTCTCAGAACCCATCCCATCTACTGTGAGCTGACAAGCATCTTTGCATCCTCATCACAAACAGCTAGTAGATAGGATATGAATGTACCCATTACAGCAGCAGCATGCACATTATGTGCTAACCCATTGAGTTGAATGTTTAGTGCACTTCTGTCCTGAGGCTATGTGTCTGAGATCAACAGCTTATGACTGGATTGGCTCAAGCATTGGACAAACAGAGATACCATATAACAAAGCACAGAAGCATGATATTTTCAGCAGCAAATGGAGGAGAGTGGGGAGGAAGAAATCTGAGAGAGAACCCCAGTGCCATACCAGGTGCAATGTAGCCATAAGTGCCAGCAATAGTGGACATGGACTTGGACTCTTGCACAATGAGCTTTGCCAGCCCAAAGTCACCGACATGCGTCTCAAACTGAGCATCGAGAAGTATGTTGTTTGACTTGATGTCACGGTGAATTATATGGGGCTTGCAATCATGGTGCAGATATGCCAAGCCTTCAGCAGCACCCAGAGCTACTTTGTAGCGGAGGTCCCAATCTAATGAACAAGTCTCTGAACCTAATAGCTCACCTAGGCTTCCTTTTGCCATATACTCATAGAGGAGAAGATTGAAATCCTGGTGTGAGCAGAATCCTAAAAGCTTCACAATGTTGCGGTGTCGGATCTGCCCTAATGTCATTATTTCTGCAGTGAAGCTATCATGATCAACAGGACTGTCTTTCTGAGCTGCTGACAGCTTCTTTACTGCTAATACCAGCTCAGAAGAGATTTGTGCCTTGTACACCTTTCCACATGCTCCTCTTCCAATCTCTGCACTATCACTGAAGTTATCAGTGGCTTCAATGATATCACTGAGAGTGAGAGTGAGACCCGTCTGTGGGAAACAAATGTCAGAATTATCCTGTAATGGATTCTGTTCCACAGGTGCACGTGCCCGCTGGTAGAACCAACATGCACCTGCAAGAATGATGAGCACTGCCCCAGCAATGACAGCTGCAATGATACCCACTATGACACCTATTCCCACATTCGAATCTTGCCAACTGTCAGGTGGCAATGGTGCTGCCAGAGGCTTTGAAGCAGGGGGGCACTGATTGGGTAAATTCCCCCCACAGAGACCTGCATTCCCAACAAAGCTGCTCGCATTCAATCGCTGAAAGATTGAGCTGTTTGGCACAGGCCCTGACAACTGATTGTATGACACATTAAAGATCTGAATGCTGACAAGATTCCCAAGTGTGGATGGTATGTCACCTATCAAACTGTTGAATGACAAGTCCAACAGCTGTAGCATTAACAGATTTCCAAGCTCTGGTGGAATGTTGCCTGTGAGGGCATTGTGACTCAGATTAAGTCCGTATTGCAGGCTGTGGATTGTGCCAAGTGATGGAGGAATGGATCCTGAGAACCTATTCGCCCCTAGTTGCAAATACAAAAGATGTATACAAGAGCTCAATGTATCTGGGATGGATCCCGACAGTTGGTTATTGGAAGCCAACAGTGACTCGAGCCTCAGAAAGTTGCCAAAGTTTGTAGGAAGACCACCTGTGAACTGGTTGTTGCTCAAGTCCAGATACTCCAGCAGCAAGCACTTGCCAAGTCCCAATGGGATGTTGCCGGTGAGAGCATTGTTGGCAACACTCAGGCTTGTGAGCTTTGAAAGCTGACCCAATTCCTCTGGAAGGCTCCCTGTGAAGTTGTTGCCTGACATGGTCAGTATTTCGATTGACTGGAGATTTCCCAGCATCGGAGGGAGTTCTCCAGCAAAGAAGTTAAACTCAAGGTTCAAGTACCACAGTGATTGGCAGCTCAACAAACCCGGTGGAAGGCCTCCATTCAGCAGATTGTGGGCGATGTCGAAGATTGACAGATTGCTGAAGCTCCCTAACAGAGGTGGAATCTCTCCCACCAAGTTGTTATTGAACAACACAACATTCATCAACTTTCGCAATCTCTGCATTTGCACGGGAATGGTCCCTGTGAGCTGATTGTAAGACAGATCCAAAGTAACCAGTTTGGAAGCCCTGCCAAATTCAGGTGGGATCTGCCCTGTGAGATTGTTTTGAAACAAGTGCAGCAAAGATAGATTTGGTAACAAGCCGAGCTCTCCAGGAATGTCACCTGTCAGGTTATTCTCTGACAGATCCATCTCCACCAGACTTGTAAGGTTGCCAAATGATTTTGGAATGCTGCCGTAGAAGTTATTTGTATAGAGATACAGCTCCTGCAGCTCTTGCAACTTCCCAAGTTCTTGTGGGATTGTGCCTGTGAGGTTGTTATTGTAAAGAGCAAGAATTTGTAGATGCAAACAGTTGCCTAGCTGCAGTGGAATTCCACCATCCAGTTTATTCTCCCACAATACCAAGCTTGTCAGGTTCTCAAGAAGCCCCAGGCTCAGCGGTATGACTCCTTGTAAGTTATTCTGTGCTAAACCCAAGGTTGAAAGGCCCTTGCAATTTGCAAGTTCTGCAGGAATAGACCCATTCAAAGAATTTTGCCCTGCACGAAACGTCTTCAACTTCTGCAATCTACCCAAGCTTGTTGGCAAGGACCCATTCAGGTTGTTGGTGATGCAGACGAACTCCACTAGTGAAGACAAGTTCCCAATCTCTGCAGGTATTGGACCTGACAAGAGATTGTTGCCTAAGTAAAGAATCTCAAGTCTACGCAAATACAAAATTTCAGGAGGGATGATACCTGTCAACAAATTGTTGGTAAGATCCAGGAACACTAACTTGGAGAGATTGCCAATGGAGCTAGGGATGGGACCATAGAGTTCATTATTGGACAGATTGAAGTAGCGCAGTGCAGTTAATCTGCCAATGCTTGGAGCTATGCTACCAGAGAGGTTCTTCATTGGCAGGTTAAGATCCCACACCCGCCGTGGCCGACTAGTACTACTATTGCTGCAATATACACCATCCCAGTTACAAGGAAACCTATCTGATGCATTCCAGTTACTTAAAGCTCCATACCGGTCCACCAGACTTCTCTTCACATCCAACAAAACCCTCCCATCTTTCGACAGAGCATGGCACTGCCTGCAGCTTGCAGCCAGTAGTACCACCACAACAAGGCTCATCACTAGAGCTGCCCGATTACTGGCCTCTTGTATTTGCAAGGCTTGACTCATGGCTCCCCATGAACCAGTCATGATGAAGCCTGAATTATTGTCAGGTACTACTACCCAGCTGCTGTTTTGTCCTCTCACCACTGATCATCAACCAGCTCAAGTCCCCATTGAAACAGCTTCTGACATGGGAAGCTCATGTTGTAGTAGTAGCAGTAGTAGTGTTCTAGCAAACCCCGGCCTAATTGTGGGCAAAGAAGAAGATCCATTCCACACCAGTTCTAACCTGCCACAAAGTACCAAAGCTCTAGTACACTCTTGAGCTTCTTGAGATGGGTGCACACCATTTTATATCATCTGGCAACATCTCTTAAGAAAGGCTTGCTAAACTAATTTAAGCCTGAAATGCACCCCAACCTTTTACCCCATATTCTTCAGCTCCAAACAGCCAGCATCTGGTTTTGCTCCCCAGCTGCTACTGCTTCATTTCCTTTCCTTTCCTGCTGCAGCAGGACTGCAGCAGGCTACCAATCTGTGGCCCTGTCAGTCCCTGTGGCTTTGTTTGTCCAGCCATCAAGCGGCCACCCAATTCTATTCTCCTTACCCAACATTGATCCAGTCTCTCTCCTCCTTCCAAATCACTTCAATCTGGAAAATTTCCCCAAAACCCATTTCAAGAAATTCTAGACCTCCAGAACCCAGCGAAAAACAAAACACCCAAGACCCAAGATTAAGACTAAAATATAACAAACAAACAAACAAACAAGGAAAGTACTCACAACAACTCATGTGACCCTTATAGCTCCTCAAGACTTTCATCAGGAGCGGAGCTGAGTGGAGCAAGATGGAAGAGCAACAGCAGCAGCAGCAGCAGCAGAAATCAAAAAGACTCAGGGATATGGATGATTGATTCAGAACTCAGTCGCACACGGAATTGAGGCAGCAGCAGCAGCACAGCAGTTGTGGGCAAACAAAATTCAACGAAAATTCAACGAGAGTGGTGATGATATTCCGAGTGCGACAAGAAGGCTGGGATCCACTTAGTTTATGGTGTTCTAAGTGGGCCTAACTAGCTAGCTCGCTAGCACAACCAAAAGCCCCCATGATGATGATTGATGATGATGAATCAAACGTTTCTTTTTTTTCGCCAAATAAGTGAAATTACATATTAAAAATTCAAAAATGAAGTGATTTTGAACGGTTTCCCTCGCCAAAAATAAGGGAAAAAATTTAAAGTAAAAGTTGCCAGATCTGTTCTCAGTGTGTAGCCATAAATATAGAAGGTTGATTTTATTTTATTTTTAAATTCATATCTGGTTTATAGCCATATTTGACTAAATCTTCCAAAAGTCCCATGATGATGAGTCCCCAGCGTTTTTTTTTACTGGCAAAATTTCGCAAAAAAGAGGAATTTTAAATTTTAAAAATTCGGAAATGCAGTGATTTTGGATGATTTCCATCGTCAGAAAATGACGAAAAAAGGGTAAAAATCGCTAGACTCTTGTAGATGGGTTTTCAGTCTGTAGCCATAAGTACACAGAAGGTTGATTTTTTTTAAACATTTCATATATGGTTTATAGCCATATTTGGCTACATCTTCCTAATCATGATCGCCATTTTTTCTGCATCTCTTTCCTAAGGATGATCACCTTTTTCTCTGCATCTCCTTTGTAAGGATGATTGCCAGATTTGGCTAAATTTTCGAAATGATGATCCTCAGTTTTTCTGCATGTCTTTTCCTAAGGATGATCACCATTTTTTTTGCATCTCCTTCTGAAGGATGATTGCCAGATTTGGCTAAATGTTCCGAATGATGATTGCCATTTTTTCTGCATCTCCTTCCTAACAATGATCACCACTTTTTCTGCATCTCCTTCCTAAGGATGATGATCAATTAAGCTACAGAAACAAAATTCCTTGAGAAAACACTTGCCCAGCACACACACACACACACACACACTCTCTCTCTCTCTCTCTCTCTCTCTTTCTTTCTTTCTTTCTTTTTTGCCTAGCCGACAATTTAGAAGCATGTAGGTTAGGTACTTATCCCCACTAATGGCGAAGTCCAAGTCCAGCCCATCATCATCATCAATTCACCCAGCAAGTCAGTCCAAGGACAGACGACCCGGCTACCAACTGGGACCACCCATCCATCTTCTTTTGCAGCTTGCTATGGGCGATGATGGGTGGTGGTCCCACACAGACAGACCAGCTCCTCGGTCTGCTCCCTCCCCCTTTCCCCTCCCCCCCCCCCACCTCCTCCCACCCTGGTGGGGGAGGGGGGCCAGAGAACGAGGTTTCTCAAGAATCCTCCTTGAACTACTTTTTCCAGCTGCAGTCAACAAAATCCTTTGAAGCTTTCCCCAAGTGTATACATACTTTGTAGCGGATGTTCCGGACTGAAATAATAATGTCTTGCAGGTAATTCATAATTTACAAAGCAAAACCCTAAACCCTACTCCTAGGTAGGTGGTTTTCGTTTGACACCCATATTTTGAGGAATGAATGTTTGTCAGGTGTGTTTTAGTTTTGTTTTACCCATTTTGGCTTGTTACCCTCTTTGGCGGGTTAGAATCCACGATTTCAGTTAGAGTAAAAGGGAACCAGAATCAGGTCTGATTTTTGACCTAGCATAAGTGTAAGACCGAACCAGAACCAGGTTTGATTTTTGACCCCGCATTTTGAGGAATGGATGTCCACCAGATGCGGCTTTTTGTTTAAAAAACTGGTGTTTGACTGGTTACCTGGTTTGGTGGGTTCGAACTTTAGGTTTCCAATAGTATAAAACCGAACCAGAACCAGGTCTGATTTTGGGGGAATGAATGTTCACCAGATGTGTTGGGTTGCTGCTACTCGTTTTGTTCCAGAGCATGCATCAATTTGCAGTCTTCTTGCAGCAAACTGAAATGCAAACACCACAGAATATCATTCCATCCATCAACAGAGGAAAGAGCAGCAGAATCATCTCTTCCTGAAACTTTGTCTCCACTCTCTCTAACTATATACATATAGTCAGTTGCAACTTGCCCATAGCTGGAAGAGATTCAGCAACTAAGATGCATAAGAAAAAATTTACAAATTTGTACCAGATATGTTGAGAGTTTTTCGCCTCTTTGAATGCTCAAAAACTTTCACCAAATGAGTGTCCTGTGCAATGGGTTCCATGGTGCTAAATAAGTTTGCGTTCCATGGTACTACTCGTTTTGGTGGGTTCGAACTGTTGGTTCCAATTGTGGTTAGTATAAACTGAATGAGAACCAGGTTTGATTTTGGGTATCAGCTCTGGAACCAAATTCTTCTCAGAATCAGAACCCAAAACATGTTCTTGGTTTTACTTATGTGTGGATTCATAACCAGTGTGAAGGTTCTTTGAAAAAAACAGCTTTTGAGGAAAAAAGGAACTAGAATAACCGGACCTGGAACCAGATTCTCAACTCCATTTATGTGTCAAATCATAACCCTAATTTATTTATTTTAGAACTCGGACTGGAGGTTCTTAAAGAACCAGCCAACGCTGGCTTTTACTCCTAATGACCTGCCTATGTGTGAGTTTTTCCTTTTTGGGAACTTCATAGAACGTATGTTGAGCTTTGAACCTACTATTATATTGAGGAGTTCATTTTTTACCACTTCTTGGAACATTTCAATTGATTTTAGTGCATTCGTTTTTGGGAACTTCATGGAACATTTTTCTATTTTATGAGATCATTTTTTGGGAACTTCATGTAACACTTTTCTATTTGGTGAGGTCAACTTTTGGGGAAATTGATGGAACAATTTTTTATTTCACGAGTTCATTTTTGGGAACTTCCTCAAACTTTTGTTTTTCCTTTTGTGAGGTTTATCATGGAGCATTTGAATCTTAATAGATGTGAGTTCATTTTTGAGAACTTCATGGAACATTTTAATCTTAATAGATGTGAGTTCATTTTTGGGGACTTCATGGAACATTTGAATCTTAATAGATGTGAGTTCATTTTTGGGAACTTCATGGAACATTTGAATCTTAATGCGAGTTCATTTTTGGGAACTTCATGGAACATTTGAATCTGAATAGATGTGAGTTCATTTTTGGGGACTTCATGGACCATTTGAATCAATTTGTGGGTTTCAGTTTTGGGAACGCCATGGAAGAAAAACCCTGTAAATAAAAAGGCATGGATGGGAACCCA
>Ga0209208_10005268_pt1 | contig 18077 bp, 10 predicted proteins | sample S1TSphfallax_3_FD_187694 | JGI IMG/M metagenome (GOLD analysis project Ga0209208, IMG submission 187694) | Host-associated microbial communities from peat moss isolated from Minnesota, USA - S1T2_Fd - Sphagnum fallax MG (SPAdes) (version 2) | ecosystem: Host-associated > Plants > Peat moss >... | reverse complement strand
AAAGTATATCTAAAGGTGTGGATACATTCAATGAGAATACCCTCACCTCATGTAAATGTTGTATTGAAGTTAAACAACATTGTGCATCATTTCCCAAAGTGGGAGCTACAAGGGCAACCCAAACACTTGGGTTGGTTCATTCAAATATTTTTGGACCATTACAAACCAACGCACATTTTAGTTGCAAGTATTTCCTCACCTTTATTAATGACTTTTCAAGATATACCTTTGTCTACTTAATTAAACACAAATATGAAATGTTTGATAAATTCTTACAATATAAAGAATTTGTGGAACATTAAACAAATCACAAAATTAAAGCTTTGAGATCCGATAATGGTGGTGAATATAAATCCAACGAATTCAATGCTATTGTTTAAAGTTTGGAATTAAAATAGAATTCACCACTCTGCATATACCACAACAAAATGTTGTTTCCGAATGTAAAAATATAACATTCTTGGTGCTACCCTTGCAATGTTATCACATGTCTCCTTATCCAAAGTTTATTTGGGGGCAAAACATTATTAACGACCAATTATCTTCAAAATCAAAGTCCAACTAAAGTAGTGCCAAATAACATTACACTTTATGAAATTTGGTATGGCAACAAACCGATTTTGTCACACTTACCGATTTTTGGTTGCAAGGCTTATGCCCTTATCCATAAAGATGTATGTTAGAAATTGAATTTTCATACAATTGAATGTATATTTCTTGAATATTCAAAAAAATCAAGGCTTATCAACTAATGAAATTGGACAACTATGGTATAGTCATATCTCATAAAGTTTCTATTAAAGTAAAGGATTCCATCATAAAGGAATATGATAGAAATCCTTTTCTTGATGTTAATTCTTTCAAATAAATACTACATCACCACAAACCTCAAGTACCACTATAAATCAAAAACCTTTATTATTAATTTTGGTTCAACAAGTTACTCCCTTGATTAACAATGCAAACTTTGGCTAACCTACCCCTCGACTCATGTTTGCCTTTGCCAAATGAAACACTTTAAACATTTTCATAGTTACCCATAGGTGAAGATCATTTACCACAAAAAAACATTTCTTCACATTCGATCAATCAACCAAATAACCCTTCTTCTAGCCACATTTGACCAAAGAAGATAGTGAAAGTTCCCACTCAATTAATTGAAACTTGGAAAGCAAAACACAACCTACAAAGAATATATTTACAAGACCATGTGCCCAAACATATCACAAGGTTAATGTTGTATTCACTATACATGAACCCCCTTCTTCTATGCATGATGCATTATCTAAAGAAGATGCCTTTGAATGGCAAAAGGTCGTACAAGATGAACTTAACAAATAACAACACATGGGAGTTGACCACACCCCCAACTAATAGACATGTTGTGAGTTCTAAGTGGGTCTTCAAGCTTAAGACTAAGGCCAGTGGTTCATTTTATCATTATAAAGCTTGTTCAATGGCACGAGGTTTCACACAAATTCTTGAAGTTGACTTTCCATAAACCATTTCACCACTTGTTAAATTCAATTGCATTCGAGTTCTATTGGTCTTGGCCGCACAATACAATCTAAAGATGCACAAATTCAATGTAAAAATTAATTAATTAAATCTTTATTTCAATGAAAATACTTACATGAAATTACTTTAAGGTTTATGTACATTTATTAATTATAATTTGGTATGCAAATTCAACAACTCCATTTATGGTTTGAAACAATCCTATAGAACTTGGTATCAACAACTAATTAGTTATTCGATATCCCAAACTTTTATCAAACTTGATTCAAATGCAAACGTATATCTCTAATGTGAATATAATGCAAACTTCATAATTTTGATAATCTGATTGCATTTTGCTTAACAATCAATTACCTCTTATTCATCATGTCAAAATTATTATATTCCATGAATTTTAAATGTCTAACAAAGGTGAATTTCATTATACCATTGGAAATGTTATTATTAAAAATTGATGGATAATTTTGCATTAAACTAAACATTTTTTTTTAAATTGCAAGAAATTAACATGCTTGAAAGTAATTCAATTAACACCCAATTGCTTGCTAGTGTGCATTTAAGCAAAGAAACAACCCCATTACTAAAGAAGAATGAACTACTACTCATGATTATCCATATTTTTAAGTGGTTGGCAATTTGATGCATGCCATTGTCAATAGTAAACCAAATTGTTCATTTGCAATTAAAAGTTTTGTCCAATATGTATCCAACCTTGGAACAACCCATATACAAACCTTGAAGTGTATTATGTGGTACATCAAAGACACCCTAACCATTGGCATCAAATACCAAAAATGTGAAGGTGGTGCAATCTTACACGGGTTTTTCAATGATGATTGGGTTGAAAACAAGGACCCGTGGTGTTTCACATTTGGATATTGTTTTCTATGAATCAAAGGTGTGGTTCCTAAGCCAATAAGAAACAACAATTAGTTGCCTTGTTTTCTACTAAAAGTGAGTACATGGTTTTAACTATAACCATTGCTAAAGTTGTATGGTTACGATGCATATTACATGAACTTGGGTTTTCATAAAATCAACCCAATAAAATTTATTCAAATAGCCATAGTGTTACCAATCATTAAGTGAAAATCCAGATTTTCATTGTCACAATAAGCATGTGGACACCCAACATCACTTTACTAAAGACAAGGTTTTTGAACAAGAAGTTGCACTTACATACATAAGAACTACTTATACGACAACAAATATTTTCACTAAATCTTTGTCAAAGGAAAAACATCAGCTTTGTGTGACACGCCTAGGTATGTCTCCCATCTCCCATTTTTTTGTTTCACGATCTAGCAACACACAAGCATTAATGACTATTCTTTATAACAACAAGGATCAATTTTGGAGTGGGAGAAGGTATCATTGGTCTTTTGTTGCTTTGAGAAATGCCAACTACTTTATCAAAATATATCCATTATGTAAAGAAAATGAATCACTAGTTTCCAATTTTCATGTTTGAAACCTCAAGCAAAACTCTTCCAATAAAATGGGAGTTTATGAAGACTATTCATCAATAGACTATTCAAGAGATAAAGTAGTGTGAACTACAACTAAAACCTTCCAACCCAATAATGTTTATGAAAGGCAAACATAATAAAATATTTCAAAAAGGAATGGCATAAACTCATCACATCCATAAAAGATGTTTGCTCCACCTTTGTATGGTGCGAACCAAAAGAGTTTTCCCACAAACACATCACATTATTATCCGTATTCTTCTTTTTCAAAATTTCAAAATAAGCTCACTAAGACTTTAATACATGAAGTTGAAAATGATGTTTGAAAATATGACATAGAACTCAAGCAAAGAAGAAAGTGGGAGATGAAGAATGAAACTTGGTAGGAATCTAATGTTTTAATACCAAACAAGAGCATAAGTGTTTCTTAGTGTAAATAGAGCCCTAAAAGAAAAACCTATTAGATGAAAGGTCAAAATTGGATGAATAGAAATTTACATCGCAAGATCTAGTGGGAGTTTTAGAAGAATGTACATTCATATGTATAGTAGTTTTTTGGTATAAATATAGGACCATACATAGTTAGTTACACATGGGACACAACTATTTATAGTTGAAACATATGTATATGAATTCTTCATATTCTTTCTATAAATATCATTATATTCCAACTTATAAATGAATATGTTCTCTTTGATAAACCTCATAGTCTCGTGCTTCTCCCAACATTGAAGAGGGCACTTGATATTTTTGACATCCATTTGATATCATTTGAAAATCAATGGCTTTCATTTGACATACTCTTTTGTTAGTTCATTTTTCCTTGCTATCATGTCAAAAATATCCAAGTTGCAACCTTGATCCATTCTATAATCAACAATGTTATTTTCAAATTCAATTAATGGGTGCAAATGAGGATGACATTTTAGGGACATAAAATATAAAGATCTTTTATCACATTCTTCAACAACAACCACACCTTGCTCATGACCAATAAATGAAAAATCTAAGGGAAAACCAATGAACTTATGATCCAACATCAAAAACTACATATTATGAGTTTTTATTTCCATATTTCTTCAAAAAGGAAGAAAAAATCCAAAACACTACAAACCTCCTTTCTAACGTTGGATGCCAAAAAATCAACTCAAGAACAATTAAAACTTTCTTCCATTGTTTTTTGAAAGGAAGGTGGAATTCATGTTATCCGTTCAATTTCAAATTCATGGATATGGCATAATGCAATCACTTAATACAATATCAAATAATTAATTAATAATAATTTGACAAATCTACCATATCAAATGAGGTGGAATTTAGGTAGTCATCTTCATAACATTTGGTTTTTTGTAATAGAATACAATATCATGCTTGAATTGTAGAGCTTCGTAAAATAAGATGATTTTGCTAGCAAATGTGTAAAGGTTTTTTAAAAAATTGATATTATTTTCTATAGGAATGTGAAAGGAAATTAAATAAACAAAAGGTTTTCAAGTTGAAAAAACATGCCTTATGTTTGTTGGAGTATTTAGTTTCTTTTGGGAAAGGTTGAAATCATTACAAGCCTTATTCCATTCTTGTCTACCTTTCCTTGACTTTTTGGGTCAAGTTATGCATTTCTACAAATCATTTTGTGTAGTCTTGATAGATACATATTTCAAACCCTTGCAAAAAAATTCACTAGTTATAGTATATTGGCAAGCTTTAGAAAACACAGTGCCAAAACAAATTCCTTAGAAACTTTCCTCCAAACCCAAAAGGTCACAACTTACAACTAATAATAGAACATTAAACATGGTATTTAGGTTGACCCCTTATCTTTCGCATAAGTGATTTTTTTTTCCTTTGAACCATATTTTCCAATAACTCTATCAAAGTGTTGGCCAAAGATTGTTTAGAAATATGCATGGTTTCAAATAACTCAATCATAATGTGTTTTGGTTGCCAATTAACCCCAAGAAAATTTATCATGAGTGCAAAGATGTCATGGGCACCTTTTGAGCTCCAAAGGTCAAAGCTAGCAATTACAAAATAATATTTTACCAAAAATTATAATATGTACAACTATTTAATTTTAAAAACTAACTCGAGCAAAATTGATTGTGAAAATTGTATTTTGAAAGGTGAAACAACTCTTGGACATAAATGCATACTAAAATGTTTCAACCATTGACTCTCCACAAGCTACATGGGCAAATAAATGGATCTTCATATTTATAAGGCCCAAATATTCCACAAATTGTTTTTATTGCACACCAACTATTTTGAAAGGTTTTTTTGTAACAAAAAATTTGAATTTTACATTGCCATATGAAAGATTGTGGACCTAACAACCAAGGTATTAACATGAGGTTAGATTTACCCTCTCTTGCATTTGACTTGGATATTTAGTGATACAACCACCTCTTACTCTCCTATATGTTTTACATTGTTTGTATCCCAATTTTGCACTATTAATGCCTAGAGTATAATTAACTACCTTATGTGCTACCAATTTTCACTCATTTCACACCATATCCCACAAAAAACTTGCACAAATTTAAACCTCAATTCTGAATTTTTTTTCTTTCGAAACAACTTCTCAAATGCCCATAGGTTTGTAGCAATAAACATGAAGGTTACTATTGTCACATTTTCTAAAATAGCTAGCACAAAGGTTATTACCATCACAACACCTTGCAACAAATATTTAAAATAAAAATAACTTATACCAATTCTCATTTTTTACAGTACCATCATAGTCCTTTATTTGCTACAATATCACCACAATTTTTTTTGTCCAAGACTCAGAACCAACAATTTTCTTCCTTTGAGAATCTAATAATCAATGAACAAAAACACAAAACTTGGAACATTTTCCAAACATAAAACTCAAAACAAAACAAAACATCAACCAAAATTTTGGAAAAACACCCATAGCACGGTCTACCTAATGTACAAATTATTGTGTCCAAATTACCTTCATTTTCAATATTCCCAAAATGAATACATTGAAAACCTCCACTAAAAAAAACCCAAATACTATAAAAAATTTGAAAATCCAAGTTTGAAAGATGTTTCCCTCAAAAAAAAAACTTGAAATCCAATAGATTTTGAAATTTTGCATATGGGGCATGATACTCTAAAAAATGCTAGAAATTTTAAGCAAAATTGTAAAATTAAATCTATGGCATGGTTGCCAAACGTAAAACCATGGACCAATAGCCAAGGTATTAACATGAAGAGGGATGTTGAATAAAAGTAAATAAAACCATGGAAATAATATTGAAAAGGGAAGGCAATCCTACCTTCAAGTTAAAAAATAAACAAAAGTTCTACAAATCATTCCATTAGGGTTCCAAAAGAAAACATCATGTAGTTGAATCCAATATTTTCTTCTTGTTTTTTATTGAGGTTTTGTTGCAAGTATGCAAATGATGCAAACATGGTTGCGGTAGTAGTCTATGTTGCAAATCCGAGTGAAAGGTTGAACACATACAATTGAACATAATGAACATGGGTAATGGGAAGCTTTGTGGGATTGTGTGCACTCTCTCGTCAAAAGATGGCAACAAACCTAGTTGCAACAAGGGGACTTGATCATGTCATCAATGTTAAAGTTTAGCCTACTCCTTTCTATTTTGTATGGCAATGGCCAAATTGTTGCTTTCTCCATCATGAACTTGGATCTTCAGGCTTGAAGACCCACGAGGGGTAGGCTAAACTAAAAACCATGACCAATTCAACTACAACCATTTAATTATTTATCTATCCAAGTTTGTTCAAGGTTGTTACCATTGTTGTTTTCCATGATCAAATGTTGCTACAATATTACTAAAACAAAAGTCATGCTTTGGAGTTGGAAGCAAAATCTTAGTGGCTTACTAAAGTTTACAAAATTATTGTTGCTAATTATAATAATTTAACAAGTAGAAGATGGTTTTTTCTCATCAAACAAAGATCATTATCCAATAGTAAAAAATTTGATCATCTACAAAAAATAATTCATGTTTTAGATGTTGTGGGAGTGCATTAGATGCAAGGAATAGCTTTATAGGGACGATGTTAATCTTTTGGACAACAACCCTATAATATCTTGGTGAGAGAAAATACATAATCCTTGCAATTTTAAGTTGTATTTTCAAATGGAGCCAATAAATAGTTTGCAAGCTAATGGTCCATAATGATGTTTCAGATTCTAGATGGATGGGCTTTGGTTAGGTATCCTTTGATTGTGTAAGGAAACGAAAAGTAAAATATCACCAAAGCTTTACAAACAATGGGAAAACATACATGGCTCTTCAACATTTTATGCAAGCTGCAAATGGAATTTATTGTAGGTTTTTTTCAATTTCTGGCAACAAAGGTTCATAAATATTAGGGTTGATATTTACAACCATAAAAATGTGTACAAAGGTACATTTTTGAGTAATTAAAATTTTAGTGAAAGATACTTTCCTACATAGGAAATTCAAATATGTGATTTGGACTTCTTGGTTGATACTTGTTACAATGCATTAATTTGTGTTATGTTTGCACTCTAATGAGAGTGATTCAAGGAGTTGGCATTCTCAAAGTTTATTTGCAATGATGTGGTACTCAATGGTGTGTGGGTGAGGACATGGAAGAGGAAGAATTCTCAAAGGTTCATGAAGATCTTGCTGCTTTGGAGAAGGACTATGAAGAAGTTATGGGTTGACGCGCTCCCAACTCCTTGAGCGACTCAAATGGGAATCCAAACTAAAAACAATGGAAAAATAAGGAGTTGGGGCACGCTTATTGGCTTGTAGCACTTTGGAGAGGTAGAGGGACGTGCTGGAGCTCTGGGATGGGATTAAGAAGAATTGACAAGCTTCAACTACTCACACGAACCTACACAAAACCAACACAAGGTGGTTAGTGCATAGTTGGAACATTTTTGGTGCTAAGACAAGCCACGGGCAACTTGGACTCACAAGATTTACCATGGACCGAACTTGGGAGAAGCCACCACCTTCCCCTTATAATATACTTTGTGCCTCTCCACGAGGCCCACATCCAAATGGCATTTTGTCTTGGGACTCCCAAGTGAAAGTCCCGAAATTGCCAAAATTGGGATTCTCACGACTTTGGGGGCCCATAACTTTGCATGAAGACTTTAGATTGAGATGAAGTCTGAAGCAAAGTTGTAGCTCTTGTTGAGAATTTTCCAGCAGTATGTTGCACACCACTTGCACGCAAGGAAATCAGGTCAATTCTTGACTTTTAGTGGTCGAGAATCAAACTGCACATTCGACTCCCGGCCCTTCTTTTAGCCATAACTTGTGTTGCAAATTCCAAATGGGTCATGCGAGCCCATTTTAGACATCTATGTTTCAATAGTTTTCTAATGATATAAAGAACTCTTCAATCTATTGGGTTTTGACCCTTAAAATTACTTTTTGAACATTCAATAGTCCACCGAGATTCCAACTCCCAAAGTGGGAGTTCCTTTAGGAGTGTGAAGGTCTATTCCCTCACACTCTCTTGCATTCCTAGGAGCATGTGGCATGATTCCCGAGTTTTCCTCTTAGCCTGTAACCTTGTAAGCCCTTGCTTTGGTCGTGATCCCAAGGCCAGGATTGTGACATGGGTGTACATTGTGCGAAAGATGGTTGTGAAGATGATGGTGAGGAATATTGAAGCACCATTTGCAATTTTTTATTTGTGCTTTTGTTATGGCCAATCAAATTATATGGAAAGATGACACATTTTGTATCTAAAGGTTTGAAAAGCTCATTTAAGGGAAAATATGACAATGGGACCAAAATAATTTTAAAAATTTTGTTTAAAATTTTATTTTCATCAACAATGTTAAACAATTAAAAAATTATTATCATGGGATGAGTGTTACCTCCCCCCCCAAATTGTTGTCAACAACATTATATATGGGTGCCTTGCAAATAAATAATTATTAAAAACAACCCCATTGTAATATATGATAGTAGGTTGTTTGAAGAAAGTTACTTAAGGTGCTTGAAATTCAATTTTAATTTACTTAAAAAACCCATTTTCATTAATGATAATAGGTATTTCAAATATATTTAAAACATTGAAAACCCATCGTTGTCAATAAAGTTAATTAGATTTGACAAAAGTTGTGGCACCTTTGAAGAAGAATGAAAAAAAAGTCTCCCATTGTCATGCATGACGCTTATAAATAGGTTTGAAGGGAGTTGTGGCACCTTTGGAGAGGAAAAATAAATCAAGTGTCATCAATGACACTATGTCAGCTTGCCCACAAATATTTTAAAATATATTTCAAAATTAATTAATTTAAAAAAAAACAACAACCATGGGGTGGATGTTAGCATGATAAAAGTAATATGGTAAAAACATATTGAAATTAATGGCATTTAAAACCATAGCCATTAAATACATTTTTGGAACTTGGGATGGTAAAATGTTTTTACCTTTATACATATGCAAGTAAAACCCAATAATTTAACCACAAAATGAATGTTATACATGTAAACCTAAAAGTAAACATGGGAATGAATGTAAGCATTCATTCTCATTATGGATGATTTTTTTCATTCATCCAATTTTTTGCATTCTAGCTTATTGGAAGTTTCAACTTAAAAATAAGAGAAGTTTTAACTTTAGAATTTCCCAAGCTAACCATTTTAGGAATGTGATCATGGACATGTGAACAAGTGTTTAGTTTTAGATCAATTGCCAAGTGTAGGGTGTGAAATTTTATGGTGTTTGTTGCATTATAATCAAATCCACTCCTTGAAGCTTTTGGAAATGCCAAGATTGTCAAGAATGATAACTCCATGTGAAGTTTCTTGGCCTTTTTTTAGTCTTTCATCTAGTGACTAGGTTTCAATTATGGTTGTTGCTAAATTCTAATTAAATGATATCATTCTTGTAATTAACCTTGATTTGCTTGGTTTTTAGGACATGTTTGATGTGTTATAAACAATCTTGAAAAAACATGTGTTTGTGTGCTTTAATTTCCAATAAAGTTGTAAAATCTTTTACTGGATATTTTTTGTGGGAGTTAGTATATAAAATAATTATGAAAAATCATTGTGTCCAACAATTGATTGGTTTCTATGAATTTTGTTCAATTGACAAGCTTGTTTTCCATGGTTGCTTGGTAGTGGAGTGCAAATTAGAGACCAAATGCACCCTAATAGTTCAGGATGCATGTTTTTTGTAAAATTCTTGGGACCATAGTTGCCGACATTTAATAAGTATGGGTGTTATGAAAACATAGTTTAAATGGTCCAAGATGTGGATTTCAATAGTCTATTATGAAAGGATTTGGGCATGAATTATGAAATTTTATGTCTTAAATGTAGTTAAGCTTTGGGAAATTTATGGAGACTAGTGGGTGCCCGTGACCTTCGGACACTGTGAAGTCGCGTGCTTCAACACCACCACCACCACCTCCGCCAGGCTTTTGCTTCACGATTTGGTTTCCTCAGCAACGCCAGCGAAAGAAAACCAGAGACAGAACTTCTTGTTTGAAAACACGAGAGAGTCGCAACAGAAAAAAAGAGATCCTGATTTTGATCAGCTCCAATCAAGATCTCTCTTCTCTCCTCTGTCCTCCTCCTCCTTTTCTCTCGCTTGCAGCAGCGTAGCGCTCCTCCTCCAGGCCACGCTCTTCTCTTCTTCTCTTCTCTCCTCTGTCCTCCTCCTCCTCTTCTCTCGCTTGCAGCAGCGCAGCGCTCCTCCTCCAGGCCACACTCCCCCCGTGCTGGGAACCAGAGAACGGCCGTGCCCGTTCCACCCGTGCAGGGGACCAGAGAGCTGGTCGGCCTTTTGTGACAGACCTGGCCCGACACCCCCCACGGCGAGCTCGGTCGGTGGAAATCCGGGAGTCCGGGAATGCTGGGCCAGGCCCAGTCGGCCTTTTGTGACGGACCCGAGCTCCGTGACAGACAAATAAGAAAATTAATATATAAGATTTAATTTTATCAAGGTTTATACACATTTTTGTTGTAACCATCCATTTGTGCCTATTGGAGAGATTTCATGTTGTGCAATTTTTGTTGATCCAAAAAGGAATTATCATTGCTTTTATCAATTATGTGAATCATTAGAGGTACACCTTTTACTTTTTGAGAATTCTTTGGAAGAAATTTACACTATTTAAAAAAAATCAAGCATTGATTTTGGACATGTGGCTCATGTTCTTTCCAATAATTCTATTATTCCAAAGTTGGGCATTATTAATAGTTTGTTTCATAGGTTCTTGTGGCAAGTTGTAGGTTTGAATTTTGTTTTGTGTCTTAAATGGTTAGTGTACCTCTTGGAGAGGTTTTGTGTTGTGGATATTGTTGTGACATCTCATAAATGGTCAAGTTTTTTTATGAAATAAATAATTTTAAAGATCATAGGCACAATTGACAAGGGTATTACTAGTTACAAATACCTAGGATGATGGTTAGGTGAATTTCCCAAGTTGTTTTATTCTTTGTTATTTGCACTAATTTGTTTTGATGTGGTTCCTTATCACCATTTGCCTTAATTACTTGTAAAGCTCTGCAAGAAAGGTTGCCTATTTGTGGGGACTTACACGAGACCCCATGAATGAGTTTATTAGATTGAAGAAGGGAAAGACCCCTATAAATTCTACTTCAATCCTCTTTCATGACATAACACTTGTTCAACCACCCCTTTCTATAAGGTACATGCATGACATTTTTCATAAATAATGCACACAACAAAGAAAATATAAATTTCAAATCTTTGTTCTTGAAATTATTTTTTTTTGTTATGGTTTGAAATAAGGTGCCCAACGTTATTGGGTATGTGTGTCAACCTTGTTCAATTCAATGCAATGGATTGACACAATTGACAATATATAACAACTCTAAGAAGCATAAGTCCAATTTGAGGTAGAAAGGATTATTACATACCAATGACCTTTTTGAACATGTGAGATATGTACAATTTTCCAATTAACAATGCCACTAGTATGCTATAACTTTGATTTTGTTTTAGAATATGATGTTTATGGGATTGTTTGCTGAATGTTTTGATTTATATAAGTATTTTAATTGTTCATTCATGCAGGTCATGATGTTGTTTTTTTATCACTTGATGAATCTATGAAAATGTTAACATAGGGTGAAAGCACACTAAGCCCCCCCAAAATTGTAGGCACACATATAATATTTTTAAAATTGAATTTTTTGGTAATGTATGGGCATCACATCTTGGATCATTTTTGCTTATTTTAAGTTTATTTGATCAACTTTAGACTTCATCCAATCAATTAATTAGGATAAATTCAAAAAACATTGAAAAAGTTGAATGTATGGAATATATTTGTGAACAAAATAATACCCATCACATAGTTTGAAATTTGAATATATACTTCAAAACTAAGGTTGTGGATGAAATTGTTGGGTGAATTTTTTTTATGGTGTATGATATTGATATACATTAATTAAATATAGGAAAAAATTTAATTAATTTTTTTGGATGATATTCCATTCAAAAAATGTGTTTTTGTGCATTTGTTTAATATTGAGTGCATAATATTTTATTTTTAGGAAAAAAACCACTACCATATCAAATAGGACGAGGTTTTATAGATGGGCATTACATTACTTTTTCAATTTTATTTTATTTGGTAACATTTCATGAATCATAAACATAAAGCCCTATGGCCAATAAAAAACTGTAAGTTATATACTTTATGTACATTGATTTTATCCAATCCTCCTCGTCATTGGATCAAAATTAATTTTGACTCAAAATGAACTTTGAATTCAAAAAAGAAGTTGTGCAAATTCTTATTTTTTTACTTATGTTTAGATAACCAACAGATGCCATCACGATTTTAACTTATTATGTACTATAATATTTGTTGTACATCACTTTTTTTGAACAAAAGTGGTTCAACGTTAATGTGTTTTCACCCCACATTAGAGAAAGTTAAGGATTGATATCCCATAATGTATTAGAGTAGTTGTTTAACTTTAGAATGTACTAAACTTTGACAACATTATGACTTAGTTTGACCGATATGAAGACTTGAACATGAACCATGAACTACATGGATATGTGTTAGTTATGGATGGTGAACATGTTGTTGCAATTATTTACCATTGTTCAATTCCATGTGACAAGGCTACAAAAGCATGTCAAACTACTTTGTGGGTTTTTTGACATGCTAAATATGTCAAAAGATTGCCCTAAGTGGAAAAGTTGTTATATGTAGGTGGATTTCAAACCAAGCATTGACCATTTGCATCAACTCCAATTGTTTCTTGACGGTTGTTTCCAAGTTTTGGAAGTTTTTCTCAAGTTGGTTACCATTAGATTAAAAAGTGGTGTTGATCAAAATGGGACCTAGTAATGAATATATATGGAATTTGGAAATTTGGAAATTTGCATTGAATAATGGGTTTTTTTGGCCAATGGTGAATTGATGGGTTTCCGGGGTTTGAATTATTATTATTTTTTGTAATTTTTTATACATTGTTTGCCTTGTCAAATTTTAAGATCAAAGCCATTTCATATTTTTGTGATCAATGAATGCTTGCATTTATAGGCAAGCTTTTATTTACGTGTAACATCAAATTTAAATAAAATAAAATTTAATATTAAAACCTTAATATCATAAACCTAACCATTGGCATTGCCGTTGAAAAAAATTTATACTAAGTTTGTTTTTTTTTTTTTTTTTTGACAACCCAATTTTGAACTTAAAATGTAAATTTCAATTCAAAATTTTAACTTGAATCGACAATTTTGTATCAACCTTAAAATATTATGAACCACAAGTTAAAAACATTCTACATCACAAAAGTTATTTCTTATTTACAATAAGTAAATTTTTTCTATCAATAGTTAAATATAAAAAATAATTATAAATTTTATTTTGATTAAAAAAATCATAAACCAAAATTATATAAATATGTTTTTTGATGTCAAGATTAATATGCTGAAAGTTGTAATATAATTTGAGAATATAAAATAATAATTAGATTAACTTTACAAATAGTTGAAAATTGCAAACTCTATCATGTGAATGTAATAAATTATATCCCTTTTAAGTGTTTCAATATTGCAACTATAATCATCTTAACGTTATTACACATGTAAAACACATATATGCACATACACATAAATGCACATGTAACATCTTGTCTATGAGTAGGGCCAACGTGTTTTTGACGCCTTGTTATTGTTCTTTCTAAGGCCTTTTTCATGGTCTTGGTCCTCTATACTCCCTTTGCTTGTCATAACATTTTTGTGTCATTTTGGTCCTCTACTAATCTTGATACATTTTGTGACCTTTTCCAAATGTTGCTTTATATACTTTTTGTGACTTTCCTAATGTTGGTCCTAAGCACTCTTGTTGTTATTTGAGGTTTATATATATCCATGTGTTTAGTATTGGAGGAGCTTGGTAAATAAAATGTTATGAGTCACAAGCTATAATGCACTAAAGTGACATATGTTTCATAAAGTTTTAAAACATGTTTTAAATAACATCATAGAGAAATATTGGTATAGATATTTTGAATAATATATTTTCACAATCCTTTCTTAACAGTCTTACAACAACTTATTAATTTTATACTATTAATCATAATTATACAATGTTTCTTGAAATTAAAATTCCAATGTGAACACTTGAAATGATTGACATCATTCAATTCCATCACCATGTGACATCCAAATGACCCAAGTAAATGATGACATGTTTACATAAAATAATGAAAGCAAAAACCAATATGTTAGTTGAACTTTGTGTTGGAAACTATGAATTACATAATTTGATGGAACAAATGGAACAAACGATTTATTCTAATTTACATCAAGTCCACTAATTAGGTTAGAAAACAATTTGGTCTATTTTTGCATAGGAGGACAAAGCCTTACCAGATATAACCATCTTGTTTTATGACTTTGTTACCTTTAATATGTTAGGTAGGGATTGTAGTGCACAATAACCATTATTTTTGCATTCAAAGAATTATAACCATTCAAGCAAACCTTGATTCTACATATAAATGTTGAACATGTGTGCAATTTTTATGGATCCTATAAACTCAATTTCAAGCTATAACATACAAGTTGGACATAAAGTTGAAATTAAGACAAAATTGTATACATTATGATAACATGTCTCAATAAGATTCCACATGACCTAAATTGGTGCCTTGACAAATATTTTTTGAAGGCTTTAAAGTTGAAAAATGTTTGTTCCATATATAAATTTAACTTGAATGGAGTGAAAAATCTTAGGGTTCATTTTTTTTGTTATAACTTGTTCAAAACAAATAAATAATGTTTTTTTTTGTTAGGTAGAAGAACTATTGGGCATATTAGTTGTTATTTAGAAATAAAAAATCCATGATATTTTTTAGCTAGCATGAAAAAAAATCATTTGGACAAATGACATGTACACCTAAAACCTTTTCTCATGTTACCATCATACACACAACATCAAATTGTAATTTGGTCACATTTTTTATTATTTAATGAAATGTCATATGATTTTCAACCATTGAAAAAAATAATGCAAAACACCTTCATGGTTGAAAATAAGTTGAAATATATATATTTAAAAAAATACCAAATTAATTTTTGGTTTCTATTGGTAAATGGTAATTGTGACATTTTGATAAATTTGAATTACAAATAGTATGGAGGGTATAATGGTTAGAAAACCACTACTTCCATTATTTAAAAAATATTGCCATTTATTTAGCTACTATTTTAAAAGGATGAATTAATGAATGGAATTTAACCATTGAAATTGGATTTAGAAAGATCCAAGGGAGGAGATTTTATATGGTAGCCACCATTCATCAATGTAACGATTGGTTGTCTTAAAAACATGTCAAGAGTTTAGGAACATGTGCGGATTGTATTTCATACTCAAGTGTGTGTTGTCTATAAGGAGACATGTTGTGTGTAATACTAGATATTTTTGGGACTCTTGAAATGAACTAGTTATTTTTTTTGTGTACTAGATTTTTAGGATTACATTTATTTAAATTCAAGATTATTTATTTATTTATATTGTTCTATTGTAATCTACCTTCTTTAGTTGCATATGTTATATTCTTGAAAGATATCATATCCCATAGTGCTTGAATCAAAGGGTGTTTGAATCAAGTAGGAAAATACTACATGATGCATTAAGTAGATGTTTGCATAGGTAGAATAATTCAATCTTTTGTTTGATGATTTAGTTTTTAGGATTTTCTTAAGATAAACTAGTTGCTACAAATCAAAATTTTGTGTGTTTGTTGCCCCAATAATTTTTGTTACCTAATGTTTTTCTAAATAATTATTTCTACCAAACTCTCCTATTTAGGCAAAACTTGATGGGAATCATTTTGAATTTAGTGGTGTTTGTCGCTTTAAGATTTCCACGAGGGAATCTACTTAATGTAGATCACCCTTTCTTGATTCAATGGTTGATTGGGTAGTTTTATCAATTGATTTCAATATAGGCAATTTTTACTACCAAATCCTTAGAAAAACATAAATGATACCATAACAAGTGAAGTGGACATACATCTACATAGAATGGATGCAAGCTCCTTTGTGTCAATTTATTTATGTATAAGTTTTTGTGTGCATTCCTTCGTTTTCTTATTTTGTTAGGTTTTTCAATGTTGGGTGAATGAAACAACAAATGTAAACTATTAGAAAAGTCGAATTATGACATGGAAGATCTTCACAAAATGAATGCCAAGTCAAGGGGAATAATGTTGGGATGAGTCCATGTGTTAATATGAAATTTGAAAGAAAAAGAACAACAAACTAATAAACTGAAAGATTTGACCTTACCAAAAGATTCTCTAGGTGGTTAAGACTAATACTTTTCCTACAAAAATCTTCCAAAAAAATCCATTCACAAGACACCATTTGATGACTCTGTGATTTAAAACAACACATGGTGATTTCACAATTCATTTCAATTAGAAAATACTAAAAGGACAAGGCAACAAAAATCGTTGACAATATAAATAATTTTTGGATTGACATTTGTTTTTGGTTGTGTGTTGACATCAAAAGCATTGAATTTTTGCATCCATTTGCATGGTGGGATGCTAACCCCTCCCTCTCACCTTTACAAACTTTATGGGTGTCATTGTGGCACCCACAAGTGACATTCTCTTAAAGATTTGTGGGTTCCAAACTTGTGAGCAATTGCAGGACATGTAGAACTTCAAGTGTGATAATGGAGGTCATGAAATGCACAGTTATCCAAAGACATGGGCCTTAAAATTTCAATATCTCCCACATTCTGAATCCAAATCTTACCAAATAAATTCCATTAAATCTTGCTCATCAAGATCTTTTCAACAACATCAAAGCCATATTCTGATTCCTCAGAAATTTTAAGCTACAATTTAATTTGATTTTTAGTGAAGAAATCATTCAATATTCAAGAACTTTTGCGCTGCAAGTCCAAATGTCATGGAACCAAGCCCATGCATCCCTCCTGGTTGAGAGCTTTCCAAAGACACTGAGAACACAATCTGAAGCATTCCAGGTTCGGTGGATTTTTATAAATACAAACAAAACAAACAAACTACCTTTGCTTCAAAGATAGAGAGATATTTGAACAAACAAGCAATTTGAGAACATTGGTCCAATTAAATAAATACGAGAACCTTTTGTATCTAGACTGTCAACTATTTCTAGGCACCGACGACAAACACGGTTTTTGGAAAAGCACTACCATAGAGTTCCAAAAAAAAATTGAACACAAATGTTAGCTTGTGTGACATGCATAGGATTGAACAATGGATGGGGAGGGGGGGGGCCCCTACCACACACGGAACGCGTCAAAAGTCTGGTAGCAAAAGACATGAAATGTCATTCCTACAGGTGGTGGTGACTAGTTCAACTGGGCCATGTGTTGTTTCAGAGCATAACGGGTGTTCTTCCCCCCCCCTCCCCCACATCAATTGATGCACCGACAACACAAGTGGAACTTGGTGAGTCAAAACATACAACCCACCCTTTTTTGTTGATTGTTTGCTTTTGTTTTCCCTTTGGGTTGTGTCTACTTATGTTCTCATTTGCCTTGTACTTTTGCTAGATGGGTTCCCATCCTTGTTGTTGTTTAATTTAAAAAAAAAAAAAAAAAAAAAA
>Ga0209208_10005267_pt1 | contig 18078 bp, 15 predicted proteins | sample S1TSphfallax_3_FD_187694 | JGI IMG/M metagenome (GOLD analysis project Ga0209208, IMG submission 187694) | Host-associated microbial communities from peat moss isolated from Minnesota, USA - S1T2_Fd - Sphagnum fallax MG (SPAdes) (version 2) | ecosystem: Host-associated > Plants > Peat moss >... | reverse complement strand
AGTTACATTGTGACATATGCTGCCCACTGAGAATTGTGAGAGTGATTGATAGGTACTTTCCAGGAGACATAGGTGCCAGGAAACTTTCCAGGAGTGAATTGATAATGAATCATAATTTTTGGAATTGCAGTTTTGTAATCCCAAATTATTAAAAAAAGCAATGTCAATGTTACATTCATCAATATCATAATTGATCTAATGTTTTGACCACATGCAATGATGCCTTCAAGCTTCAATTTTATCATCCATAAATGGATGGATAATATAAATTAGAGGGATATACAGAAATAAATTCCTCCATCTTTAGGAGAAATATTTCCCATCCACAACATATATATAATTGTTTCTATGGACATTGTTGGATATTTGAATGCTTTTCAAATCCACTTCAACAAACCAACCTTAAGAGACAAACCTAAGAAATATCCAACAGTGTGTTTGGGTATGTATTATGTAACAGTGTGGTTCTTTATTGGCAAAATATTGTCAAATTATTTTTTTTTAAATGAGCCTTGCAAAACTAAGTATGTAAATTTTAGGAGTGATTTGCCACATCAACATCATAGAGGTTGATAGCCAATACCTTAAAATTTCATTATTGTAGGAGCTCCAATTTGAGCATTTATTGCATGCATTAGCCCTTGCCATGGCAGTACTTTCAAGCCAGTCCCCCTTTGATGTTGCCCCCTCCTCCAAATGCCTCCCCATTATGTTGTTTTGGGCGGACTCTAGCCTTGGGGCATGTCAAAAAGTATGCTTGCGTTGCTAGAGCTTTTTCTCCTCTTCCTCTAGCCTGGCTTCATTCAAGATTGTTAATGCACTACATGTTTTTCACCCCTCAAATCTTTCTTCATCATGAGGAAATTCCTTAGTGCAATTTTACCAAGATGCAGATTTGAACTTTTCCTTAGATATTTTTCAAGTCAACATTCATTCACATGTCGTATTCATAGGTATTGAAACACCTTTGCGATTCATTTGACTTCAAGGACTTGGATGGTGGATTCCCTAAATTATTCTTAGTTTGTTCTTATATTGTGGTAGGTCATATCTCCAAGTGCATAGCTTTGGCCCTTGGTATCATTTGTTTATTGATCTTGGCCAAGCCTTTTGATAGCATTTGATCAATGCCGCAAGGTCTTGTGTTGACAAGTGAGTATGGCCTTGTGCCTTTAATTTTGCAATGCATTTTTGGTTCATTTATTAGGTCCATGTTGCAATTAAGGGAGAGTGTGAAACAATTATGCACAATATTTGGACCACTTTAAACATTCACCTTAACAATCATCTTATGTGGGTGGTGCTAAAGGTGAATGTTGCAAATGATTTCAACATAATCTCTTGCAAGGTTATAATTTAGGAGCTCCATGTGATAAGTAGTCAATTGACCCAATTCATCCCTTTTATTCATTCCTTTTATGCCTTGCAATTGTTTTTTCTTTGGTCATCACTCCAATTTCAAAAGCTTAAACATCATATTTTCTTCCATTAACACCTATAGGGTAGTCTACTAGGCGAGCTTCTTTATGTCTTTGTTCACTTTCAAGCTTGCACATCTTCCTTTGTTGTTTGTCTATTTTCGTCAACTATGACACCCACATCATTGGCCTTATCTTTTTTGTTCATTAGGTCATTGATCCTTTTGCTTCCCAATTGGGTTTGGTGGGCGGGTAGTTCAACAAAACAAGTGCATTGTTTAGTCCCATTTTGAGCTATTTATTGGATTTTCCCCGTTTTTTTTTGGGTTGGTTTTTGCACCTTTTCAAATGACATCAAAATTTTGGGCATTCTATTTGGATCCCATTCCTTCACTTTGTTTTTTCACTAAAAGGCTTTAAATGAGGATCATGTAAAAACACTCCCAAGGTTAAGGGACATTTAAATGGCTTTTAAAATCTTTTCTAAATGTTTTGCGTAAAGGTCATTTTATTCCCCCCCACCCCACCCCAATTCCATAATTTTAGCACCAATTAACTAACCTTCATGGGTGTTTTTTGACCATGCAATTATCCAAGTACATTTTGGGAAGAATACAATAAAAAGATGTGTTATTGGATGGAGGTTCTAAAGTTAATATTATCATAGAATAGTTGAGATTAAGGTTGGGGCTTCCAAAGCTTAAACCTGCTCCATATAATTTGAAGATGGCAAATCAAACAACCACAAAACTAGTGGGGTTGATTAGAGATCTAAAGATATATGTTCATGGCATTCCTTACATAATACGTTTACTATATTTCAAAATAATGTGGTAAATTATACTTATTCCATGTTGCTAGAGAGACCATGGTTGAAGGATGCTAAAGTGGCACATGGTTGGGGAAGTAACATTGTTACCATACAAGGGAATGGGACAGTCAGAACAATTATAGTTACTAAACATTTGGGAGGTGGAGTAAAAAGACCATAAATGTTATTGTGCTACGATTATCATAATGGCATCAAAAATGAAGAAGAAAATATCATCTTTGCTACAAAGCCATAATTGTTTCCATAGGACAATCAATTTACTTGAAACAATTTAATCTATGAAAATCGCAAATGTGGGAATCATGGATACAATGTGAAGACTAGTATTTCAAAACATGGATCTAAAGTACATAGCACTAAGAAAAAAATACATGGCAAGAGATATGAGCCAAAAGTAGCTATAGAAGATAAGGTGTATCTAAAGACGTACTACATACATCAACAAAGGAGTGTTATAATGGATGAAACTCTAACAAAAATAAAAGCACACGGGTTGCAGATAGTTGGATGGATGTTAACTAAATATCAACAATTGATGAAGTTCAATCTGGGAACTTATGCATAATCACAAATGGTGATGAAAAATTTACATGAAGGACCTTCAAGTGGGCATTTTGCAACTGAAATAATGCAAAGGAAAATATTGCATATTAGTGGCCACCTATGTACAGGGACGTCCATGATTCTTGTGATGCATGTCAAAGAACAACAGGATTGGCAATTCAAAGTCTTGCAAAGTTGGTCACAAGTCTTTTAAAGGAACCATTTATGAAATGGGGATTTCATTTTGTTGGGCCAATTAAACTAGCATGAAGATATACATGGAACAAATATATTTTTGTTCCCACAAATTATGCTACTAAGTGGGTGGAAGTAAAAACATTGAAAACTAATAAAGTAGTAGTCATAGTAAATTTTTTGTATGAATGCATATTAACTAGCTTTGGATGTCCTTTGCCTATAATCACATATCAAGGAGTTAATTGCATTAATGATGCCATCAAGTATTTCACGTATCATTTTTCGATGAAACATTTGAATTCTACAACTTATTATCCTTAGGGGAATGGGCAAGCTAAGTTTACTAACAAGGTACTTGGGACACTGTTAACCAATTTAATTAGTGAAAATAGAACAAATTGGGATGAACATCTATCTACAATGTTATTTTCATACAAAACTACATACAAAGTGGTAACATGGTATACACCATATCAATTGGTGTATGGATTACATCCATTAATGCCCATAGAGTACATCGTTCTAGTTGCTAGTGGAAATGAGAATGACAATACTCCAATGAGAGTTTTAACTAGCAAAATTATAGAGCTTGAGAAGTTGTAAGAAGTTAAATTGTAGGTTGCAAAAATTGTAAGAATTCAATAATGGAATAGAACATTATGGAGTCAACAAAACAATCTGAAAAACAATTTAGTTTTGGTGATTATGTTATGTGGTTTCCAAAGGGCAATAAATCACACCTAAGGAAATTTACTAAAAAATGGTTTGGACCTTACAAAATACAATATGTGTTGCCAAATAACACTATGTTAGTTGTGACCATTGAGAAGTTTGAAACTAACCCTATGTTGGTCAATGTGGGTAAGCTCAAACATTATAAATACATGGAATTTGAAATTTTAGACAAAATAACAACACATGCCAATATATTGGGAACAAAGTGTAAGTGGAGTTCAAGAGGCGAATTTTGACACAAAGGACGACAACGAAAGATGTGAAATACAAAAACCACATATGAAGAATGTTGAAAATAAATAACATAACACAAATCCAATGGTGAACAAAGTTTTTATTTTCGATCTACAAATGAACAATATTATAGAAGTGCAAGATTTCAAATGTAGAGATCTAAAGATGATATGTTAGGCATATTGGTTGAATCAACAATAATATTCATTCAATCATTAAGAGTATTTACATAATCATCAGAATTATGGGCACGATCATTAGAGAAATAGGTATAATCACCAAATGTGTTCTCATAGTCAGTAAATAAATGGGCACAATCAACAAAAGGTGTGCAAGGCAAATGAAGTGGAGTTAGTATTGATAATGTAGGGAGTTACAGATGTGGAATAATCAGAACTTGAAATCTGTAATGTTCATTCATAATGATGATGTTAAGTGCTTCCACATGGTTGTACAAGGGACAAATAAACTTGTAGTGATAAGTTGTATTAATTTCAAGGATCATGCGTCAATTAAAATACAATGGGCAGATGAAAAAATGAATGTGACAGGCAAGACGTTCAAAGACAAAAAAAATGGGGTAACTGTCAAAAGCAATTTGTGTTTGTTGTTGGAAATTGTGCGTGTTTTCGAAGTTTTGGAATTCACAACAGTATGAATGCATAAAATGTAGTTGAAAAACTATAGTGAATAACAAGGGAAAAGGAACACAAAGGAGTGAGCACAAACAAAGGTAGGAGGAGGAAATGGAATTAGAAAAATAGAAATAAAAAAAGAGTTGAAAATAGTAGAAAAAGAAAGAATGTTGAATATTCAGCCATTGGTTGTAAGGTCGCCACCGCATTCATCAACATCTTCAAAATGTGTAGAAGGGAAAACATATAATGAGAATATATAGTTTGCGTAGACAATAATTCTAGACATAGATACAACTGGAACATTTGCACTTGAGTTTTTGTGCAAAAGTAGATGATGTTGATGTGCAAGAAAATAAACAGGACTAAGAGCTACATCAATAGATCTGATGTGCATTGAAGAATCGGAGGAAGACGAAGCTAAGGAGTAGCATTTTGTGGAGGCACAAACAATGTAGAAGGACGCAAGGGAGGAGAATGTTGTTACAAAGGAAGAACAATTATCCACAAAAGTGCAGTTGAAAGTACAACAAGCCATAGAGGTGTAGACATTGGTAGAAGCACAACAAAAGGTGATGGAGATGGAACAAGGTGAAGTAGAAGCGATAGCAAATAGAAGATGCACAATCCTAGATAGAGCTACATTTCTAGAGATAGGTATTAAAATTCTAGACCCTGAGAGATTCATGTGGACACAAACGAAACAAAACTATGACAAACATGTAGAGTGGATGGAGAACTGAAAGGATATTGCTAAGCAAGAAGATTGGGCTTTTAAAGCAAGGCTTGTTCCTTTGTTTATGTGAGCGTGGGAAGCACCAATGCCCAATGTAATGTTGGAATTTTTTAACACATTTTTTATCAAGGGCATAAATATTTATTTTGGGCTTAAGGATATGATGTATGTAATCAACAAAAAATTGATTGTAAATGATTTTAGAATGTGTGGAAGGGTATGTAGAAGAATTGAAAGGACAGGTTAGTAAGTCACTAGCAGTTCATGCATTACAAAGTTGTAGACTTGCATTTGCAAATTCTTCTGAAAATCAATGGAATGCAAAAAGTTTGGGGTGCCATATTCTATCAAATATATTGCCATTATATTTGTCATTTATCAGAGGGTGAAGGTACAATATTTTTGCTACAAAAATGTTATTACATTGGTGAGAACACAGAAGGGGCATAAGGTAGATTGGGCACAAATTATATTCAATAGTTTGTGTAGTGAACTAGATAGGTGGTATAATATGTTAATGAGAATAAAGAGGATAAAAAAGATACCTATCAATTTGCCTTGGTAATGGTAAAAGTCTTTTAGTATTTGTTTATGCACCAAAAGGACAATCCACAAAAACGACCAGTCAAGGTTAAAAGAACTAAGAAGGAGATGCAAACAACACTAAAAAACAAAAAGAAAGCTACAGTAGACTCTCCAATAAGTGTTTTCAAGAGGAAGAACAAAGTTGAGGAAAGAGGAGCCTCAAGCTCAAGAGTGAAGAAGGAACAGAGAGCACATATTTGAGGGCATAAATATGATGAGGGGTAGAGTGGAACCATCAGTAGTGCCAACAGTGGTAAGGGTAGTGCCAATAGTGGTACATGAAAATAAACAGACTACAACCGTACCACATATGACATTTCCACAAGAAAGACAACGAAGGGAGCATAGGCAAGAGATACCACAAATGACATCACCACAAGAAAGACAATTGAAGGAACAGAGCGAAGGAGTTAAGAAGGAACATGACATAAGGTTTCCATAGTGTGATGAACATCTGCATTTTGAAGGGGATGTATGTGAAAATTGGATGGAGACCATTGCAAGTCCAAAACATTTTCAACATTTATAATAACATTTGTAACAACAATAACAACAAACATAGGAAGGTCTACAAGCTACTAAATTGTAAATGGAGAAAGTGGCGACACAACCTGCTTTTGAAAAGTTTAGACTAGCAGAACTACATGTAACACTTAGTAGGCCAAAATGTGTAAAGGGGTTTCCATTTGAATTTGAACTAAGGAAAAGAATGGTACAGAGCTAGGATCATTTATAGAAGGATTTGGAATTCTTATGATATAGACGAATTTACCAAAGTTTGTGGAGGAGGTATCTACAAAAGCAGATAAGGGATTGGAGTTATTTCAGACCATGGCAATTATGAGTTTGAATATGGGGAATTTGACTATAGAGGTGAATACTCTAAAGAATAGATTAGTTATGGGGGAAAAGGACAAAACAATGTTACAGGAGGAATTGGATAAGGAAAGAGATTTCTAGAATGGGTATAAACATAATGTGGAAATTTAGAGGAATAATAACGCAGAGGTTGAGGAAAAAATAAATCATTAAGAAATTGCAAAATGAGAATGAGGAACTCAAGGGTAGCACAACACGACTAAAGTTGTAGGATGAATAACTACAAAATTGAAAGCATAAGGTTGACATCCAGGAAACCATAGAGAAGAAGTGGATAGATGTAGTGTTTCTTCATAAGAAATGACGCGCTCCCAAGCTCCTTGATAGACACAAATGTGAGTCTTAGGTGAAAACAATGGAAAAATAAGGAATTGGGGACACATTCACTAGTTCACAACACTTTAAAGGGGTAGATGGGCGTGTTGGAGTTCCAGGATGGGACTAAGAAGAATGACAAGCACTTAATCATTCACACGGACCTGCACAAAACCAAACAACAAGTTGGTTAATGCATAGTTGGAACACTTTTGGTGCTAAGACGAGCCATGAGCAAACTTAGACTCACAAGACTCACCACGGCCCGGACTTGGGGGAAGCCATCACCTTCCCCCTTATAGTATACTTTGTGCCTTTCCACAAGGCCCACATCCAAATGGCATTCTGTCCCGAGATTCCCAAGTGGGAGTCCCGAAATTCTCACAACTAGGATTCTTGTGACTTTGTGGGCCCATAACTTTGCATGCAGACCTCTGATTAAGATGAGGTCTGAAGAAAAGTTATAACCCTCATCGAGAGCTTTCCAATGGTATGTAACACGCCACCTGCACGTGAGGAAATCGGGGTGTTTCCTGACTTTTAGTGGTCAGGAGTCAAATTGCCAATTTAACTCCTGGCCCTTCTTTTGGCCATAATTTGTGTTTTATATGTCGAAATGGGTCATGCAAGCCCATTTTAGACATCTATGTTCCAAGATTTTTTCAATGATATAAGGAACTTTTCAATCCATTGAGTTTTGACCCCTACAATTGCTCTATGAACATTTGGGAATCCATCGAAATTCCACCAGGACTCTAACTCCCAAAATGGAAGCTCCCTTGGAAGTGTGAGGGTTCATTCCCTCACACTTTTCTACACTCCTAGGAGCATGCGACATGACTTTCGAGCTTCCCTTTTGGCCCACAACCTTGCAAGCCCTTGCTTTGGTCGTGATAAGAAATAAACGGCTTTTGGATAATTAGGTGAAAATTCTAATTAAAAAAAAGAAGGAGAAGGAAAATGTTTTGATAGATTTGGAATTGATAAATTTGAAGAATGTATCTCTATTGTATTTTGAGGAGCTTAGAAAAAAGACAGTAGAGGTAGAAAAAAGAAGGTTAGTGGAATACAATAAGGAGTATAAAAAAACTCTATAACACCTGCACGCACAATTGGAGATGGCATAGGTAAAGAGGAAAAGTTTGAATCCAGCTAGTATCAAGAAAAGACTAGAGGATTATGAATAGATGCTATAACTACATCCTGACAAGGATGAAAAACAAGATGAAGGATTTTGAAGCAAAACCTAAGGAATGGTGGGAGGTTGTAAAGGAATATTTTACAAAGAAGTTTGAAAAGAATCTGGTTTGACATAAAATTGATGAAATAATTCTAAGGTACAAGTTGGAAGCTTATCAAAATAATTTTAAAGATTTCATTTGTATTAGTTCAACAAGTACACATGTATCGAGCCGGGATGAAGTGACAAAAATAGGGCTCAGTGGAATAGCTTAAAAAAATGAAGTACAAATTGAGGAATCAAAAGACTTTAGAAGTGGAGTAGCTTAGGAGGAGGAGGTACAACCAGAGATACCACAAAGACCTTAGAAAAGGGGGTTAGGAAGAAAAATAATTAAAAGGAATTCAAAAACGTGAAAAGGTGGAGGTTATTTTAGCACCAAAAGAAAAGATATCCAAGATACAACATTTGGAAATAGAACCACAAACTAAATTAATGGGGGAATAGGATCGGAATTGTAGAGTAAAATGTAAATATAAAACCATTAGTTTTTGTGTATATTGGGATTACATAACTATAATAAAGGAAACAAATGTTTGAAATGATATAAAATATTTTCATTTCATTTCAGTCATTTTACAAGGATTTCGGGGATGCAATCCAAAGTATAGAGGGGGTAGGATGAATATGTGATTTTGGATGAAGAAGGCATTTAGGATAAGGATTAATCGAGGGACTTTGTTAGTTTGAATTTTGAATTATTGTTGTTTTGATCATGATGATGTGACTTGGGATAGTTCAAAAGGTTAGAGTTCTAAACAATAGGAAAAATCGAAGATGTGTCACGACCCTAGCCTTGGGTTTGTGACCAAGGTAAGGGCTTATGAAGGTGCGAGCCAACAGTGAAGCCAGGAGTCACATTTCATGCTCCTAGGAATGTGGGAGAGTGTGAGGGAATGAACCCCCACACTCCTACATATACTCCCACTTTGGGAGTTGGAGTCTCGATGTAGTCCCAATGGAGTTTCGAATTTTCAAAATGCAATTGCAAGGGCCAAAACCCATTGGATTAAAGAGTTCTTTATATAATTGAAAATATCTTGGAACTGATGTCTAAAATGGGCTCGCATGACCCATTTGGACACTTCTAACACAAGTTATGGCTAAAAGAAGGGTCGGACGTCAAATTGACAATTTAACTCCCGACCATTAAAAGTCAAGAATCGCCCCCATTTTCTTATGTGTAGGTTGCGTGCCACATACTATTGGAAAGCTCTTGACGAGAGCTATAACTTTGCTTTAGACCTCATTTCAATCGGAGGTCTTCACACAAAGTTATGAGACTCCAAAGTTGCGGGAGTGCCAATTTTGGGAATTCCTGGGACAAAATGACATTTGGGTGTTGGTCCCATGGATAGGCACAAAAAATACTATAAGGGGGAAGGTGGTGGCTTCCCCCAAGTTCGAGCCATGGTGAGTTTAATGAGTCTATGTTTGCTCATGGCTCATCTGTGCATAAAAAATGGTCTAGTTACGCACTAACCAATTTGTTGTTTAATTTATGTAGGTTCGTGTGAGTAATTGAATTTCTTGTCAATTTTCCTAGTCCCGATCCTAGAGCTCCAGTACGCCCTCTACCCTGAAGTGCTACGAGCTAAGGAGTGCACCCTGATTCTTTCTCTTTTTGTTGTTGTCACCTTTGGACTTGTATTTGAGTCCATTAAAGAGCTTGGGGGTGTGTGAAGATGAGACACGAAATTTAGAAAAAAATAGGATGAGCTATAGGTGTTTGCAATAGAAAACCAATTTTTTTTTTGATATAACATAAATTTTAAGTGTTTTTTTTGGATTTTTAAAAACAAAACATGGGATTATGATGTAATTTGGATTCATGTTTTCAATATTATAGAGAAGCAGAAACTTTTACAATGAATTCTATGTTCATATCTTGTGTGAATTTTTTGTAGTATTAAATTATGATGAAATGAATTATAATCATGCTTTTGAACTTTTTTTATAATGTATTCTAAAGTGTAGATTTTAGTTATATGCAATAACCATGAATCTGATGTTGGAATGAATGGTAATGTTAAGTTTGTTGAAACTTACAACATGAATAGTGAACATATGCATATGAAATGCAAATATATTGTTACAGTAATGTGAAATATTTTGTAAGAATTTAAATTTCATTTATACCACAACACATTTATGAATAGCCTATAAATTTAGTGAGGATACACCTTTTATGTTGTTCCCACAAGGGGGAGTGCATTGTTACCCACAAATTTGTTCAAAGTGCTTTTGCTTCCATTGTTAGAAATGTTGGGTTTCATTTTTTGTGTGAGAATAGACACATGTTCTTTCATGAGCCTCTTTATAATGTTCACATTGGTGGGTTGATAACATGTTCAGTTTAGATGGGGTTCGCATTTTGGTTGATGTCATCTTTTTTGATCCCATTCAATTCAATTTAGTTCCACATACTATCATTTCTTGATTAATGAGTACAACACTTGTAGCCTTGGCAAATGACAAGTTATACCATGATTGGCACTCTATAAGATGTGTTTTTGCATCTTGCCATAGAGGCATTTGGGTGTTTAAGCCAACATGCTAATGACTTTTTTCATTGATGTGCTAACATGGTACGTTTAGGCAAAGGTTTTAAAAGCCCTCCTTTATAGGTTTTGTGTTCATTTATACATAGAAAATGTTGGTGGCTTTACAAAGAGTTCAGGCCCCTATCATATTGAAGCAAGTTGTTGTTAGGGAGACCTTTTCTAAGTTGGATGTTTTTTAGATTTCCTACCCATCTCCTTGATGGACCATGTTTCATGTTTCTTTAGGTTGTTATTTTAACTTGTTCTCTTAACCTAGCAGGTTGATAATATGCTTTCCTTTGATAAGTCCCTGTTGCTTAGGCTTCCTTTGTGCATTTGTGTGTTTAGGTACTATCTCATGGTAGGCTGCTAGTACTTTCTTTTTGTAGCTTCCTTTACCCTTTTGGATGGATGTTTGTTTTTGAATTTAGTTTGGCAAGATATCATCATTATTATTCTATGTACATGTCATCATTAATTTTCTTTATTTGTTCATGCAATGAGTTCTCTTCGAGCCTTTAATTAGCTAGAGGCCTCATACTTCCATATTTGTAATTGTGGGTCAAAAGTGCACCAATAGTTTAAGTAATCATAGCCACCCATGCAATATTCAAAATATCCTTTTAAACAAACCATGATATTTATAGTTGCATCCCAAATGACTAACTAATGTGGATATATGCATATGTAAGGGGTTGTGCATTAATTCATAAAGTCTTGGTATAGTGTTGACCCTTATTCAATTAGATGAAGTCAAATGTGTTTTGAGTGGAAGGAAGGCTGAAGTGTTCATCTATTAACATTGGTTCCACCATACATCTTTCTCATTTAAAAAAGGTGCATCCACCCTTGGCAATTTAAATTCACATATTACATCCATCATTGCTCAATATGGGGTATCCAAAGGTCATTCCATTTGGAAAGGAAAATGTAGCCATCAATTAATTTGTTCAATTTAGAGGAATTGCACAATGGATGAAAATCTGTGAAGCTTTAGTCTCATTCCTCCTGAAGAAGGCACTGGAGGAAGCTACACAATGAATGAAGATCTAAAGGCATTAGGGAAATTGCAGAACGGCTGCCATGAAATTTGTCCACACAAGAAAGGCCTTAAGGGAATTGTGGGATGAATGATCATCTATAAAACCTGGCCACATTTCCTTTGGGGAGAAGGAATATGGAGAAGTTGCACCATGGAAGAAAAATCGTCCTGTGTTTGTTGGAAATTTTGTAGCGGGGGGCATATCAAAGGCCATACACCTACTTTTGTGAGAATAATACACACTTTATAATAAGCCAAAAAAATTGGGAAACTAATGTCGTCTGCTGAAATGCATTTAAATTCAAGGATTATGTGAACTGGAGTTGGTATAGGGTAGACATTTTTAAGGTCTACTAATTGCCTCATACTACCAATCTGGATTTTGGTGGTTGAAATCTATATTTTTGAATGAAATGGAACAAAGTTTTTTATTATCTCTATGTCCTTTTGTGTCTCAATTTCATATATGAATGAATTAGTATCTCACACTTCAAGGACACAAATAAATTAACTATTCAAAACCTTATTGCAGAATCCATTCATGTACTATGGCAGTGTCTTTGTAAGATCTACACAAAATGTTGGCTTACAAGTCCTGATAAGGAGAAGGATCTCCTATGATGTCTCCAAAAACTTGGCAACTGATGAGCATGAAACAAAGAGAAGTGAAAGGCAACCCACCACATGGGTTTGATGTCTTCACAGCTTCACACTTGAAGAAGACCGTCACAATATGGGTTTGAAGTTTTTATGGCCTCTTTGCACTTGAAGAAAAGTGCAACCACTGCATCTTGGAAGTCCTGTACTCATACATAGAAATTCATGACAGATCACCACAACCTCTGGTGCTAATTCTGGAAAAGGAAAACATCCATGCAAGAGAGAACTGGTAGAGAAAGACAAATCATATATAACACCCAGTTCTGATGTGCAACAAGGAACACAGAGATTAGAAGAAGAATTTTGTGATGAAAGAGCATTGCAAAATTGCAACAAAAAGAAAGAAGAAGAAGAGACCCAGCAGCCAGCAAAGCAAACTGGGTTCAGCAGTTCTGCAAGCAGCACAGACAAAGCTTTGCCTTCCATTATGATGCTAAAATAAACGGCTCCATTTAAAAACTTCTCGCAGATCTAGGAAAACTCAAAGAGCCTGTCTGTCTTTCACAGCTCTGCATGTGAAAGGAAAACCAGTAACACCTGTGAGTAGAAGGACCCAACCCTTTACACCCAAAATTATCTATCTACAGACCCATCTACACAAAGTATCCTCTCCAAAAATGCAACACAAAAACCTTATTTTTCTCACTGTCCACCTCAATTATACATGTGTACTAGAACCAAGAGGATCATGGGTAGGTACTTAAGAACTCATCATCCTTGAACAGCTAACAAAGGAAAACCAAAGACAAGACTTGATACAAAACCTTTTGAGTTTTTTTGGGTACTGTTGGATTGTCTATGTATTGCTGGCTACTCCTTTCCCTCCATCCAGGATTACAAACTAAAATGGATCTCTAGATATGTATCTATCTTTCACAGCAATGTACAAATTGGTTTCCTGTGGATGGATTATATGACAGTATCTAATCTATGATACAGCGACAATCCGTCTCTTGACAGCACTCAAATCTATTTGCTTGCTGCTGCTGCAGGACTGCCACTCAGACGCTCATGAGATGATTGGGTACCCTAAATCAGATTACACGATTGCCAGGCTTCTCCTGTGGTGATGCAGCGTTGTTTGCTCTTCTTTAGGCCGTGTGTTTGAAGATGTGAGACCGGCTTCTTTCAAAATGACTGCAAGCCCAGCCAGCGCAGGTCTTTGAGATCTTACCCTTGGCTGTACAGCAGGAAGCTCCCAGTTCATGTTTTCAATCACAGGTTCCACAGAGGAGGAGGAGAAGAGTCCACTATTGTTGTTGTTGTCGTCGTCGTCTCCTCTGCGCTCGCTGCCAGGCACAGGTCTGTTGAAGAATGCGGCGCCCTCTAGGGTCTGAATCGGGCAAGCAGCAACATTCTCATCGCCGTCGCTGTGGCCCTTCCGCATCATCATCTCCTTCTTCATAATCTGCCTCGCTTGCGCCTTTTGATACCCTAAGATCTCCATCTCATCGGTGTACTTGGAGTCCCAGCCGTTGCCACGAACGGCGATGCGAGAAATGTCCCTCCTGCTGTTGCTGTCGAGAGCGGCGGCGGCCTTTTCGCTGCTGCCGCCGACTCTGCTTCTGCTGTTGTTGTGCACGGACTGGTTTGTTGTCCTCTTGTAGGACGAGAACCATTTGGCGCGCATGTACTCCGGCTTCCGCCATGGCGGCAACGGCATACCACGTTTCTTGAGCGAGGCTTTGACGGAATCAGACATCAAATTGACGATTTGTTGGAGGCGATCTTCTCTTCCGACAAAGATCGCGGGCAAAGCTTGCACAAGAGCGTTGTACTGTTTTGTCGGACGTGCGATTTCGAACTGCATTCTGAAACCCGTATCGATCAACAATCTAGACTCGCTGCTCTTGCCGCCGATCGGGGACGACTCGAACAAGATGACATCGATGTATTTGTAGTCTCCTCCCGGAAATCCTCCTGCGTGATCCCATCGCGATTTGCAAATGGCAGCATTGTATCCAGTGGACCGAAGATGCTTCATGACCGCCCGCCGCGGAGACCAGGAGGAGCAGTCCCCTGCTGGAGCAGCTTCGTCGTCGTCGATTGTTGATGCTCCTCGCTGCTTGTTCGTCGTCGTCTCCTTTGCTGCTGCATTCAGCGCTTTGGTGACTTCGGAGAGCAAGATTCTTTCAGTCACGCTGGTGCATGCCGTCAAACCCTGCGACAAATCAGATCCAAGAGACGCATTACTAGAGACAGACCTTCCGGGAAAGCAATCGTATACAAGATTATAAAAAAAAGCAGCTGCGCCCAATTTGTTGTAACAAAGAAGGCGACGACGAGGACGCAAGGAAGAGTCGCTTCCAAATTACCTGTAGGATTTCAGAAAGCTCTCCACCGAAGCTAGACTTGCCGTCGTCGCTGCTTTCACTGCTATGATTTGCAGCACCTGCTGCTTCACAGTTACGGCCAGACTCGCCGGATCTCCCCGCGTTCTCTCCCTCGTGCTCCTCCATAAACTCATGAACCATGGCAGCCAGGCAGACGGAGCTAGGCTCGTGCTCGCTCCCGCTGCTGCTGCTGTAGTGGCTATCAATTCTTCTATCCGATTGCAATCCACCGGCATACAAGTTCGGATTGCCTTTCTCGGGCGCTGCCACTTCAGCTACGTCCATTGTTGGCCTGGTGGTTGCTGGCGCACATGCGTGAAGAAGCGATGAGGGCCGGAATACAGCAGCACTATACATGTTCTTCTTCTTCGGAGGCAAAACACGAAGGAGCGTAACAGGAGAAGATATCGGATCATCAACTTTTTCCTCCGACGTCGTCCTCTGTGTTTTGGTCATCGCAGGTGCTGCCGATCTATTATAACTACTAGTGCTACTAGCTGCTGCCTTGGACGCAGAGACCAGTGGCCTCGTCGTCAACAGACCTGGCATTTCGACCAAACGGATATAAATAAAACTTGGCCTTCAAGAAAGTTGCCCTCCAGACTGACTCTCGCAGCTGCGACTTCTCTCAAAAAAATTGAAGCAAACTATTACTCATCCTCCTCTCAATCGATCGATCGATCACACACACAATGCTCAACTCCAGAAAACCGCCTCGCCACCCACAGCAATACAAAGGCGCACATATATCAATTACGGCAATGAAAAAATTCGTAAGCCAGGGCTGAAGGACTTTTTGTTGTTCTTGTCGTCCTCCTCCTCCTCTCTTCTGCTACAGGGTGAGTAATAAGAGAGCTCAATGAACCAAAATGAGCTGCAAGACACTCGCTAGAAAGCTTGGAAAAATTCTAAGCTACAAATTGGATTTTAAACTGGTAGGAAGAAGGGGGAAACGGACAAAAGGAGCCCGGGAGATGCGGAGGTAGACAGATAATTCCCCAACAGAGCGCTGCGTGTAACTCGCTGCAAGCAAACGCTGCTCTGCTGATGAAGAAGACGGCGCAAACGACGGGTCGGCCGGCGCTCTCGACCCGAGTCTTTCACGGGCGGACCCAGGCGTCGACCGGATCGGGTTACCCGTGTCATAGCGACCGGCATATTCCGCGCGACGTAAAAATTCATTCCGTGCTTCCAGGTAATTAATTCCCGCAAATTCCGTTTTGCGAAATAGGTTCGTTTCTTTTCGCAGAATATACCGCGGCATTATTTCACTGCTTCCCCTCTTCCACTAACTTACCCACATATCTACCTACCTACCGAAGTCCCCACTTCCACTAACTTGCCCACCTTTCTACCTACCTACCACACTTCATTACAGACAATTGAAAAAACCAACAAAGAAGAGGGAAATCAGGAAAATGGGAAATCGGGAAAATTGTGACTCAAAATTTATAATTCCCTCTAAGTAAGGCCACAAAATTCCCCTCAATTATACCCATTCATATATATCCATTTAACCAGAATTTATATATATATAAAATAATCTTCCCATTTGCCTCTATTGTGACTTTAATAAGTTATTTGAATTTACAAATTACTTTTTGCACCTAAGTAAAAGACAAGGTCAAAAAATTCCCCTCCAGAGTCAGTATAATTGATTTTTTTAATATAAAAAACTCATTTCCCCCCAATTGTAGCACTAATAAAATTTGATAAAACTTGTGAATTTTACATGTGGTTACCGTAAAGAACTGCCAGAAATTTTTGGCGCACTTGTGAACAAGTAAGATTTGGTTGGTAATACCGGGGGGATCTTACATTTTTTTTTCATCCATGCAAATTGATCAATTAGGGAGGCAGTTGCCTTACCCTCAATAAGGCCCCTCGGATGAGGGTGTAACCACAATGCAAGCACCACCAACTTGGCTGCTTGCTGCCTTAGGCGATACCCTTATTCTGGTAATGCCCGCGAGCTGGGGTCTTACTCACCGTGTAATCAATCCTTCTTGGGCTTTGGGGACTAAATAAGCATATGCTTAGGAATGTTCTAAAGGGCATATTCATATTCGGACCCTGGTGGTGCTTTGCAGGTGCCGAAGAGAAACATCCACCCATTGTGGTTGTTTTTGTTGGCTGTGGTTTTTGTTGGCAGCATTAATAAGGCCTCCAGCACAATAATGCCAAATACCATAGTAGTACATTTCCAGCTTCCACACTAATAATTCTATTATCTTTGGAAATGTTTGAAAATTTTTAACTTGTATTTTCCAAAGGAATTTTTTAATAAAAAATTGAAAGGAAAAATTGAATCTTCAAGAATCTGCTATTTGTCAAAATGAATTTATAAAAAAATTAATTACTTATTCAAACAAACATGTGTTGAAGTTGCCAAGGTACTATGGTAGTTCATTTTAGGGTTATTAGCAGGCTGAGACTTTGGAATTTGAAAATTTGTTGCCAACCCCCCAAAAAAAAATTATATTATTATGTACACAATGTATTGAGAGAATATCTTTAGGGGATGTTCCTCAACTTTCCAAGTCAAATGAGCATTAAGTATATGCCTTTGAACTTTGCACTTGCAATTACATCCCCTTCTAGGTTGTGGACTGGAGCTCTAGTGACTGAAAGTGAATGCAATGGTTGAACTTGGCTGATGTCTAACTGGGAAGCTGTAGATGGCCTACCCAATATGCCAAAAATTGATTAATTGGTAAATTTAATGTTGAAAAAGTTAGTGGATTTACAAGTGTAGACAAGACATGAGGCTATTTTTTTAATTTATTATTTAATTATCTATTTATTTCTGTCAATAGGATCCCAGGTCTTCGAGTATGCATATTTGTGACTGGCTCATATGTGCTGATGAGGCCCAGAAATGCCAATTGAAGGTTTAGCCCTTCCCCCAACAAAACATCAACTGCCTTATGACACCAAAACCAAAAATCCCACCTGGGTTAAACAAAATGCACAATACAACACGGCCAGAGGCCAAGAAATGGGCCATAGCCCATGAGAGACACCTGGAGATCCAGAAGAAGCAAACAATGAACACTTAGGGGAAAAGGGGGAGTTGTTGTGCTGGTGGGGTTAGCTAAAGGCGTATTCCAAAATGCCCCATGAAACTTTGGGGGCGGGGGGGGGGGGAAA
>Ga0209208_10005265_pt1 | contig 18080 bp, 15 predicted proteins | sample S1TSphfallax_3_FD_187694 | JGI IMG/M metagenome (GOLD analysis project Ga0209208, IMG submission 187694) | Host-associated microbial communities from peat moss isolated from Minnesota, USA - S1T2_Fd - Sphagnum fallax MG (SPAdes) (version 2) | ecosystem: Host-associated > Plants > Peat moss >... | reverse complement strand
AAAAAAAAAAAAAAAAAAAAAAAAAAAAAAAAAAAAAAAAAAAAAAAAAAAAAAAAATTTAAAAAAAAAAAACAAAAAAAAAAAAACCAAAAAAAAAAAAAAAACAAAGAGATCATGAAGACCTTAAACAAAGCTACAGAAAATAGATAGAAAAAACAAAGAAAGAACAAGGAAAACCAAAGAACGAAGAGATCCCAAAGAAAGAAAAAGAAATTATGAGCAGGGAAAAGGGAGGGGAAAGAGGAAGAAAGCGAAAAGCAGGAGGTAAGGGGTAGGTAGGGAAAGGATGAGGGGAAAAATAAAAAGGCTGACCGTTAAAGGTTACGGTTTGTGAGAAAAAAAAACTATGAACCCAGAACCCTATCCTGGGGTGGGGTTGGGTTGGGTTTCATCCCATCCAAAAAAGTCCCAAAACGGGATTTTGTGGATGGTGGGTGCTGGATCGCTCAAGCCCCTTGGCTGCTCTTCACCTGGAAGAGAACAGAAAATCTTCAGGTTGTCTCCGGATGACATATATGCACAACAATGTTCTGCCAACGAATGAATGTAATCCGATTACAAAATTGTAATAATATTATCAATTATACAATTAATTGCAATTTTTTTTTGAAACCTTTCATATCTGCAAAAACTGATAGATTCCTAAAATCTAATCGAGTTGAAGATTTTGCACGACCCAAAGAATAACAAAAGATTTTTAAGTAAAATTAATTACGAGGTAATTAGTGTATTTTTTCACCATGACAAGGGCCATTGAAAGACCATAAATGGTCAAGTTGATTGATCATTATGAATACTAGTGTAGCTGGTGCTGTTGGCCCAAGTGTGAACTTTTTTTTTTGCTTCCAATCCTTTTTTTAAAAAATTTAATTAAATTTCCACTCACAAAAATGAATAAAAACTCAATATCTCATGCAATGTAGGTCTTTTTTTTTTCTTTTCTTTTTTCCCTTCAAATTACGTTCATTAAATCCTACTCACTAAGAGCTTTCCAACATTTCCAAGAGGGCACCCAAATTCCCTTATAATTTTAAGTTTTGATTTAAATGGGTGTTTAGTGAAAATTTGTTCAATATTTGATAACTTCTTCACTATAGGTTGAAACATTGTAAAACCAACTTGGTGCACACCTTCTCATTGAGAGCTTTCTTATGGTGCCAAGAACACAACAAAAGACATTGCATGGTTTGGGGGATCTCAATGTGACAGACGAACCAAACAAACTACCTTTAATATCTAGAAGCCAAAATGTCATTTGTACAACTCAAGTTTTTTTTTTCCCTGCCCAAATTTGTGATCTAGTGTAGCCATCCATAAAATGATTTGGCAATTAAAAAAAAAAAAGTATAAACATTTAAAATTCCTTCTATATTTTTGGCTACCCATTAGAACTTGGAATAGCATCTGGCAATTTTTGTCCAAAAGAAAGTTTTTTCTTTTCTTGAAATTTGGAGACTACAAATCCTCAAAAACACTAAATTTCTTCTATTTTGAAAAACTAAATTGCCATTAGGAGAAAATTCGCCCCCAAAAAAATTTGAAACTACTACTACAATTCATCTAGAAATTGATCATATGAATATTTTTGGATGATTGTCAAATCCACCAAACTTAGCAACTTGTTGCCCCAACATATGATTTATCTTAATAAATTGATACCCAAGTTGTAATAATTATTGACGGCAAGTTTATTTAAAATTTTTAATACATCTATTTATCATGTTTTACATAGGAACTAAAAAAAACCTTATTAAACTTGAAAGTTGCACAATTTGCTATAGAAGGCAACGGACCATGTTTACAAAATATTTGTTTTGTAATAAAAGCATTATGCATCATATGCACCTTCCATATTTGAGAAGCCAATCATGTGCCCAACATGTTTTCTTCACCGATATAGGTCAAAAGAAACACAAAAAATTACATATCTTTAAGCAATAAGATAATTACTAACTATTAATGTGGTTTAACTAATTACTAACTAGTGGTTTTTTCTAATGTAAGATGTACTGACGGGTAAGAAAACTGTAGACCCCACTAATCACGAGTTAAAATGATATGGCCAATGTCTCTCCACAACCCCATAATCCTACAAATCTTAAATAAGTATAAATGTTATAATGTATAAAATGGAAAAGATTTCAAAGGAAGAAAAATGTTAAAGTTCATAAACCTCCCATTTTCCAAGGATATGGTGATTCCATAATCTTTTGAATTTCTACTAAAAATTGTAGTGAACAAATCCTCAAGATACATTGTGGTCTCTAAATTGAAATTGAGATCATTCAAGGTCACATGAATAATTGAAGATGAGAAAGCGAAATTATATGTACATCAAATTAATCACTTAACTTTAATCAAGTGGGTTTTTTTTGGAAACATAATTCAAAAACATAAAAAATAAAAAATGATGGAACCATGTGTATGTTAACACCCTTTTTGAGAAAAATGAACACTCCAATCTTTTACATTGCTTTAATATAAACCCAAAAATAATGAAAATTTTGACTAAAACAAAACATAGCATTACAACCTACATAAATAAAAAGATTTACTCTTAATGTAATAAGAAAAAAACAAAAAAAAAATCAATAAATGTCAAAATTTAAAGTTTTTTTTATTATAAATGTTCCATTTTGTGTGATTGTAAATTTTTTACATGAATTTTGATTGAAGTGCTTGCAACTACAAAGTTGTAGTTTTCCTCAAGACATTTCAAATGATATGTGATAAAATTATATAAAAAGGAACATGAGATGGTTATGGTGCAAAAAGATTCGAGACATATGTTTTTTGTAAGGGAATTTGAATCTTTTTAAAATGAAAGTTCATAGTTCCTCGTGGAGTGTGTCATTCTCTTTGAAAAACTTGGACCTTTTTTTGAGAAAAAATCATTTCTCCTTGTAGAAGTTGGTTCCTTCCTTGTGGAACTTTTTTTATTTCTTGTGAAAGTTGTTTTTTGATGTATTTCATTTGTTTTTTTATAACATCATTTTGTTCCATCGAGAATTTACATTGTTTTTTAGAATAATTTGTTTAGAATTGACATTTAATTTTTATTTTTTAAGGGAAGTTGTTTTGTAAAGGAAACTAATTCAAAAAAATTATTTAAATGTTTTGCATATTTTTTCATTCATTTGTTTATTGGTAAAAAAAATTGAAAAAATAAAAGTTAAATCATGTACCTTTGGGTTGAAAGGAGGATTTTAACCATTGCATCGTATCTTTTTTCTTTGAAATTGTTGTGTTAAAAAAATACTTACAACACTAATCATTATGTGAATACAATAAAAATTTGAATGTTCTTTCATCTTGCAAATAAGTCGATTCTAATGTTGCATTTAACTTGTTGGTACTATTTAGTGTCTACCCAATGTTGTGTTTTTGTAATTCTACGGCGATGACCCATGGGTATGAATGAAAAAATCCCTTGGGAAAAAACAAAAATGGCAATATTTTTTCAAATTGTATGATGATAGGTGTTAATGAAAAAATAAAAATAAAATTGCTTGGTATTTTTGGGATTCTATGGTGATGGCACATGGGTATGAATGAAAAAAGTCCCCCCAAAATAAATAAAAATGATGCTATCTTTTGAGATTTTACGATGATAGGTATTAATGAGAATTTTTAAAAAAAATGTTGGTGTTTTGGTGATTCTATGACGATGGCCCATGGGTATGAATGAAAAAAATCTCTCCCTCCCTCCCAAAAAAAAAAACCAAAATTGATGGTGTTTTTTTGTGATATTATGGTGACAAATATTAGTGAGAAAATTAACTTCAATTTTTATCTTTTTTGTGAGTCTATGGTGATGGCCCATGGATATGAGATATGAATGAAAAAAGTCTCCCAATTTTTTTTTATAAAAATGGAGGTGTTTTTTGTGATATTAAGATATTGGGTATAGATAGGAAAAACCAAAAAAAATAAAATAATGTGATGTTTTCGTGGATTTACGATAATGGGCATGCAAAGTATGTACGTACTAGGTAATAATGGAAAAAATAAAATAAAATAAAAATTTGGTGGGGTGTGTTTGTCTAGACGTAAATGAGGGAAAAAATTTTTAAAAAAAAAAGATGTTTGTATTTTTGTCTTTTTGCAAAGTACATTCATTTTTGGGGGTTAGGTACAACTTAGGTACTTGGAAAGAAAGTGGGGTGTTTATAAGGCCCACCCAATTATTGTAGAAGCATGTGGGGGTTGGGGAGGGGGTTGGAGGTTGGCCGGCTGGCGAGCGGGCGGACGTGCCATTGATGATGAGTTTGGTTCGCTCTCTTTCTCTTTGGTGTCCTCGGCTGGCTGCTGCGGTTGCGGCTTTCGTTGCTGTCATAGCGGAGGAGCTTCGTTGCTGCGAAGTGATTCGAGGAGCTTGGAACGATCCTGGCCTGATTGTTGCTGGTTTTGCACTAGCTACCTTTGCAGGCTTATCCTTATTGTCGTCGACAGCTGAAGGTCGCGGAAAGCAGGCGAGTGCTAATACATGCATGCAGATAGATGATCGGGAGCTTCATTTTCATGAGCAACTAGCTTAGCTTCAGATTTTGCTGTAGCACCTACTGCTGTTTTCTTGTTTTGTTTGGGGTTGTTTTTTATTGGGAATCTGCAGCTAGCTAGCTAGCTGTACATGAGAAGTGTTGTTGCAGAGAGATTAGCTTGGAGGAGGAGTTTGTGGACCAGGAGGTTGATCAAAGGTTGCAGTGCGTGTTGGAACTTCCAGTCTTTCTGCACTTGGCTGAATCTTTTTGGTGTTATGTCATGACGGACGAACTCATGAGTGGGTGGGTGGGAACTTGCAGCAGCCTGCAGGTGCAATATATACATATATATCATCGCTGTCTGTGATCATCATCAGCAGGGGGGTTTGCAGCGGAAGGGCATGAAAGAGGAGCCGGAGCTAGTGCAGTCAACGATGCGTCTGCAGTGTGTGCATGATCATACGATGAGGAGCTCTAGTAGTGCGGCCATAAACAGAGGGCGACGCGGTTCTCCGTTCACGTCCCGGCAATGGGCTGAATTGGAGCACCAAGCGCTCATTTTCAAGTACATTCTGGCCGGCTTAAATGTGCCGGAAGAGCTATTGTATCCCATTCGCAGGAGCGTGGCCGCCAGCTTGATGATCAACGCGGCGAGCATGACGACTACACATAATGGCTGCAGGTGGGACGGCAGCTTGACATCATAAAACTGCTCTCAAAATCATGGGAGAAATGCAAAACTCATACCCAAAATCTTCTTCTTCAGATCAACACAAAAAAAGCTTCTTCTTCTTCTTCTTCTTCTTCTTCTTCTTCTTCAGCTTCTTCTGCTTCCGATCAACCTGCAACAAGCTCCTGGCAACACACACCTGCAGCAGGTTGTCCCACCAGCTTGCACCAAAATTTAATTGCAGCTTTTTTTGTCACACATTTGCAATAAGATTCAACTTTGAATTTCCTTCCTGTCTGTGCAAGTTACATCGATCAATAAATATACCAAATCTGGTTTCTGAATTTTCCAAATAAGAATAAAATGGTTACAACTTGTTCAATTGCCTACAAAATAATTAAAATTGACATTGCATGTAACTCATGCTTTAGATTGCAATTTGTGGTGCTTGGATACTCCCGATGAAAATTACCTAGTTTTTGTGTATTAAGGGTTTTCTTTCCAAATTTCATTACATTGTGATTTAGAGCAAATGATACATTTGATGCTTGATTTGTTGCCCAAATGCATCAATCTCATATAGGGCAATGCTCTCTTGGCTGACCTGAGAGGAATTGCATTAGGTTGAATCCACATGTGCCCTTCATTTTGTGAGCCCTTTGAACTGCAATGGCCACCCCCTTTGTCCACCCTTGTTGATGGACCTTCCATTTCTTTGGGTGGGATGGGGCAAAGAGGGAATCTACTTCACATGGAGTTTAGCAATGCACAATGTTATTGCAACTTAGGGGTTAGTAGATATATGTATGCTTTCAACATGAGATATGGTCACATATTGTTGTTGCAACTTGTGGAATGTGGAATATCCCAAGAGATATTGCACATTGGTTTTAGCTTCCCCAATGCCAGCATGGAACATGAACCTAAGTGATGGAAGAAGAAATCCATTACAATGGTACCAAGGATAGATAGTCGAGAGTCAAGCAATCTTGACTGTCTATTTTACTTCCTTATTTGTACATTGTATTCACTTGCGATCGTATATCCTGATCAACCTTTAATAGTTTCTTGCTCCCCACTTTCAGCATGCAAGTTGCCCTAGTGCAAAAACCAAGGAAATTTTAATGATTCTCTTGATCATGAAGAAACGTTGTGTGCAATATGGGATATTCAATTGCCTTCTTTGACCTACAATCCCAACATTGCAAAAGACTTTGCAACAAAACTTCTTATTTAGAATTTTCTTTTTAGCTTATTAAAACAAACAATCTCATCCAAATCCTTCATCATGTCAACATAGCTCACCAAGTCAAGATTCTACATGTACACAATTAACAATGAAATGAAATGTTATAGTATAATTTAGGCCTGATTTCATTAGTTCAACAAAAGTGTTTGATCCAAAACTTTTTGTTTATCTAGATTTGGATCAAAACCATAACAAATTGAGTCTATTTGTCAATTAAGTTGCAATCTACAAATGACTTAATGTTAAGGTAGGAGATTATCAAGATGTTTAAGAAAAACCATCCACAAGAGGTTTGAAATGGTAAATAAGACTTTATGTGGATGGTTTTCAAATACACTTTCTTTCAATTTGTCAACACTTGAACAACATCACCATGACATGTATATACAAATTAAAGCTGCTAATTTGTGATGCTCCACTTACAATTTATACTAGTCCAACGTGAAATGAGAAAAACAAAAAGTTGCAAGCAAAATAAATTACATGAAGCATAGGTAGGTATTTATATGCTTTTCACCCACAATATTTGCCAAACATTGTGTTGTACCAACATGACTTTGTCGTGACAATATTGTTATATTGTCAATAGCTATGCAATATTCATACCATGTCGTGTTTTTTCTTATTATTCCTCATTTTGCCCATTATTGCTTGGTGCCACAGATTTGAATGAGCAACCTTCATGTAGATGAAGAAACTTAAAGCTCACCTTCTAGGGATTTTGTACAAAACAATGGCAGTTAAAAATGTTTGTGGAAAACGCAAGAACCATGTATCACTAATTGAAGCATAGAGTGCAGTTTGCATTATTATTTAGATTGGAGAGCCCGTGAATCTCATCCGAAGGAAATGATTGCTACTCCTCATCATGTCTGGAAAGTGATCATGGGTATAATTGGATGATATTCAAACCTGAATGGGTTGGTGTAAGAAGGAAGTACCATGGGTATAACAAGTACAAATGGGTGCTGTGTTTTGTCTTCTTTTGAATTTCCTTTGTCCCTCTCAAGATCTTTTCTGGTGGGGTTGATGGTGGGAGGCAAGATGTAGGCCTCCCTGGACCACAAAATACTCCAAGCTTTTTTCCTTTGTATTTGAAAGCACCTAGCCATGCAGAAGATATTGTATTCTTCAAAAGGAAGAAAGAAAAGACCTTCCACTATGTCATTCACATACTGATAGATTGGTTGGTAAAAAAAAACATTGCACTACTTTTGGTTGGGGAAACTTGCTTCCAAGGTCCCCCTCCAATTTGAGGGTTGGAGGCTTTAGCCCCAAGGACAGTAGGCCCAAAAATTAGACCTCAGACCTAGGCCTGCTCCCAAGGAAGAAACTTTACCTATTTCCACCCAAAAATCCACCAAAACACTTTTACCTAAGAAAACCAAACAACTGGGTGGGGTTGAGTCGGGGTCAGGTGGTAGCATGTAAAGCTCCCCTCAATCGGTGCTTTTGTTTTTGACATCTTGGTGACCAAAAAACAATTTTCAGTTGATAATTTGGAAATTAGAAATTTGGACAGAAACTTTGATTTGTGAGTCATTGTATGATCTAACAATAGATATTAATAATGTTTTATTTCACTAAATGATCCAACAAATAGATATTTTCAATATTTTATTTCAAATTTAATAAATTTTTTGATCCTAACCACTAAGTTAAAGAAGTTCAGAATTAATAATTTAATCCAAAAATTAACAAAATCATATATTAAGTTTTAAATCCATTCAAATGGAAGTTTTAGTTTGCACCCCTTAAGTAAATGGGCAGAATTATTGTTTGACAAGCTGCTTGTTGTTAGTTAACTCTGAGCTCTGGAGTCTTGTGAGGTTTGAATTGAAGTTGCAATAGGAGATTCCTCCAAGTGGATGGCATCAAAACAAAATGCATGCAAGCTCATGGCAGCTTGCAAGTAAGTGGTTATGATTCCTTAGGCCCACAAGGCCCCCGAAGCCCCCAAAGCCCCTCATTCTCCTTAAGCATATACCTAGTTGAACAGCAGGTTTGACAAAAATAATTATTATTTTTAGACATGCTGAAATATTAAAAAAATATTTTTCTCACAGATCATTTTTTTCTGAAGGAAATCGAAGCATCTTTTGAAATTTTGGGGAGCATTCTATTGTTGAAATGGAGTCTTCTCAAAATCAAACAATTATTCAGCAGAGACCTGGAGAACCTGCAATTCAACTACAACATGTATTATGTGCAGTGTTTCACAGATTTAGCTACATGTTTTGCCTTTGAAATGTTCAGAGCAGTGTCTTTTGTGCTAGCCATATATAGCCAAAAAGAGAAAATTAAAAAATATAAAAGTGTTAAACTCAAGCGCTTTTTGAGATTTTCAATAGCCAGAATTTCACAAATATTTGAGAAAAAAAATCCATATGTTTTTATACATGGTGCAAGTAGGAAGCCAAAACAACATTTTTTAATGTGGAGAGTTTTCACCATTCTGAACCAAAAAAAAAAGAGGCCCAACAACATAAACAAAGGGGGTTTTTTTTTTTTTTGTGAAAAAAATGACCTCAATTCGCCAAATTTTGAATTAAAAAATTTGCTAGATTTATATCTTAAGTTCTAATAGGTAGCCATAATATAAAAGGATTTTGAAAAATATCTACTATGAGAGTTGCTATGTAGCTAACTATGGTTAAATCCTGTTATTAATGATCATCACTCGGCAACATTTTAACAGAAAATAAAAGAAACACTAAACTAAAATATATAATAAATTTTTAAAGAATTTTATTTTCATATTTAGCTTGTAACCAAATTTTGCTAAACCTTCCTATGGATGATTGCCACTTTGACTACATCAAAAAAATTGAAAAAAAACCATTGATTGATGGAAAATATTAAACACCCCTTAAGCGAGCTTTGTCCAACACAAAAAGTGATCACTAGAGCTCAAAGCTCAACCCTACATAAAACCACATGGTTCTACTAGAGGGTTTAATTGGTGTAACATTTTATGTTAAGCTAACATTCACTTAAACATTAAGCTATCACCTATTTAACATTGGGTGACATGTAGGATGCCACCTAGATTTTCATTTTAAAATGACTTAACATCAAGTGTGAATGCACCATTAGGGTGCTAAGTTGATAGGTTCTTGGGTCTACACTCTTTTCTCACTAGGCTCTTTGTCGCTCCTCTTTTGCAAGGAGAGTGAGTCCTCAGCTCAGATTGCTATTGGAATGAAGAGTTCCCAGAGGTTTGGGTAGAGGTGGTAAAGCACTTGAACCCACCTCTCAGGGTCTTTGCAGATGAATTAAGAGATCAAAGGATATTTGTGCAGCAACTACAAGCTTCAAGCTTCACAGTGGCTCAATGGTTTAGGGTTTAGGGTTTTAGGGTGTCTTTGTTTCATGGAGCCTACTACAGGAACATTGCAAAAGGTGAGAAAGATACAATAAAGTCCTAAACCTTAAAACCCTAAACCCTCTCCTTTTTCTTCTTCTTGGATGTTCGAAAGCCTAAAGCCTAAACCCAACAAAAGAACATCCAAGAAGAAGAACTCTTTTTGGAGACACGATTGCATGAACAACAAGCCTGTGGGAAGAGGGAGGAGCAAGAGAAAGAATGGCGGTTGGAGTGTGATATGACCTAGGAATGATAGAACTGTGACCACAGCAAAACAGAAGGTGAGGCAGCTTTTGAGTAACCTTGCAATAGACATGTAAACATAGCTGAGTTTTGCGTATAGCAGAAAGATGTTTAAGGGGAAAGACATTGACTTCAGAAACAATTGTGATACACTGAATGGTTTGCCTGAGGAGAAGGGATGAACTTGCAAGCAGCAGGTTGTTGAAGCACACAGCAGTTGTGCACACCCCTTGTTCATCCTCACCTGAGTAGTAACTTCCCAGCATGTTGAACAGAGGTGGAAGATAATGGAAGCTACTTGAAATAGGGGAAATGGGATGGGGCATAATGTATATCTTTGAGGTTGATCATTCATTCTGTACCATTTTGAAGAATTTTGTTGTCTGACCATGGTTTATGAAGCAAGGATTTTAGGCCTGTGATGAATTTAGAGGCAATGTAGATTTCAACTGCAGTGGCATGTGTTACTTCCAGTGGTGTGGAAATGTGCATAATCACATTTGAATGCAGCAGAGGTGTGCATGAGAAGGTCTGATTCTGCAAAAGCAAAATTGGGTCCTTTGGCCTTCAACCATGTGGGTTTGTTCTTTCTGAACACATGATGCAAACAGTTGCTGGAGAATGGCCAAGGGAGCACCCACATTTTGGGAAAACCTTGAACCAGAGAAAACAATAAGTTGCAGAACCGATGACCATGGCATCATTGCTGCTTCTTCAGAGGTCTTCTCTTATGCAGGTGTCTCTTGTTTCCAACAGAGCCTCCACAACTCATGCCCCTATCCACATCATTCTGGTCAAAAGCTTTGCAAGGACTCACTCTGTTCTGAGATGAGCTTCCTCCTCCATGCATGCAGTTCTGTGTTTGGATGCTATTGTGCTAACACTTGAAGTGATTAGTTGCAAGCAGTTGTTGTACTGAAAGCCATGGCTAGAAGTTGCTCAGAAAAGGACTGCTGTAGAGATTGCTGTTCTGTGGTATGCTCTAATTGGACGAGAAGAACACCAGCTGCTGGAATGGGTATGCAAGAATGGGTGTGAAGAAGTGGATATGGTAATTCACATCAGTTATTTCTCTCCTTGCAATTTCCTTCCTGTCTCTTTCTTTCTACCCCTTGCAATGAAAGCTCTGCTGCCCTCCACTTCTTCCACCTCAAAATCCAACCTGATGCATGAACCCCATTGCTTTGGGATCTTGCAGCCCATTTTCCTTTCTAAATGCCTACAATACTGCAATGAGAGCAAATAAAGAAAACCCATTTGATTCGAGAAAAGGGCTTGGTGGTGGGATGCTGCTAACATACCATGGACCTTAGCTGCAATTTTAGAGGGAGGGAGAAGCTTGTTCCTCCAGGGTTTGGACAGACATCAACAATTCAACATGAGGCTATTCAGAAGAAAGCCCAAACAGACATGGTTCAAGGATGGACTCAGAAGTTGATGAACTTATAAGTCTGATGAACTCATGTCCAAAGTGGGTGCGTGGAGAAAAGGAGTTAGTTGCATACAAAAATGCTCCTCCACCAAATGTATCTCAAGGTAAACATAGCAAAACTCTATGCCAAGAGCATGGTTACCCCCAGAGCAAAAGAGACGAGGGAATGATTTTAAAAACCCAAGTGGCCTGAAAAAATGAAGTACAGAAAAAATAGTTCAGAACAACATGCTGAAGTAGCCGAAAGATATTGCTACAATTTGGATTACTGCTCAGAGACCTAGCAAGCCTAAGAGCACAATACCAGAAAATCCTAAGAAACCCACCACTATACCAACTCAATTAAGGACCTGTGCTGCATAGCATTCTAGCTAGCCCACATTTGGTCAGAACTCAGGAAATTCAGCCAAAAATTAATTCACAGCTATTGACATTGATATCAAATGATATCAACATGTAACCTTTTTAGTCCAAGGCAGACAAAGTAATCTGAGGGCCTAGGTGATGACATTGAAATGTCCCACTTTATAATGTTCAATTTTTCTCTTTCATGGGTGAGGAGTGGAGGACATTGGATTTATCTTTTGGATGTGACCAATTCTGGTTGAGGCCCAATTTCAAGATGTGGGTGATGATGATGCTCTTACTATCTCATTTGTTAGCCTTACTTACATCACCCAGAGAGAGAGAGAGAGAGAGAGAGAGCTCTCCTGAACATCAAAGTTTCACATCAAAGTTTCTTGGGCAAAGAAAAATGGGTATAGTAGTAGCTTCTTGTTTTTCTCAACTTCCGTAACATTCTTTGAGACAATCTTGAGAATTCTTTTTAAACACTCTCATTTATGGATTTCTGTTTTTTCCCAACTTCTATGTTGAGACTCCAATGACACAGCCCGTCACAATTTCGAAATAAATAAACTCTAGTCTTTATTTCTAAATGTGTGAAAATTGCTACTACACAAACCCACAAAGTCAATTAGTTGGACTTGAAACCTACATGAATGCAATGGGTGCATTCACAATAAAAGGACCCACTACCCATCGTCTTAAGTGCTAAAAAAAAGCTATTTATTCTCAAAATATGTATATTTTTTGAAAAAAAAAATTCTTTTACACAATTATGTTAAGATTTATGTTAAAACATTTCTACAAACATATCATTTTCAAATATTTTTAATCATTTTACAAGTCTTTTACTGTTTAAAACCATTTCGTTACAACATTTTAAAAGTGGTTTTGGATATTTTTATTTATTAAGTTGATTTCAAATTCAATCACATGTTCTCATAATATATTATGAATGTTTTTATATAAGTAAATCCAAAACTTTCAACATCATCAACAGAAATTATTATTTAAAAATATGACATTATTAAGCACTAATCACATCTAAAACTGGTCATTTTATATTGTGAATCCATCCAAAAACATCACAAGTACGAAGTTGGTGTCAAGGCATGAAAGGTACCAAGGTGGCTCATGGCATTATCCAGACACCAGAGTTAACGTGCCTCTTCTATTCACAGCAACCTTCAACTCAAGAGCTAGTTAACTAGTCCATAACTGTTGATGCCATGGCAAACCTGTTCTACAAAATGTCAATGTGAGAAGTAAAGAGAAAGCAAGAGAAACAGGAAAGCACAGTAGTTGTTTAAACAAAAGGTGACCAAGCTCGGCTCTGGTTGGTTTGTGGTAGCTGCTATTTTCAGTCTCTGGTAAGTAAAGAAGAAGAAGCAAGAGAACAAGAAAAAATAAATTTGTGTTTGCAACAAATGGTGACCTGAGTTCTGATCTAGTTGGTGTGTGATGGGTAGCTGCTGATCTCACCAACAGTTCCTCTATTTGCAAAGAGCAAAAGAGGTACTTTCTAAGCTAGGATGACATAAGGTATAAATTTAAGACTGCCAACTTTGTGTCAATTAGAATGTGCCCAATATTTCTGACTTAATATTACAGGGCATAAGATGTGAGGAATGTAGAAGAAATGTCCACCATCCCACCTTGCTACACTAATGTGGGTTTTCTGTATAAGGGTGCTCACAATTTCACATGCAATCTATGAAGACTTTTCCCTGACCTGTGTTAACTAATTTGTACACTGATAGTTGACTACACACTCTGTTGATGCATATGAGGAAGTTGTGCAGATCAAGCTGCAAACCCCTCCTCTCCAGGTACATTGTTGTTACAGAAAGAATTTGGTGAATGGTGAATCAACCATGGATGCCTCCCCCCTGAAAAACACACAAATGGGAAGCACTTCATCAATTTTTTGTCTGGGTATCCTTCCTACACATCATTCTGGCTACCAGCTATTACTTGGCTACAAACTGGCAGAAAACTCCACATCATTCATGTCTATGTTCACACTGACCAGCACAAATTGCATTGCCATAACAGGGGAAACAACAGCATGTGGTGTTAACTAAATGCTCCATGAAACTCCAAGTAGAGGTTGGAAAGCATGAAAAATACCAAGTAACCCCAGAAGAAAGAATGGGGAGAAAAGGGGAAAAACCAGAATGGTTTGTGCTTACGAGCAGTGTTCTCCTGATGATACTTCGCAGCTTGCCTGTGGCCAAGCGATCAAGCAGCCGCTTAGCCCCTGTGATTTCCATATCTGCCAGCACATAGAGGTGATTGCACACACCAGCAGCCATCATTTGCTTTCTACACTTTGCATTGCCTGCAAGTGGTTGTAATGCAGCAATTGGAAATTGTTTTGCAACTCCTGGGAACCTTGTATCTAAAAGCAAAACCAGCCCAATAACACTCCCTTCCTCAGCCATGAAGAGCTCACGGTTATCCTCCACCAGGAGAAGGCTGGCCAATGCCTGCAGAGACATCCATGTACAAGATTGATTACTTCTTGATCTAAGCATATTGTGGGAACATGCCTATCCAGGAAGGGGATGGAGTGATGGTCAAGATGTTGGTTCTGGTGAGATATTGGTTCTCTAGAGGTTATGCACGTATCACTTTCTACAAATTCTCTGTTCCAATCCAACCGAAACTAGCCAGTTAATTTAAGAGCTTGTGAGTACTGAGATTGGCATTTTGAAACCAACGATACCTGTGCAGCGTACTCTTGGGCAGTACAAGTCTTGGCACCCAGGAGCTTCACCAGTGGGGGAATTGCACCAGCAACTCCAAATAACCTCCTGGTCTCTGGCGAAGATGCCATGTAACAAACAGAAGCAGCTGCAATCTGCTGCACTGTGACTGGTCCACTTTGGAGTACCCCTACAAGTCGTGGTAAAAACCCTGCTGCAATGAGAGCTTCAGAATTTGCAGTGCAAGCTGCCAAGTTGCGCAGTACCCCCATACCTATTTCCTGGCGTCGAGGATCAGTGGCATTATCCAGGAATCGTAACAATGGTTGGATGCCACCCTCTTTCACAATGTTCCACCGGACCTTGTCATCACTTACAGCCAAGTTCTGCAATGTTGCAGCAGCATTCTCTTGTGCTAGATGTGTGCCTGATGAAACCAAGTTAATGATAATAGCAATTGCCCCATCCTCCACTATGGTTGTTCTAAGCTCCTGCACTGCTGCAAGGTTTCTCAAACACCCTGCTGCAGCAGCCTGTGCTGCAGGTGTGCCTAGCTGACATATTTCTACCAGAGCAGGTATTCCCCCATGTGCAGCTACAGCACATGCATTCTCTGAACCTGCTGACAAGGCCTGCAGGCTCACAGTTGCCTTCTCTTGAGCAAAGGAGCTCCCAGACTCAAGGAGACGAACAAGAGGAGCTATACCACCTTCAGACACTACCTGATGCTCACAGCTGTCATTCAATGCAAGCTTACAGATTGCAGCAGCTGCTCTCTCTCTCACACAAGGCTGGCTGGCATCTAGCAATTGCACAAGCACTGCAACTGCACCCTGGCTGGCCACCATCAAGATGTTCTTGTCCTCTTCTGCCATAAGCTGAATCATGCTGTCTAGTGCTCTTTGCTTGCACTCAATGCCTCCTATTTGAAGGTGTGAAAGCAGATCTCGGATGTTCAAGCGCACTGCCTCTCGTGTTGATTCAGGGGTTATTCTACACATTTTCAGAGGATTCTCTTGCATAATCCCACTTTTAATCATCAGCTGACAGTCATGAATATGAAAGTCAAGTTTCCCAGTGAGTGAGTCCAGATCGCTCTGCATTTGAAGTTTGCCACCGTAACTTAACTCTGTGCATTTTCTGGCAAGCACTTGTGCCTCTTCCAAAGTCACGACAATTCTCTGCAATCAGCAAGAATTCAAAAACCCTTCTTAACACTAGGACAGTGAGAGAAACACCTGATTGAGGAACTGCAACCTCCATGCGAATCTTTGTGGAAGAACAACAACAATTCATGTAAAAAGCATGTCTGTTACCAGTGGGAAAAAGATCTGCTCATGGAGACATGAGGAAAAAGCTCTACAACCCAGCACCCATTACATATCTACAAAATTCTTCATAAGCACCAACAACTTCTCTATGATGGCAACCTTCATGTCAACCTGAAGAGAATTGTGAGATGACAACTCAGTGATAAGGTTGTGGAGAGTTTCAGATCAGACAACATAATAGGCAAACAGGAAGAAACTGGAATCCTAACCCTAACAAATAGACAAAAGCAAAACAAAAACAAAACTGAGTGGTTTGAACAACAGCCACAGTGCACCACACATGCTCCTCAATAGGACCCAATAGGATGCTCAGACAGAGGTATTCTAACTGCAAAACCATGAAGGAGTTGTGCACCAGATGGAAAAAATAACCAGACCCAGGGATGAGGATGATGATGGTCACCTGTAGAAGATCTTTGAATACTGTGTTGTCATCAAGGCATCGAAGATGTGCCATCTCGTTCAGTAGTGCAGGTAGTTGCAAGAAGCGAGGAGTTATGGTCATCCATTTCCCTAAAAACGCTTTCACCAGAGAGGCCTGAGAGGGAACGATGGCCAGAAGATGCAGTGCCCGCCTTACTAACAAATTCTCCTCTGCTGGATTCATCATCATGTCATCATCATCATCATCTTGTAGCAGTCCTTCTTGCTTCTTAGCCTCCTCCTCGTCGGACTCGTTGCCCTCTCCGATGATGATTGTGATGTCTTCACCAGCTACCATAGTTTTTGTCTGCTGGACCTTGGTACAAGCAGCACCATTCACATTTCAGATTGGAACTACTCCAGTACCGCAGACTGAGAGTCGAACATGCAAAAGAAACATGCTCATTACGCAAACAAAAGAGTAACATGACAGATGGACAAAGAACAGTTTTCCTCATTCATGTACAAAGTCTACTGAACTCGGAAATGGCAGAAGAAGAAGAAATACTAGTACCTACGTCGGTTGTTTTTCAACTCCTCGTAAGAAAGGCGAGCAATGATAGGAGCGCTTGGCCTTCCATGACGTTCCGACGACCGACCGGGCTCGTCCCTAACTTGTCGCCACCACTGCTGCTATGACCTCGTCGTAACAGCACCTTCTTCTTCTTCCCGAATTCATCAAACTTGGTTTCCTCGTCAGATTTCCCATTCTACCAAGCACTCCTCCATTCGACCTTGCTCTCTTTTGCATGTATATCTCAACAACCAGAAGAGCTCTATCGAAACATGCAGAAAAGCTCTATCGAGACGTGCAGTCTAAGGCCAAACTCCGTTTCAGGCACGACGGGACCCCTCCTCAGACCACGAAAAGAGCGAAAACGCCGACGAGTCCACGGACGGGAAACAAAACTGTTCACAGTAGGAAATTTCTAACAAAGCCGCGCATCTCCACTCCAAACAGGTCGCTACAACAACAAGACGAACTGCAACTTCTTCTGCAGAGTCGACGACGACAACGACAACAACAACATAAACCTCTCACGCCTGGTTAGTGCAAGCTCCCTCACCTCTACTAAATGCAACAACATCCACACCAAATAACAACAAATGCACAAGCCGCCTCCTCCTCCTCCCTCGATCATCAAGCAGCCCTCCTTGGCGAGGCAAAAACAGTCAACCACAACAACAACAACAATAACGGGAGGGAAGTGGTTCAAAGCCAGAAACAGATGACAACAAAAAAGGACACGACGAGCATATTTTTTTAAACCTAGTAGACATCACGGGAAGCAGCAAGCAAGCAGCTGAAAAAAACCACAGAGAGAGTAATAAAATATCAAAGAACAAAGGAAGCGAGCATCAGCTTACAACAGGCAGCCAACGATGGTAGAAGTCAAGAAACAAAAAGCTCAATACCTGGGATGACGATGAGGAGGAGGAAGAAATCTGTTGCCCGTAGTTCTGCCTCTCTCTCTCTCTTTCTGTCTCTCTCGCAGTATGTGCAGTGCGCAGTGAGTGTGTGTGTGTGTTTGTCTCTCTCTCTCTCTCTTCTGTTGCTCTTCCTTCTCTCGCAGGGAGTGTCTGGCTGTGTGTGTGTGTATTTCCTGCCTGTAGGTACTAGTGTTTTGTGCTTTTCACAATCGAGTTTGTACCTTGGAGTCAGTCGTCTTCACCAATTTACTCCAAACAGGACAAATTTAATTTTGTCCTTTTTGTTGTTACTCCAGGTGATCTTGGTTGGTGGAAATACTTGGGTATTTTATTAATTTATTAATTAATTATATAAACACATCTCTTGAACTTAGCAGGGTTTTTTTTTTTTTTTTTTTTT